>ERZ869936.254-NODE-254-length-58056-cov-5.272633_pt1 | contig 58056 bp, 57 predicted proteins | sample MGYA00520876_ERZ869936 | MGnify/ENA primary metagenome ERZ869936 (study PRJEB32218, sample SAMN09650985) | biofilter metagenome | isolation source: enrty point of leading RO module | place: Saudi Arabia: Thuwal, RO plant located on Red Sea | collected 2016-02-17 ... | reverse complement strand
AAATTTCGTGCTGCGCGCGCACGCGGCGAGAAAACCCAATTCACAGGTTGGGCTCCCTCAAGCCGTTCGCTGCGATCTGCGCGAACGGCTGCTTCGACGCTGCGGCCGTTCACTGAACCGTCTGTGACAGGCTGCTGAACTTATTTGTGAAAAACGACAGGAGAATTGTTGTTTCGACCGTTGACCTCAACTTGAAATCGCATCAGATCACATCAGATCGAAAGGTAATTTAGCGATGGGACGGACGACGATCTCGGATATTGCGCGGGCCGCCGGCGTCTCGACCGCCACCGTGGATCGTGCATTGAACGGGCGTCCGGGGGTCAGCCCGGCCAATCGGCAAAGGGTTCTGACGGCTGCCCGGGATCTGGGGTATCTGCCCTCGGAGGGAATGGTCCTTCTGCCGTCGCGACCGGCCCATCTCGAGTTCCTGATTCCGTTCGGGCACAACGCCTTCATGCACGACGTGATTGACGCGCTGACGGACTTCTCCGCCTCGCTGCCGCTGGTCGAAAGCTGCCGGATCGTTCCGATGAACGGTGTCGGTCCCGAGGCCGTTCTGCCGGCGCTGGAACAAATATCGCTCAGAACCGAGGGCATCGGCGTCATCGCCACCGACCACCCGCGCAATCGCGCCGCCCTGACCGCGCTTTGCGACGCCGGTGTCAGGGTCGTGACGCTGGCCTCGGACATCCCCGGCACGCCGCGTTCGGCCTATGTCGGGGTGGACAACCGGGTGGCCGGGCGCACCGCGGCGCAGATCATGGGCATGACCTGCGGGCATCGCGGAGGCGAGGTTGCGATCTTTCTGGGCAGCCACGCATTCCACGGCCATCGCGAGCGTGAAACCGGGTTTCGCGAAGTGATGAACAGCCACTATCCCGGACTGACCCTGTTGCCGTCGATCGAGACCGACGAGGACAGCGCGCTGTCGCGCAAGCGCATGGCGGAACTCATCCAGCGGCGTGAGCGGCTGACCGGCGTCTATTGCATCGGCGCTGGGCGCAAGGGTATCGTCGAGGCCCTGGACCAATCGGGGGGCGGACCGCGTCCATTCACAGTCCTGCATGACCTGACCGAGAGCTCGGCCGTATGGCTGCGCGAGAACCGGATCGACGCCGTTGTCGATCAGAACGCCCGTATGGTCGGCGAGCAGGCGATCATCCGGCTGCTCGGCTCGATCGCGGCGGCGACGCGCATGTTGCCCGAGACGCATATCGAGCCGCGGATCATCCTGCGCGAGAATGTTCCGACGGGACGGGCGCCGGCATGATGGTTACTCTCGCCGGCAAGGTCGCGCTTGTGACCGGAGCCGCCAGCGGCATCGGCCGTGCGACCGCACGGCAGGTCGCATCCAGCGAAGCCGAGGCGATCTTTCTGACCGACCGAAGCGGGGACGGATGCGCAGCGGTCGCCGACGAACTTGCCGCATATGGCGCGAATGTCGCCTTCGGCGCATTCGATCTTGCCGATCCCGAGGCCGCACCCCGGGTCGTGTCGGCGGTGACGCAGGCATTCGGGCGCGTTGATGCCCTTGTGAATGCCGCGGGCCTGACCACCCGCGCCTCGTTCGAGGACTGCACGGTCGACGCATGGGAGACGCTGTTTTCCCTCAACGCGCGCGCCCCGTTCGTCCTGGTGCAGGGCGTGATCCGGGACCTTAAGCGCCGGGGCGCGCCCGGTGCGATCGTCAACGTCCTGTCGATCAATGCGTATTGCGGGGCGCCGGAACTGGCCATCTATTCGGCGACCAAGGGCGCGTTGCTGACGCTGACGAAGAACGCCGCGAACGCCTGTCTTGCCGATGGCATCCGTGTGAATGGATTGAACCTGGGCTGGGCGCTGACCGAGGCGGAAGACCGGATGCAGGCGGACACGCTTGGGAAGGGCCCGGACTGGGTGAAAGCGGCGGCGCGAACCTTGCCGCTTGGCCGCTTGCTGGAGCCGGACGAGGCTGCACGGCAGATCGTCTTCATGCTGTCTGACGCCTCCGCGCCGATGTCGGGCGTCGTCGTCGATCTGGAGCAACGCGTGATCGGCGCCTGAGGCGGCGGATGAATACGCTTTGGGTCCGGCTTCTGCGGATTGCTGTCCACGATCCAAGCGCCGCCGCTTCAGAGCGTTCCCGATGTGCCGGTGTCGGTCGAAGCACCAAGCCGACCGATATCGCGCAACACCAGACCCACGGCGCCCAGAAGCGAATCCGTTTCGGTGAACGCTCCGGTCACGATGCGGGTCCGACGCGCTGGCGGAACGGCACCCGACTTGATCAGCACGTGCGTCTCGTACGCCTGGCGGAGCGGGGCGAGAATCCTTTCGCCGGCCAGCGCCATGTCGCCGGCGATGATGATCAGCGGCGGGTTGAGGATGGTGCCGACCATGGCCAGACCGAACCCCGCCGCATGACCGACCTTGGCGATGGATGCCAACGCCTCTTCGTCGCCGGCGTCGGCCAGGGCGATCACGTCGGGTATGCTCAGCGCGCGCCCGTGAAGTTGCGACAGCGTCGCCAGCGGCCGATTGAAGCTGGCGGCCAGCTCCAGGCATCCCCGGTTGCCGCACCGGCACAGATCTCCGTCCGGATCGACGCAGACATGACCGAACTCGCCGCCGCCGCCGGCGATCCCGGTCAGGATGCGCCCGCCGTGGACGATGGCGCCGCCCACGCCAAGGTCGATCTTGAAGAGAACGAAGCTGTCCTCGTCCTGCGCCGCCCCCCAGGTCATCTCGGCAACCGCGGCGCAGTTGCTTTCGTTGTCGGCGTGAACGGGGCGGCCCAGCACCGGGCGGAACACGTCGACGACGTTCAGGCCGGCCCAGTCGGGCAGGATGCTAGAATGAAGGATTGTCCCGTCAGGGGTCACAGGGCCCGAGACGGAAATTCCCATCCCCAGCGATCGGTCCGGATCGAGACCATGGCGCTCGTAAGCCGCAAGAAGCGATGTGCGCGTGTGCTCGGCCGCTGCGCGCGGATCGTAGTCGCGTCCAAGGGCAAGCCGCTCTTGCGCGATGATCGAATGGGCGACATCCGCGATCACCAGTCGGATCTCGTCGAGGCCAAGGTGCAATCCAACACAATGCCCCGCTTCGGGATTGAGCTTCAGCGCGATCGAGGGACGGCCGACGGCGCGGCGTCCCGCGCGCGGCTCTTGCACGTCGATCACGATCCCCGATTCCTTCAGTTCCGCCGTGACGGCCGAAACGGTCGAACGCGCCAGCCCGGTCAGCCGGGCGATCTCGTTCGGCCGCAAGGCGCCGCTTGCGCTCATGGCGCGCACGATCCGGCTTGCAGCCGAGCTGGCGCTGCGATCCTCCAGAAGGGTTTCCAGAGTTTGGTGCGGATTGTCAGGCATCTGACCAATGGCGATTCGAGACGTGATGGCCGCACAATATTTTAATTTTTTCACGAATGGAAAAATTTCGCTAAACTTGGACTGGCAGGCGCGATTCGTCACAGCCTGGCTGAATTGGAACCCGCACAAAAAAGGCGGGCAAGGGAGGATAGACACAATGAAGACCAGAACCGCGGCCATCGCCGCGCTATGCACTGCCGTCGCCGCCGGAGCGGTCTCGGCCGAGCCGAAAACACTGATGCTGCACCAGTGGGAATCCGGCTCTGACGCCGCCGCGATCGCCAAGCTGGGCGAGATGTTCACTGCCGCAGGCGGCATGTGGGAGCAGACCGCCGTTGCGGGCCACACCGCGAACACGCTGGCCAAACTGCGCGCCGACGTCGTCGCCGGAAACGCGCCCGCCGCGGTCCAGTTGAAGGGCCCCGAGATCGCCGAATGGAACGAGACCGGGCGGACAGCGAATCTGGACGAACTGGCCTCGTCCGAGGGCTGGGACGATGTCGTCGCGCCCGAATTGCTGCCGGTGATGAAGCCCACCGGAAACTGGGTCGCCGCACCGATGAACATCCACCGGATCAACTGGATCTGGGGCAACAAGGCGGCGATGGAGGAAGTCGGGGTCGCCGAGTTGCCCAAGACCTGGGGCGAGTTCAACGACGCATGTGAAAAGGCTTTGGCGGGCGGCAAGTGGTGTCTGGCGCATTACTCGGCCGACTGGTCCGACGCGACCGTCTTCGAGGTCGTCCTCTACGGGATGCATCTGGACACCTACCGGGCCGCGTTCGTCGATGCCGACGTTGAGGCGATGCGCTCGCCCGAGATGATCGAGGCGCTTGAACAGTTCAAGCTGATGACGACCAAGTACATCGACCCGAACATCCTGGGCAGCGGCGATTACGACGCCACCGGCCAGTCCATGGCCAACGGCGACGCGCTGTTCGAGATCATGGGCGACTGGTTCATCGGCAACCTGAAGTCGTGGGGCCACGAGCCGGGCGCCGAGATCGCCTGCGCGCAGGCGCCGACGAACTGGGAGGGTCCGGGCTTCATCCTGAACGCCGACTCGGTGGTGTTCTTCGAGCAGAGCGAGCCCGACTACGTCGAGGGCCAGCAGCTTCTTGCGTCGCTGATCCTGTCGCCGGATTTCCAGACCATCTTCAACCAGGCCAAGGGCTCGATTCCCGCCCGTCTGGACGTGGACCTCAGCCAGGGCTTCAACCCCTGCCAGCAGATCGCACAAGAGGATCTGAAGGCGTCGGTCGAGGCCGGCACGCTTGTCCGCTCGATGGCGCATAACATGACGGTGCTTCAGAAGTATCGGGGCGCGATGATGGAGATCATCACCGAGTTCGTGAACTCGGATATGTCGGCCGAGGAAGCCGCCAACGTCATGGCGGACGAAGTCGAAGCCCAGATGTGACACGACCCGTCCCGGCGAGGGCTAACCCTTGCCGGGACATCTGCGAGGCGACGACATGCTGAAACCCCCTTTGGGACTGACGACGGACGGAATGCGTGCGCGCCTTACCGAATGGCTGCCGCTGATCATCCTCTTGCCGTCGCTGATCGCGAGTTTCGTCTATGTCTTCGTCTTCACCGGCTGGACCTTCTACATCTCGCTCTCGGACAGCTCGCTTCTGCCCTCCTACGGATGGGTCGGGTTCGAGAACTACGAAAAGCTTTGGTCAAGCCGGCGCTGGAACATCGCCTACACGAACCTGTTCCTGTTCTCGGGCTGCTCGGTCGTGGGTTCCACGGCGATCGGGCTTCGTCTGGCGGTGGTGATCTACCAGTAGGTGGTCGCCGAGAGCGTCTGGCGCACGCTCTTCCTCTAGCCCCTTGCGGTCTCGTTCGTGGTGACCGGCACCGTCTGGTCCTGGCTCTATTCTCCGGTCTCGGGGATCGAATTCTTCGTCAAGGCGATGGGATTCGAGAACTTCGAATTCGCGCTGACCGCCAGCCGTAACTACGCGATCTACGCGGTGATCCTGACCGGCATCTGGCAATCCTCGGGCTTTGCGATGGCGCTGTTTCTCGCAGGTCTGCGCTCGGTCGATCAGGACCTTGTGAAGGCCGCGCAGATCGACGGCGCGTCCAATTTCCGCATCTACCGCCGCGTCCTGCTGCCGGCCATCGGTCCGATATTCATCGCCGTGGCCGTGGTGATGCTGCAATTCGCGATCAAGACCTTCGACCTGGTCGTGGCGTTGACGGGCGGCGGGCCCGGCATCTCGACCACCTTCCCGGCGATCTACGTCTACGACCTGATGTTCCAGCGCGGCCAGATCGCCGAGGGCGCGGGCGCGGCGATCATGATGCTGGTCGCGCTGGCCGTGGTGCTGGTGCCCTATGCGTTCTGGGTGGTCTGGCGCCGCCGCAGGGAGTCGGGCCATGGCTGACGCGATTCTGACCGACGATCCCGAAGCCCGCCGCGCCGCACGGACGTGGATGATCAACCGTGTCGTCATCTACGGTCTCCTGGGGCTGTTCGCGGTGATCTACCTGCTGCCCCTGTTCGTGGTCATCATGAACTCGTTCCGGACCATCGAGGAGATCGCGCAGAACGGCCTGATCAACGTGCCGCGGTCGCTGACGCTGAACGCCTGGTCCGAGGCATGGTCGACATATTGCATCAATGGCGCCTGCGAGGGGATGAAGCGCAACTTCTACAATTCGCTCTACATGACCATCCCGGCCACGATCATCTCGACCCTTCTGGGCGCGATCAACGGTTACATCCTGTCCAAATGGCGCTTCCGTGGGTCCGAAGTGCTGTTCACCTGCATGCTGTTCGGCGTCTTCATTCCCGGCCAGCTTGCGCTGTTGCCCTGGGCCTATCTTCTCGGCCAGCTCGGGCTTCAGAATTCGATCACGGGTCTCGCGCTGGTCCACATCATCCAGGGGATCAGCTTTACGACGCTGTTCTGCCGCAACTTCTATGTCTCGATCCCCGACGACCTGATCAAGGCCGCCCGGATCGACGGCGCGGGCTTCTGGCGCATCTTCTACAAGATCGTCCTGCCGATCTCGCCGCCGATCCTGATCGTCACCGTGATCTGGCAGTTCACCGGCATCTGGAACGAATTTCTGTTCGGCGTCGTGCTGACCAGCGGCAAGGAACAGCCGATCACCGCGGCGCTGGTGGCGCTGGCGGCGGGCGAACAGAACGTGCGGAACTACGGGGTGATGAGCGCGGGCGTGCTGATCGGGGCGCTGCCGCCCCTGCTGATCTACTTCTTCGGCGGAAAATACTTCGTGCGCGGGCTGACACAGGGCGCGGTCAAATGAGGGACAGATGGCGACACTGACGATCCGGAATGCGAAGAAGTCTTATGGCGCGGTCGAGGTGCTGAAGGGCGTCACGCTGGAGGCCGAGGACGGCGAATTCATCGCTCTGGTCGGCCCGTCCGGCTGCGGCAAGTCCACGCTTCTGAACATGATCGCCGGGCTGGAAAAGGTCACCTCGGGCGAGATCTGGATCGGCGACCGCATGGTCAATTCCGTGCCGCCCAAGGACCGCGACATCGCGATGGTGTTCCAGTCCTACGCGCTTTACCCGACGATGTCGGTCCGCGAGAACATCACCTTCGGCATGGAAAGCAGGGGCGTGCCCAAGGCCGAGCAGAATGCGGCGGTCGACCGTGTGGCCGCGTTCCTTCAGATCGAGCCGCTGTTGAAGCGCAAGCCCGGTCAGTTGTCGGGCGGCCAGCGTCAGCGGGTGGCGATGGGCCGGGCGCTGGTGCGCGATCCCTCGCTGTTCCTGTTCGACGAACCCCTGTCCAACCTGGACGCCAAGCTGCGCGTCGAGATGCGGACCGAGATCAAGAAACTTCACGCAAAGGTCGGCAAGACGACGGTCTACGTGACCCACGACCAGGTCGAGGCGATGACCTTGGCCAGCAGAATTGCCGTCATGTACAAGGGCGAGTTGCAGCAGTTCGACAAGCCGGCCGCCGTCTATTCGCGGCCCGCCAACCTGTTCGTTGCGGGCTTCATGGGGTCGCCCTCGATGAACTTCCTACCCGGCACGATCGCGGAAGGCGGCATCCGGCTGGACGACGGCACGGTCCTGCCCATGGCCCCGCCCGCGGGCGTTTCGGGCAACGTCATTCTGGGCGTCCGGCCCGAACATATTCACCCGACGCATGACGAGTCGCTGGCGCGTCGCAGGAATGTGGCCAAGGTCTCGGCGGCTGTCGAGGTGGTCGAGCCGACCGGGGCCGAGACCATCGTCGTCATGCGCCTGGGCGAGCGCGAGATCACCGGCCGCTTTGCACCCGATCTGGCGCCGGCGGCGGGTCAGACGGTAGAGCTTGCCTTCGACATGGATCACGCCTGCCTGTTCGATCCCAAGACCGAGAAGCTCATCTAGAACATGCAATTCGCCAGTTATCCCTCCCTGCGCGACAAGGTCGTGCTTGTCACCGGCGGTGCGTCCGGTATCGGCGCCGATATCGTGCGCGCCTTCGACGGACAAGGCGCGCGCGTGGGCTTCGTCGATATCCTTGACGGCGACGCGGCGGCGCTGAACGACGCGTGTGGCGGACGTCTGGTCTATCGGCGCTGCGACATCACCGACATCCCCGCGCTTCAGGCCGCCATCGCCGAGATCGCGGCCGAGATCGGCGCCATCACGGTCCTCGTGAACAATGCCGCCAATGACAAGCGCGAAGCGGTCGACGAGGTGTCGGTCGAAGATTGGGACACCGCCCAGGCGATCAACCTGCGGCCGCAATTCTTTGCCGCTCAGGCGGTGCGCGCCGGCATGAAGGCGGCGGGCGGCGGCGCGATCATCAACTTTTCGTCCGTCGCGTGGGAATTCGGCGCGCCCAACATGACGCCCTATGTCACCGCCAAGGCCGCCACGATCGGGCTGACCCGCTCGCTGGCGACCGCCTTTGGCGACGATAACATTCGCGTCAACGCCATCGAACCGGGTGCGGTCATCACACCGCGGCAGCGCAAGCTGTGGTTCCGGACCGAGGCGTCGATCGCGGAGGTCGTCTCGAAACAGGCGCTGAAGCAGGTGCTTCTGGGGGACGAGATCGCGCGCACGGTCCTGTTCCTGGCCTCGGCCGACGCGCGCATGATCACCAAGCAGACGATTGTCGTGGACGCAGGAATACGCTGATGCCGAACTGGCCGGATTTCAGAACCGGATTGAACCCCTACGGGCTGACCTACCACCTGGGCCTTCAGGGCCGGGGCACGTCGCGCCTGAACCCGGACGGCAAGGGATTGGAGGGGTTTCTGGCATTGGGCGACGAGATCGGGGCGAGGGCGATGGAGATCTTCGATCCCTGGATCGAAGGCTACAGCGATGACGAGATGGCGCGGCTGCGCGACCGGCTTGACGCCGTCGGGATCACGCCCATCGTCTCGGGCGGCCTGATCACGGGCGAGACCGATGCGATGTTCCGCTCGGCCAAGCTGCTGGGGGCGCCGACGATCCGTTTCGCTCTGACGAACGTGCTCTGTGGTGACCGCGCATTCCGCGACGACTGGGAGGACATGCGCCGGGCAGTGACCGCACGGATCACCGAGCTTGGACCCAAAGCCGCCGATCAGGGGATCATGATCGCCATCGAGAACCACCAGGACTTCACCTCGGCCGAACTGGTCGAGTTTTGCGGCATGGCCCCTGGTGTGGGCATTACCTATGACACCGGGAATTCCTTCCCGGTGGCCGAGGCGCCGCTGGACTTCACCCGGAACGTCGCGCCGTATGTTCGGCACCTGCATCTCAAGGACTACAACGTCCAGTTCACGCCCGAAGGCTTCCGCCTGGTCCGCTGCGCCATCGGCGATGGTGCGGTCCCCTTCGCAGAGGTGTTCGACATCCTCGGTCAGCATCACGAAACGATGACCGCCGTTCTAGAGCCGGGCGCGCTCGAGGCGCGGCATGTCCGGCTGTTCACGCCGGAGTGGTGGCAGGGCTATGCGCCAAAGGACGCGCGCGCGCTGGCCGCCTGTCTTCTGGCCGCGCAGAGAAACCGTCTGGCCGAAGGCGCCGACTACCGGACGCCGTGGGAGCGCGGCGGGGACGACATGCTTGTCGATTATGAACTGACCATGATCCGGAAGAGCGCCAGCAACATGAAATCGCTGGGAATTCTATAGGAGATCACCATGTCCAAACCACTTGCGGGCAAGACCGCCCTCGTCACCGGATCGGGCCGCGGCCTGGGCCGCCTGATGGCCGAGCGTCTGGCCGCGCGCGGCGCGAACATCGTGCTTCATGACAGGGACTGGACCGCGCCGGCGCAGTATGACGAGGCCGCCGATCTGGGCGAGGTCGAAAAGGCGTTCGGAAAATTCGGCGTCAAGGTCATGACGACGACCGGCAATATCGGCGATGCCGACGCCGTGGCAGAGATGAAGCGCCAGATCGACTCCGAACTTGGGCAGGTCGACATCCTGGTCAATTGCGCCGGCGGCGATATCGGCGCGGCGGGCGGCAAGCCGGTGCCCAACAACGCGCTCGACATCCCGCTGGAGGACGTACAGGCGCTGACCAACAACAACCTCATCGGCACGATCACTGTCTGCAAGACCTTCATACCCCCGATGCGCCAGCGGCAATCGGGCACCGTCGTCAATATCGGTTCGGTCGCCGGACATCTCGGCGTCTCGGACGGCGCGATCTACGCCATCCTGAAGGCCGCCGTGGCCCATTACACGCGCTGTCTGGCGAAAGAGCTTCAGCCTGCCGGGATACGGGTGAACTGCGTCGCGCCGGGGCCGTCCAAGACGGCGCGGTTCCAGGCGACGCGGACGGTCGATCCAGACATGATGAATTCGAACAAGCCGTCGCTCGTCCGTTATGCCGAGCCGGGCGAGATTGCCGATGCCGTCGCTTTCCTGTGCTCGGACGAGGCGAAATTCATCAATGGACAGGTCCTGTGCGTCGACGGCGGGCTGATCAATTGGGCAAGCTGACGGGTGGCATCCGACTGTCTCGCCTGTCGCTTCGCCAATGGAAATCGCACCGCAATTCGGTGCTTTCCACAATAAACTGCTGGCAGTGAGAGAGTTGATTGGAGCGGGCGATGAGATTCGAACTCACGACCCTTACCTTGGCAAGGTAATGCTCTACCCCTGAGCTACGCCCGCGTCCGTTGGGTGAGGGGGAGATATAAAGTCCTGGCGTTGGCTGCAAGGGGAAATTTCGGAGGAGAGGCGAAATTTCCCGGGGCCGGAAGCTACCAGTCCGAGGGCAGGGGATCGGGGGAGAGAAGGGCGCGGATGCGGGCGGCGTGGTTTGGTGTCAGGTCGGCCAGGATCACGCGGGTCGTATAGCTGCCGTACATCTTGCCGTCGGGTCCGTAGAACGACCAGTCGCGCACCTGGTTGCCGTCGAAGGCGATCACGTCGCCGGCGAAAAGACCGGTCAGGAAATGCGGGTCGTTCGCCAGCGCGCCGATGAAAAGCCCGTCGCGGATCGCGAAGGGCGTGACCCAGATCACCTCGGTCCCGGCATCGCCTTCGAGCGGGATCGCGACCTTGACGGCGGCGTCGGCGCGGGCCTGGCCAAGATCGTTCAGGACGTGGTCGAGAAACCGGGAAAAGTGTTTCTGCGCAGCATCTTGCGCGGCGATCATGCGGTCGTCGCCACCGGAGTACAGAACCACGTCGTCGCCGGTCGCGGCGCTGACCGGGCCGGTGCTGGGAAAGGCGTTGGTGGCCAGAAATGCCGCGCCGAAGATCGCCAGACCCGCGATCCTGCCCTTCGTCCTGATGTGCATGTCGTACCTCCGGAAACCGGCGACCAATCTGCGCGGCGAATGGGGCGTAATGACCGCAGGATTTGGGCAATCTCGCGCCGTGCGCTGCGAAAGCGTCTAGGTCACCGAGGTTTCCGGCAGGTTAACCGCGGGCATCGGGGCTCCGTACGCAGGCAACGGGCAGCGCCGGGGTGCGGCGGATTGGAGGAAAAAGGTTAATCGCCTTGTTTTGCGGGGCCGGGCGGGATGGCGCATGTCGGCAACGGGTCTGCACCCCGTCGGCAAAACGTATGGCACGAATATGGGCTTTCGCCCCCTGGTCACAACATGCTGTGGCGGCATTAACGAATGTTCGGAAAGGGTTAAGCGACCGTCCCGCCGCGGTCGGCTTGCGCGAACCGGATCAGGTCCCAGCGGTTGCCCCACGGGTCGCGCCAGACCGCGACGCGGCCATAGGGCTCATCCCGGGGCGGGGTCTCGAATGGGACGCCGAGGGCCTGCATCCGGGCGTGATCGCCGTCGAAATCGTCGGTCTCCAGAAACAGCCAGACGCGCCCGCCGCCCTGTTCGCCGATGGCGGCCTGTTGCCGGTCGCCCACGGCGCGGGCCAGCAGGATCTCGGTCCCGGCGCCCGGCGGCGCGATCCGGACCCAGCGCTTGCCGTCGCCGAGGTCGGTGTCTTCCCGGGTCTCGAAGCCGATCGACGTGAAGAAGGCCAGAGCCTCATCGTAGTCGGGGACAAGAAGGGAGAAGAGGGCGATGCGGGTCGGCATGGAGATGACAGGTGGCAGGGTCGGCGGGGGTGGTCAATGGCGGGATTGAGCCCATCCCCGACCTTCGGGCGACCTGATGTGCTGTCGTGGTCTGTTACGATCTTTACGTGGCCATTGAATTCAGGATTGCGGCCAGTGCCCGTGGCGCGCTGAGCTGGGGAAGGTGGTCGGATGCGATCTCGTGGATGTCCCAGCCTCTTGTCCGAACCGTGCCTGCGAAGGCGTCGATCACCGCGCCGAGGCCGAAGAACCACCCCTCGGGCTTCGCCGTGGCGTGGACGTAACTCCTCGGGATCAAGGCGGCCGCCGAATTCGCGACCTTCAGCGGGTCGGTGACGCTCCGCAGCGGATGCGCCACCCATCGCGGCGGCTCAACGTCGCGTCGCGGCACGCGCCAGCCGTCGCCGAATTCCTTGGCGGCAGCCAGCAGGGGAGCGGCGACCGCGGGAGTCATCAGATCCACCCAAGACTGTCCATCCGCGGGTTCAATCGTATCGATGTAGACCAGCCGGGTCATCGCTTCGGGTATCCTTTCGGCCACGCCTGCGGCGACCATGCTGCTCGAACTGGACGCCACGACGATCACGTCGGACAGCTCCTCGCATTCGAATACACCCAAGATGTCCTGGATATGGGTGTCCAGCCCGACCTCGGGGGTGGCAAGATGCGCACGCTCGCCAAGGCCGGTGAGCGTCGGCGCGAAGACCCGATGGCCGGCGCTCCGCAGATCGCGGGCGACATCGGCCCAGACCCAGCCTCCGGCAAAGCCGTTATGGATCAGGACAAACGTCCTGCCCGTGTCTATCGTCTCGGCTGCTGCACCCTGCGACATGCCTGCCAGGGTGAGCATTCCCAAGCCCGTCATGAGCCTGCGCCGCCTTATCCGCGCCCCGGATGTGTAGTTTAAGATGTCCATCGATCCACTCCGTGCTAATCTGTGCGGACATCGTTACCGGCAGGAAAGGCCTTGGTCTTGGGCAGGGCAGAACATCGGCTTGGGACAGAGCGAACCTTGCCTACGGAGACGGGTGTGGCGGTCTGGCGCTGGTCGACCCGCGACATCCCACCACGGGATAGGGTGAGTTCCTGGCATGACGTCCACGCGCGCGCGATCGCACGCCGGACGATTTCGGTCTTCTCCGATGAATTTGGCGACGTCGATGTCCAACTGACCCGCCTTGGCGTACCAGGCCACCAGGTCGGGTTGCAACACATGCGGCTTCACGACGCCTCGGTTGCGACGCGCGAGCGTGCGCTGCTCGAAGACGGAAGCGACGATGTCATCCTGCACCTCCAGCTCTCCGGCGCGCGCGAATTGCAGCAGTCTGGCCGCAGCGCGACGGCATTGCCCGGAGGCGCCGTCTTTTCCCTCAACGCCGAGCCGAGCGTCATCCGCCTGCCATCCGGAGCAGACTTCGTCAGCATCTCGTTGCCGCACGCAGCCATCTCCGCGCGCGCGAACCGGATCGAGGACGCCGCGGCCATTGAGCTTTCGCCCAACCATCCGTCGGTCCGTCTGCTCTCCGCCTACCTGGCCGTGGTAGATCGCAGCAGGGATGCCGACCCCGCTCTGGGCCAGCTCATGGCTGGGCACCTAATCGACCTCGCGGCCCACTTGGCGGACAGTGCGCTGGGGCATGATCGTGACGAGAAACGCAGGTTGGGCGCGGTTCGCCTGGCCGCCGTAAAGGCGGATATCGACGCCAACCTCAACAGCGATGTTTCCGCTTCCGCGCTTGGGGCGCGGCATGGCGTGTCGGATCGCTACATCCACAAGCTCTTCGCCGCCGAGCAAACGACAGTCTCGCACTATGTCCGGGGGCTGCGTCTAGAGCGCGTCCGCCGTCGGCTCGGCGATCCCCGCTACCGGACGAGAACCATCGCCGAGCTGGTGTTCGAGGCAGGCTTCGGAGACATCTCGACCTTCAATCGTGCTTACCGGCAACACTTCGGAGAGACGCCGAGCGAGACACGCGAGCGTGCGTACTTAGTGCCTGATTGAGAGAAAGTCCGCTTTGTCCGCAATGCTGCCATCAGTTGCAAGGAACCCGGGCACGGACTCAAGGGGCGTCAGCCCCGCCGTGCCAGCGCCTGCCCGTCCGGGCGGCTGGCGCTTTGGTGACGATTGCCGTGACCTCGGAGGGCGGAGGCGGATGGCGGGATAAAGTGCGCCGAACTGGCGTTGGCTGCGCCATCCCACGGGCAGGCGCCGGCACGGCTAAGTTCGGATGTGCCGCTCCGTCCCGCACAACAGACGATCGACCCGCTCGCTGACGCCCGGGACCGCTGCCGCTACTCGAACTCCACCAGCAGGTCCTTCGCGTCGATCTGCGCGCCCGGCGCGACGTGGACGGCCCTGACGGTCGCATCGCGTTCGGCGTGGATGCCGGTTTCCATCTTCATCGCTTCGATGGTCAGCATCAGGTCGCCTTCCTTGAGCGTCTGGCCCGGCGTCACGGCGACGGTGGCCACCACGCCCGGCATCGGCGCGCCCACGTGGCCCGCATTCGACGGGTCGGCCTTGGGCCGTGACTGGGTGGCGGCGGTGGAGGCGCGGTCGGTCACACGGATCGTTCGCGGCTGGCCGTTCAGTTCGAAGAACACCTTGGCCTCGCCCTCGGCATTTGTGTCGGCGATGGCCTGGCAGCGGATTTCCAGCCTGACGCCCGGGTCGATCTCGGGCGAGATCTCGTCGCCCGGTTTCATCCCGTAGAAGAAGGTCGAGGTGCGAAGCGTGCGCACCGGTCCATAGACCTCGTGGCGGCGGGCGTAGTCGGTGAAGACCTTGGGGTACATCAGGTATCCCATCAGGTCGTCTTCGGTGACCTCGCGCCCCTCCAGCGCGTCGGAGCCCTCCTGCCGGGCCTCTTCCAGATCGACCGGGGCGATGTTCTTGCCCGGACGTTCGGTCAGGGGCTTCTCGCCCTTCAGCACCTTCTTGACGATCTTGTCCGGAAAGCCCCCCGGCGGGCGGCCCAGGTTGCCGCGCATCATGTCGATGACGCTGTCGGGGAAGGCGACGTCCTTCTTGGGGTCCTCGACGTCGGCGCGGGTCAGACCCTGGCTGACCATCATCAGCGCCATGTCGCCCACCACCTTCGACGACGGCGTGACCTTGACGATGTCGCCGAACATCCGGTTCACGTCGGCATAGGTCTCGGCCACTTCGTGCCAGCGTTCCTCCAGCCCCATGGACCGCGCCTGGGCCTTGAGGTTGGTGAATTGGCCGCCCGGCATCTCGTGCAGATAGACCTCGGAGGAGGGGGCCTGCATGCCGCTCTCGAAGGCGGCGTAATGGGCGCGGACGGTCTCGAAGTAGTTCGAGATCTCGCGGATCGCGGTCGGGTCGAGGCCGGTGGCGCGCTCGGTGTGTTCCAGCATCTCGACCACGGTGCCGAGCGTCGCCTGGCTGGTGTTGCCCGAGAAGGAGTCCATTGCGCAATCCACGGCATCGACGCCCGACTCGGCGGCGGCCAGTATGGTGGCGCAGGCGATTCCGGCGGTGTCGTGGGTGTGGAAATGGACGGGAAGGCCGATCTCCTCCTTCAGCGCCTTGACCAGGATGCGGGCGGCGTCGGGCTTCAGAAGCCCCGCCATGTCCTTCAGGCCGAGCACATGCGCGCCGGCGGCCTTCAGTTCGCGCCCCATGTCGACGTAGTACTTGAGGTCGTACTTGGACCGTTCGGGGTCCAGAAGATCGCTGGTGTAGCAGATCGTGCCCTCGCAGACCTTGTTCGCCTCGATCACCGCGTCCATCGCGACGCGCATGTTCTCGACCCAGTTGAGGCTGTCGAAGACGCGGAAGACGTCGATGCCGGTCGTCGCGGCGTGACGCACGAAGGCCTGGACCACGTTGTCGGGGTAATTGGTGTAGCCGACGCCGTTGGAGCCGCGGAGCAGCATCTGGGTCATCAGGTTCGGCATGAAGCGGCGGATGTCGCGGAGCCGCTGCCAGGGGCATTCCTGAAGGAAGCGGTAGGCCACGTCGAAGGTCGCGCCACCCCAGCATTCGACGCTGAAGAGCTGGGGCAGGTTGGCGGCGTAGGCGGGCGCGATCCGCACCATGTCGATCGAGCGCATCCGGGTCGCCAGAAGCGACTGGTGCCCGTCGCGCATCGTGGTGTCGGTGATCAGCACCTGTTTCTGGTCCAGCATCCAGTCGGCCAGCGCCTCGGGGCCGAATTCGTCCAGGATCTGGCGGGTGCCGGGGGTCGGGTGCTCGGTGCGGAGCGGCGGTTTCCGGGGATTGCGGGCATCCGCCGGCGGTTTCGGTCGGCCCGCCGTTTCGGGGTGGCCGTTGATCATGATGTCGGCGATGTAGGTCAGGATCTTGGTCGCGCGGTCGCGGCGCGGCGCGAAATCGAACAGCTCCGGCGTCTCGTCGATGAACTTGGTGTGGTACTCGTTCGAGAGGAACGTCGGATGCTTCAGCAGGTTCTCGACAAAGGCGATGTTGGTCGAGACGCCGCGGATGCGGAACTCGCGCAGCGCGCGGTCCATCCGCGCGATGGCGGCCTCGGGCGTGGGCGCCCAGGCGGTGACCTTTTCCAGAAGCGAGTCGTAGTACCGCGTGATGACGGCGCCCGAATAGGCGGTGCCGCCGTCGAGGCGAATGCCCATGCCCGTCGCGCCGCGATAAGCGGTGATCCGGCCGTAGTCGGGGATGAAGTTGTTGGTCGGATCCTCGGTCGTGATCCGGCACTGGATGGCGTGGCCGTTGAGCCCGATGTCGTATTGCGTGGCCTTGCCGGTGGCCTCGATCAGGGACTTGCCCTCGGCGATCTTGATCTGGGCCTGCACGATGTCGATGCCGGTGACTTCCTCGGTCACGGTGTGCTCGACCTGGACGCGGGGATTGACCTCGATGAAGTAGAATTCGCCCGAGTCCATGTCCATCAGGAATTCGATGGTGCCGGCGCATTCGTAGCTCACCTCTTCGGCGATCTTCTTGCCGAGGTTGCAGAGCTTTTCGCGTTGCGCGCCAGACAGATACGGTGCGGGCGCGCGTTCCACCACCTTCTGGTTCCGGCGCTGGACCGAGCAGTCGCGCTCCCAGAGGTGATAGATGTTGCCGTGGCTGTCGCCGAGGATCTGCACCTCGACGTGGCGCGCGCGCATGATCATCTTTTCCAGATAACCCTCGCCGTTGCCGAAGGCGGCTTCGGCCTCGCGCCGGCCCTCCAGCACCTTTTCCTCCAGTTCCTCGGGCTTCATGATCGGACGCATCCCGCGCCCGCCGCCGCCCCAGGACGCCTTCAGCATCATCGGATAGCCGATCTCTTCGGCTTCCTTCCGGATCTGCTTCATGTCGTCGCCCAGGACCTCGGTCGCCGGGATCACCGGGGCGCCGGCCTTGATGGCGACCGCGCGCGCGCTGGCCTTGTCGCGAAGCTCGCGCATCGCCCCGGCCGTGGGCCCGATGAAGGTGATGCCGGCCCGGTCGCAGGCATCGACGAATTCGGGGTTCTCGGAGAGAAGGCCGTAGCCCGGATGGATCGCGTCGGCCCCGGCTTCGCGGGCGACGCGGATCATCTCGTCGATCGACAGATAGGCCGCGACCGGCCCCAGCCCCTCGCCGATCCGGTAGGCCTCGTCGGCCTTGAACCGGTGTAGCGACAGCTTGTCTTCCTCGGCGTAGACGGCGACGGTGCGCTTGCCCAATTCGTTCGCGGCGCGCATGACGCGGATGGCGATCTCGCCTCGGTTCGCGATCAGGATTTTCTTGAACTCGGCCATGCACCTGTCCCCGTTTTGCAGTTGCAGCATTGGTAGCGGGCAAGGGTCGTCTGAGCAAGGACGAGGTTGGGGCGCGGGCCGGGTCTCAGACCCCGCGTCCGCGCGCCGCCCAGGCCAGGGCCATAAGCGCCAGCAGACCGAAGGCGACGTACCCCGCCAGGATCATCCTGATCTCGGAATGCGCCATGCGGCCCACGTCCGACGCGCTGGTCGAAGCCAGGAACAGGCTCGCGGCAAAGAAGACGCGGCCCGCCAGGCTTTTGATCGACAGATAGGTCGCCCGCGTCTGGCTGGGCAAAAGCGGCTGCACGCGGGCGCGGATGAAGGGGGTCGAGAAGCTGTCGGGCACCATGCGCAGGAACAGAAGCGCGATGGCGAAGACGCTGGCGGTGGCGGCCAGACCGGCGGCGATGCCGATCTGCATCGCGAAGGCCAGAAGCAGGATGCCCGCAAAGCCCAGTTTCCTGCGCACCGCCGGGGCGAACCACGAGGTCAGGATGGAGATCGCCATCATGATGGCGGTGACGGTGCCGCTGACCAGCGGCGCCTGGCCTTCCAGACCGACGCCCGCCAGCGCGTTCAGGATGAAGGGCTGGCCGAAAATGAAGGGCAGGTGGCTGTAGCCGTACATCAGAAGCGAGATGACGAAGATCCAGGTCAGGACCGGATCGGTCAGCGCCGTCTTCAGCGCCGCCGCACGGGCCAGTTCTCCCCCTTCGGTGACCCGCTGTTCGGGTGGTTCGATGAACATGAAGGTGACGATCAGCAGAATGGCGAAGGACGCGGCGGTTGCGACATAGGCAAGGCGGAGGCCGTAGAGTGCCATCGCACCGCCCAGGACGGCCGAGATCATCAACGCCGCGAAGCTGAAACGCCAGGCGCGCACTTCATGCGCTTCGACCTCTTGGGCGCGGCCCTCGGCGTCGAGCGATTCATAGAGGAGCGAGCTGTCGGTGCCAGAGGCGAAGGCGATGTGGGTGCCAAGCGCGATCTGGGCCGCCGCGAAGATCAGGAACGTCTCGCCCACGGCCTGCATCACCGCCGCCGCCAGACCCGCGACGCCCGAGATGATCAGCGTCAGCCGCCGCCCGAACCGGTCCGAGAACCAGCCCGACGGCACTTCCAGAACCGTGGTCGAGATGTCGTAGAAGACGTAAATCAGGATCGCCTGGGCCGCGGAGAGCTCGGACTGGAAGAACAGGAACCAGATCGCCTGCCAGAACATCAGGTTCTGAAGCGCCTTGAACCAGGGATAGAGCCGAACGTTCCGCGCCGTGGCGCTCATTCACGCACCGCTTTCTCGAAGGCCTCGACCGGCAGGACGGGGGCCAGGATCTCGCGCAACTCGGCGCGGCGCGGGTGGTCGGGGTTGGCGATGGTGAAACAGACGAAATCCTCGACCAGCGCGGCCTGTTGTTCGTAGCCGAAGGCGAAGAAGGCGGCGTCTTCGCCCGACGGCGAATAGTAGGGATCGGCCAGCCGCCAGCTTTCGGCCACGGCGCGGGCCGGGGTATAGCCCGTTTTCGCACGGTTCTGCCACTGCCAGACATGGGTCAGTTCGTGGGCCAGGATGATCGCGTTCGGAAACCGAAGCCCGTGGGGCCAGCCAAGTGCCATGTCGGACGAATAAAGCGCGCTGTCGAAATGCATCCGGTTCCAGAGCGCGAAGGCCTGGGGCGGCCGGGCCCCACGCGGCTGGGGCGTGCGCACACAGGCCTGATCGGTGCCGGTCAGCACGGTCAGCGAGGCGGGCACGGTCTTGATCGGCGGGGCCGCGCCAAGGCCCTGGGCGATGGTGACGCCCGAGGTGTCGAGCGATGGACCGAAGAGATCGCGGGCAAGGGTTTCCTCGGCCTCGGTCAGGGGACGGGCGCAGGCGGCGAGCGCCACCGCGGCGACGGTCGCGAAGAGGAACGGGCTAGGCCGTGGGATCGTCCAACTCATCCAGAAGCACCTCGAAAATCGTGCGGTGTTTGCCGCCGCCCTGCGGTGTCGCCCCCACACTATGTGTAGCGCGCCGAGCGCCGGACACAACCGAATTGGCGATCTCGCGGGCGGCATCGGGACGGCCCTCGCAGAGGTGCCAGATCGCCTCGGCGACCACATGGTCGGCGCGCCGCCGGTCGACATGGGAACTTGCCATCAGCGCGGGAAAGTCGCCCACGACGGCGGGATCGGTCGCCGAGAGGCCGCGTTCGGCGAATTGCAGCAGCTGGGTGGCGATCGCTTCGGCCGTGCGGCCCGTCAGCCGTTCGACCGCGAGGGGAGGCACCAGGACCGTGACGCCGCGATAGTGGAGCGTGGGCGAGATCTTTTCGCCGCGGTCCATGCCCAGAAGCCGCCAGAGGGTTCTGTCCCAAAGCGCGGGTTTGGCAAAGAACTGCGCCGTTCCGGCGAATTCGTAGACGCCAAAGGCGATGCCGTCTTCACGGCAGGCCAGCATCCCCGAATAGGAGGTCCACCGCGTGCCCTTCGCGATGTCGGCGACGGCCCGCGTCAGCCCCTTGGGCGGCCAGGTCGCGCTCACAGCATCGACGGCACGACCAGATCCGGTGGGCGGTGGCCGTCGTCGAAGGTCTTGATGTTGATGATCACCTTCTCGCCCATCTCGATCCGGCCCTCGATGGTGGCCGAGCCCATGTGCGGCAGCAGCACCACGTTCGGCAGCGCGCGCAGACGCGGGTTGATCTCGTGGCCGTGCTCGAAGACGTCCAGGCCCGCGCCCGCGATCTCGCCCGCGCGCAGCATCCGGGTCAGCGCGTTCTCGTCGATGACTTCGCCGCGCGAGGTGTTCACGATCACCGCCGAAGGCTTCATCAGCTTCAGCCGCCGGGCGTTCATCAGGTGGAAGGTGGATGGCGTGTGCGGGCAGTTAATCGAGATCACGTCGACGCGGGTGACCATCTGGTCCAGACTTTCCCAGAAGTTGGCGCCAAGCTCCTCCTCGATCTCGGGGCGCAGCCGCCGGCGGTTGTGGTAGTGCACCTGCATCCCGAAGGCCGCCGCGCGGCGCGCCACCGCCTGGCCGATCCGGCCCATGCCCAGGATGCCCAGGCGCCGCCCGCCGACGCGCCCGCCGAGATACGCGGTCGGCGCCCAGCCGTCCCATTCGCCCTTCTGCATCACCGCCAGGCCCTCGGGGATGCGCCGGATCACCGCCAGGATCAGCGCCATCGTCATGTCGGCGGTGTCCTCGGTCACGACGCCCGGCGTGTTCGACACCAGGATGCCGCGCTGGCGCGCGGTGGCCACGTCGATATGATCGACCCCGGCGCCGAAATTGGCGATCAGCTTCAGCCGCTCGCCCGCCTGCGCCAGCAGCGCGGCGTCGATCTGGTCGGTCACCGTGGGCACCAGCACGTCCGCCGACGTCAGCGCCGCGGCCAGCTCGTCGCGCGACATCTTCCTGTCCTCGGAGCGAAGCCGGACATCGAACAATTCCGACATCCGCCTCTCGACCGCCTCGGGCAGGCGTCGCGTGACCACCACACTCAGGCGCTTGTCGGGCATATGGTCGTCTCCTCGTCTCTTCCCTTGGGCCGCGGTTGCTGGCAAAGTGACAAGGAACCGGGCGGCATACAAGGGACGTGAGATCCCGGGGTCCCGGCAGACAGTGAGAAAACGGGCAGTCAGGATGAGACGAGGCGTATTTCTTGCCCTTGCGGCGCTGTTGGCGGCAACGCTGCCCGCCCCGGCGGAGGAGGAGCGCGGTCCGGTGACCAACCTGCCGATGCCGCGCTACGTGTCGCTGAAGGCCGACGAGGGCAATGCGCGGCGCGGGCCGTCGCTTTCCCACCGGATCGACTGGGTCTTCACCCGGCGCGACATGCCGCTGGAGGTGACGGCGGAATACGGTCACTGGCGGCGGGTGCAGGATCGGGACGGGCAGGGCGGCTGGGTGCATTACTCGCTGCTGTCCGGCGTGCGTACTGTGATCGTCGACGCCGACCTGACGCCGATGCGGGTCAAGCCCGACACCGAGGCCCCGGTGAACGCCTATGCCGAAGCGGGCGTCGTGGCGCGGCTGGGCGATTGCTCGCTGGACTGGTGCCGGATCGAGGCCGACGGGTCCAGGGGCTGGGTCCGGAAAAGCCGGCTGTGGGGCGTGAAGCCCGAGGAAGTGCGGGAATAACAACTTCGCGGCGAATCTTGCGCCGCCGAGTGTTTTCCCCCGACCTCCCGCCCCTATCTTTACGGACGGTGGGTTTACGCTCTCTGAACGGTGACAGGCTTTCGCTTCGGACCTGGCCCACGCCGGACGCGGTGCCTTGCGTCCTGTCGGTGTTCTGAATGCGCATCGCCCAATCCGGCGACGCCTGAGCCGGACCTCATGTGAGGCGGGTCCACGAGGCCGAGCCTCAGCCCCGAATGACCCGCTCGGCCAGGCCCTTCAGGTTCCGCGCGCCGATGTTCCCCATCGCCAGCGTCATGTCGTCCTTCAGGATGTGGATCAGATGCGGCGGACCCTTCTCGGCCAGCGCGCCCACGGCATAATGGAACGCCCGGCCCAGCATCACGAAATCCGCCCCCAGCGCCAGCGCGCGCAGGATGTCGAGCCCGCCCGTGACCCCGCTGTCGTAGACGATCGGCGTCTCGGGCAGGGCCGCGCGGATGGCGGGCAGGGCCAGGATCGAGGCCGGGCCGCCGTCGAACTGCCGCCCGGTGTGGTTCGAGATCCAGATGCCGTCCACGCCCTTCTCGACCAGGCGCTGGGCGTCCTCGACCTTCTGCACGCCCTTGACCAGGAACGGACCGTCCCAAAGCGCGCGGATCTCGTCGATGTCGGACCAGCCGGGCTGACCCCGGATGATGTGGCCGGCATGGGCGACCGAGTTGAACTCCTTGGACTGGTCCACGTAGCTTTCGCAGAACTTCAGGCTGGGAATGCCCTCGCGCAAAGTGCCGATGGTCCATTCGGGATGGGTCATCATCGACCAGACCATCGCCGCGTTGACCTTGGGCGGAATGGTCAGGTTGGCGCGGCGCTGGCGCTCGCGGCGGCTGTCGACCGGCACGTCCACGGTCAGGACCAGCGTGTGAAACCCGGCCTCCTTCGCGCGCCGGAGCATGTCGGCGCGGATCTCCTTGTCCTTCGGCATGTACATCTGGAACCAGCCCTGGTCGCCGATGGTGGGGGCCAGCGTCTCGGGCAGGACGGTCGCGACGGTCGACATGCAATAGGGGATGCCCGCCTTGGCGCAGGCGGCCGACAGGATCTTCTCCGCCCGCGGCCACATGATCCCCGACATGCCCACCGGCGCGCAGCCGAAGGGCAGGGGGTAGTCGCGGCCCAGGAAGCTGGTCGAAAGATCGGGCGTGTAGGGCCCCTCCAGGATCGATGGCATGAAATGGATGTCGTTCAGCGCCGACATGTTCCGGCGGTGCTGATCCTCGATGCCGGTGGCGCTGTCGAGGTATTCGAAGACGAAATGCGGCACCCGGCGGCGGGCACGCGCGCGCAGGTCCGAGACGGCGGGGAAACGGGTGTCGAGGCTCATGGCGTTCTTTTGCGGTGTCGCGCCGTCCGGTGCAACGGGTTTCAGTCAAGCCGGTCGAGTTCCCGGAACAAAGCGGCCGGGTCCGAGGCGTCGTCAAGAGGGCGAACGATCAGATCGATCAGGCGCGCGCCCAGATAGGCCGCTTCGGCCTCGGGTCCCGGATCGCGTCCGGTGGCGGCCCGGAACCGTGCGGCGAAAGGGGGGAAGGCAGGATCTGCGGCGGCACCAAGAACCGCGTCGCGGTCCAACCGGCCAAGCTGCGGCCCGAAGATCGCCAGCCACTCCGGATCGTCGTCCATATGGATGGAAACCGGCGTGTGCAGCACGTCGAGAACAATGTCGGGTTCCGCCTCGGCCCAGTTGTCCGGATCGGACAGGCCGGTCGAAAGCGTCACATAAACGTCCAGCCCGCCCAGATGCCCGTCGGAATGGTTGTCCGGGTGGCCGTCGCGTTCCTCGGCGGCGAGCAGGACCGCGCGACGCATGTCATCGGCCACAGGGTCGTCTGCGGGGACGACCAGAAGGAGGTTGAAGGCGTGCGCCAGCGCCGCCCCGTTCCCGAGAAGAAGGATCAACAGGCTGGCTATCATGGATCGCACCGGCGACTCCCTGGCTTGCTGCCAAAAAGGGTAGCCGACCGGGCGGGGTCTTCACAATGCGAACCGGGCGATGCGAACGGAACGCGAACAGACCTTTAACTCACCGCCCAACCGCGCTAGGTTCCCGGCCATGAGCGCATATGCCGAAGACGACGATTTTACCGACCGCGTGCCCCTGTCGCAGCAGGCGATGGCGGCGCGGCCCTCGCCCTATCTGGACGAGCTGAACCCGCCCCAGCGCGAGGCGGCGACGACGCTGGACGGTCCCGTCCTGATGCTGGCGGGCGCGGGCACCGGCAAGACCAAGGCGCTGACGACGCGGATCGCGCATCTGCTGGCGACCGGCACGGCGCGTCCGAACGAGATCCTGGCGGTGACCTTCACCAACAAGGCCGCGCGCGAGATGAAGGAGCGCGTTGCGCGGCATCTGGGCCAGGCGGTCGAGGGGATGCCCTGGCTGGGGACGTTCCACGCGATCTGCGTCAAGCTGCTCAGACGTCATGCGGAACTGGTGGACCTCAAGACCAACTTCACCATTCTGGACACCGACGATCAGGTACGGCTGCTGAAGCAACTCGTCGTCGCCGCCAATATCGACGAGAAACGCTGGCCCGCGCGGCAACTGGCGCACGTCATCGACGGTTGGAAGAACCGCGCCTGGACGCCCGACAAGGTGCCGGCGGGCGAGCATGGCGCCTACAACCGGCGCGGCGTCGAACTTTACGCGCAGTATCAGGAGCGCCTGATCGCGCTGAACGCCGTCGATTTCGGCGACCTTCTGCTCCACGTCGTCACCATCTTCCAGACCCACGAGGACGTGCTGGAACAGTACCGCCGCTGGTTCCGCTACATCCTGGTGGACGAGTACCAGGACACCAACGTCGCCCAGTATCTCTGGCTCAGGCTTCTGGCGGGCGGGCATCGGAACATCTGTTGCGTGGGCGACGACGATCAGTCGATCTACGGCTGGCGCGGCGCGGAAGTGGGCAACATCCTGCGGTTCGAAAAGGACTTTCCGGGCGCCAAGGTGATCCGGCTGGAGCAGAACTATCGCTCGACGCCGCATATCCTTGCGGCTGCCTCGGGCGTGATCGCTGCCAACGAGTCGCGTCTCGGCAAGACGCTGTTCACCGACAAGGACGAGGGCGAGAAGGTGCGCCTGATCGGCCACTGGGACGGCGAGGAAGAGGCGCGCTGGATCGGCGAGGAAATCGAGGCGATGCAGGGCGGCACGCGGGGCCTTCGGCCCTTCGCGCTCAACGACATGGCGATCCTCGTCCGCGCCAGCCACCAGATGCGCGCCTTCGAGGACCGGTTCCTGACCATCGGCCTGCCCTACCGCGTGATCGGCGGCCCGCGCTTTTATGAGCGGATGGAGATCCGGGACGCGATGGCGTACTTCCGCCTTGCCGTTTCGCCCGACGACGACCTGGCCTTCGAGCGGATCGTCAACACGCCCAAGCGGGGCCTGGGCGAAAAGGCGGTCCAGACCATCTTTCGCGCCGCCCGCGGGAATGGCGTCTCGATGTTCGAGGGCGCGCGGCTGGCCGCCGAGGGCGGGCTGATCGGCGGCAAGGGCGGGCGCGCTCTGGGCGCGTTCGTGCAGAACATGCTGCGCTGGCACCGCCGTATCGTCGAGGTCGAGGCGCGGAAGGCCGCGATTGCCGATCTTCTGAAGGCGATGACCGACCCGGACGCGGTGATCGACGCGGACGGCGGCGAGCCGCAGATCGGCCGCAAGGAGATCGAGGCGCTGCGCCGCGAACTGACCGCGCTGGAGCGCGCCCATATCGAAAGCGCCGAGACCATTCTGGAGGAATCTGGCTACACCGAGATGTGGCAGAACGACAAGACGCCCGAGGCACCCGGGCGGTTGGAGAACCTGAAGGAGCTGGTCAAGGCGCTGGAAAGCTTCGACAATCTGCAAGGCTTCCTGGAACACGTCGCGCTGGTCATGGACAACGACAAGGGCGAGAGCGAGGACAAGGTCTCGATCATGACGCTGCACGCGGCGAAGGGTCTGGAATTTCCCGCCGTGTTCCTGCCGGGCTGGGAGGATGGCCTGTTCCCGTCGCAGCGGTCGATGGACGAAAGCGGCGTCAAGGGGCTCGAGGAGGAGCGGCGGCTGGCCTATGTCGGCATCACGCGGGCCGAGGAACTGTGCACGATCAGCTTCGCCGCGAACCGCCGTGTCTATGGCCAGTGGCAGTCGCAACTGCCCTCGCGCTTCATCGACGAACTGCCCGCCGATCATGTCGACGTCCTGACGCCCCCCGGCCTTTACGGCGGCGGTTTCGGCGCCGCCGCGCCCCGGATGGACGAGGCGCGCTCGGACCTGCACGACCGGGCGAGCCGGGCGGATGTCTACAACTCGCCGGGATGGAAGCGCCTGCAAACCAGGTCCCAGACGCGCGGCATGGCCCAGCCGTCGGAGGCGCGGAACGTTGTGATCGACCTTGACGCGGTGTCGTCCTTCACCGTGGGCGACCGGGTGTTCCACCAGAAGTTCGGCTATGGCGCGGTGACCGCGATCGAGGGCGACAAGCTGGACATCGCCTTCGAGAAGGCGGGCGACAAGAAAGTCGTGGCCAAGTTCGTGACCGCCGCGGGGGCCGCGGGCGACGTGCCGTTCTGACGCCGGGAGTCTCCAAAAAGTGACGTAGTGTCACGTGGTCTCAGGAATTCCCCACAAGTATCTGAAATAGATTGAGAAACGCCGCGTTGCGCACAGCGTTTTCCTGACCGTTGCCGTGGCGGGTGGGGAACCCGATCTCCCGCTGGCCGGTTTCCCTGCACATGCCAGTTGCGAAGTGCGGTCCACTGTCGGACCGTCGGAAAGGACTGATGCCATGACCGTGAAGAAGCGTTCTCAACGGGTGCTGTCGCACCATTCGCCGATCTTCCGTCGCCTGAAGGATCTCGGTCCCATCGACGTCGACGCGCTGAATGCCGTCGCATCGCTGTCGGGCCACGAGATCGAGATCCCGCGCGGAGCGGACTTCGTCACTCGGGGCACCGTGATCTCCCACGCCTTCGCAATCGAGACCGGCTGGGCCATGCGCTATCTGCTGACGCGGGACGGCCGCCGCCAGATCACGTCGCTTGTCCTGCCGGGCGATCTTGTGGGCTACGAGAGCGCGCTGGTCGGCCGGGCGGCGCATACCGTTTGCGCGCTGACCAACCTGAAGGCGTTTGCCTTCGACGCCAGCGACCTGCTCGACATTCTTTACGCCCATCCGTCGCTGATGCGCATCCTGGCCTGGCGCCAAGATTCCGAGATCACCGCGATGGATGAAAGCTCGCTTCGTCTGGGACGCTTTTCGGCCGAACAGCGCCTGGCGCATTTCTTCGCCGATCTGTGGCGCCGCCTGCGCCGCGTCGGACATGCCGATGACAGGGGCTTCGACCTGCCGATGACGCAATCGGAAATTTCCGATGCGCTGGGCCTCAGCCTGGTGCACACCAACCGCCGCCTGCAAGAGTTCCGGCGCGACGGCGTGCTGGCCATCGACAACGGCCGGCTGAGAATCGGTGACGCCGGCCGGCTGCTGGAATTGGCCAGCGGTCGGGGCGCAGGCGCGCACGCGCTGGGCGCGTGACCGCGCCTAGACCGCCCAATTGCCGCCGCGAAAGACCGGCACGCGGTCGCCGGATTCAGTGATCCCGTCGATCTCGGTGTCGGCCGCGCCGATCATCCAGTCGACATGGATCAGGCTGGAATTTCCGCCCCTTGCCGCGATCTCTTCGTCCGCAGCGCTGGCGCTGTCCTTCAGACAATCCTTGTAGCACTGCCCCAGCGCGATGTGGCAGGCGGCGTTCTCGTCGAAAAGCGTGTTGTAGAACAGGGTGCCGGACTCCGAGATCGGCGAGGCATGGGGCACCAGCGCCACCTCGCCGATCCGGCGCGCGCCCTCGTCGGTTTCGATCAGCTTCAGGAACACTTCCTCGCCCCGGTCGGCGCGGGCCTTGACGATCCTGCCGCCTTCGAAGGCCACCTCGATCCCCTCGATCAGCGTGCCCTGATGCGCCAGCGGTTTCGAGGCGCGAACGGTGCCGTCGACCCGGTCCTTGTGGGGCGTTGTGAAGACCTCCTCGGTCGGAATGTTCGGATTGCAGGTGATCCCGTTCTTGGCCGTCGAGGCGCCGCCCATCCAGAGGTGGCCGTCGGCCAGACCCACGGTCAGGTCGGTCTCTGACGAGCGGAAATGCAATGCGGCGAAGTCGCGGTCGTTCAGCCAGTCGCGGCGCGCCGCCAGTTCCGCGTTGTGTGCCGCCCAGGCCGCCACCGGATCGGGCCGGTCGATGCGCGAGGCGGCGAAGATCGCCTGGGCCAGCCGCGCCTGCGCGGCCTCGGCGTCGAGGTCGGGAAACACCTGCTGCGCCCAGGCCCGGCCCGGGTAGGCGGCGATCGACCAGTTGATCTCGAACCCTGCGATCTTGGCCAGCGCCGGCTTGTAGGCCGCCGCGTTGGCCTTGGCGGCCGTCGCCACCTTGGCCGGGTCCATGTCGGCCAGCGCCATCGGGTTGTCGGCGGCGATGTGCAGCCGCGCGGCGTTGCCCTCGTAGGCGCGGGCCATGCCCTCGAACAGCCAGCCGGGCGCGCGGTCGAAGGCGCCGTCATGGGAGCGGATATGGCGCGCCCGCGTACCCTCTTGGTCGGACAGGATCGGCACCACAAGGCCTGCGCCCGCGCGATAGGCCGCCGCCGTCACTCGGCGGACCAGCGGCAGCGCCTCGGCACTGGCGGTGATGACCAGGTCCTGTCCGGGCGCTAGATTGAGCCCGGTGCCGACGATGACCTCGGCCAGCTTGTCGAGGGACGCGGTGTCGAAGGGCAGGGCGGTCTCTGTCATGTCGGTCTCCGGTTTTCTTCTGATGTAGCGTCCGGGGCGGTGAAGCGAAACCGGGTGCGGGCAACAAAAAACGCGCCCCGGAAGGCGCGTCTTTGCGGGTGCGGTGGCGAGACGGACTTACGCCGCTTCGCGCGCCTGCTGTTCGGCGGCATGACGCCGCTCGCTTTCCTCGCGCGACAGCGCGACCGAGGTGCGCACGCCCTTGGAGACGAACTCCATCAGGCCCTTCACGACACGTTCGTTCGGGTCGATGCCCGCGCAGGACAGGACTTCACGGCCATCGCGCGACCGCGCCCAGCGCGCGATCTGCTCCGGCCCGTTGCCGTATTTCTTGTCGTCGGCGATGGCATCGTCGAGGGCCGCCAGGACCACGGCCGCAAAAAGCTTGCGCGCCCGGTTGCCCTGCTCGTGATTGAATGCCGTGCCGTCCACAAAGTCTGCCATATTCAACCTTTTTCTTGTTGCTTCTTACCGCATTTCATGGCGTGGGGTCCCTTATGACGGGTCCAGCGCCACTTTTGGTTTTCTTTTTTGGAATGGCTGTTATGCGCATGGCGCATACCTAGCTCATTTCCTCCCAGGATTTCCGCCTTCTTGTCAGGGCGTTGCCGCTGCAATATAGGGGCGCTCAGATTTGAATCAACAAAAACATACGGGTGAAAACGATGCCCAAGATCAACGGGAACGAGATTCGTCCCGGAAACGTGCTTGAACACAACGGCGGTTTGTGGGCTGCCGTGAAGGTGGATCATGTGAAACCGGGCAAGGGCGGCGCCTTTGCCCAGGTCGAAATGCGCAACCTGCGGAACGGCTCCAAGCTGAACGAGCGGTTCCGCTCCGCCGACAAGGTCGAGCGCGTGCGGCTGGAGCAGAAGGATCAGCAGTTCCTTTACGAGAACGACGGAATGCTGGTGTTCATGGACAGCGAGACCTACGAGCAGATCGAACTGCCCGCGGAAATCCTCGGCGACCGGCGGCCGTTCCTTCAGGACGGCATGACGATCCACATCGAATACTACAACGACGAGGCGCTGAACGCGACGCTGCCGCAGAAGGTGACCTGCAAGGTTGTCGAGACCGAACCGGTGGTGAAGGGCCAGACCGCGGCCAACAGCTTCAAGCCCGCGATCCTGGACAACGGCGTACGGGTGATGATCCCGCCCTTCGTCGGGCCGGACGAGGATATCGTCGTCAACACCGAGACCATGGAATACTCCGAACGCGCCTGAGGCGCGGGACGCCATCGGGTCGGGGACAGGCGCTTGCCGAAGCGCCCGTCCCCCGCCATTCGCGGCGCCGATCACGACAGTCCCGCCGGACGCATGGCAGGTATGCCCAGGAAATTCGTGTCTTTCGCGTGTTCATGCGCTAACGCTGCGCCAGCGAACAATCATCCACAGATCTGAGGTGTGCATGGAACGTGCCCTTTCGGCCGTCTTCGGCGGTGTATTGTCTTCGACCCAGATGCGCGACGGCCTGACCCTCGCGCAATTCCGCGTCGAGATGCTCTCCGGCCTGACGGTGGCCCTGGCACTGGTCCCCGAGGCGGTCGCCTTCGCCTTCGTGGCGGGCGTGCATCCGCTGGTGGGTCTTTACGCCGCCTTCATCGTCGGCCTGATCACCGCGATCTTCGGCGGGCGGCCGGGCATGATCTCGGGCGCGACCGGCGCGCTGGCCGTCGTCATGGTCAGCCTCGTGGCGCAGCACGGGGTCGAATACCTGTTCGCCACCGTGGTCCTGATGGGCCTGATCCAGATCGCCGCCGGCGTCTTCCGCTTCGGCAAGTTCATCCGGCTGGTGCCGCATCCGGTGATGCTGGGCTTCGTCAACGGTCTGGCCATCGTGATCTTTCTGGCGCAGCTGACCCAGTTCAAGGTGCCGGGCACGATGGAGGTGACGGGGCACGGCATGGGCGGCGGCGAATGGCTGACCGGCGGGCCGCTGCTGTTGATGCTGGGGCTGGTCGCGCTGACGATGGCGATCATCTGGGTGATGCCCAGGGTTACCAACGCCGTGCCCGCGCCGCTGGCCGGGATCGGGATCGTCGCGCTGATCGTGATCGGCCTGGGGCTGGATGTGCCGCGCGTGGGTGACATGGCGTCCATCGAGGGCGGGCTGCCGGCGTTTCACATCCCGACCGTTCCCCTGACATGGGAGACGCTGGAGATCATCCTGCCCTACGCGGTCATCCTGGCCGCCATCGGTTTGATCGAAAGCCTGCTGACGCTGAACCTCGTGGGCGAGATCACGGGCAAGCGCGGCGGGGCCAGCCGCGAATGCCTGGCCCAGGGCGCGGCCAATACCGTCACCGGTTTCTTCGGCGGCATGGGCGGCTGCGCGATGATCGGCCAGTCGATGATCAACGTGAAATCGGGGGGGCGCACGCGGATCGCGGGCATCGCTGCCGCGCTGTTCCTTCTGGCCTTCATCCTGTTCGCCAGCCCGGTGATCGAACTCATTCCGCTGGCCGCGCTGGTGGGCGTGATGTTCATGGTGGTGATCGGAACCTTCGCGTGGAACTCGCTGATGATCCTGAGGAAAGTGCCGCTGACGGATGCCTTCGTGATCCTGCTGGTGACCGCCGTCACCGTGGCCTATGACCTGGCGACGGCGGTGGTCGTGGGCGTGATCGTCTCGGCGCTCGCCTATGCCTGGAACAACGCGACGCGCATCCGCGCCAGGACCTATGCCACACCCGAGGGCGCCAAGGTCTATCAGGTGCAGGGGCCGCTGTTCTTCGGCTCCGCCGAGGGATTTGCAGAGCTGTTCGACCCGGCCACCGACCCCTCGCTGGTCGTCGTCGATTTCGCCGAAAGCCGCGTGGTCGACCAGTCCGCCCTGACCGCGATCGAGGCGATGGCCGCCAAGTATCAGGCCGCTGGCAAGGAGCTGCAATTGCGCCATCTCAGCCGCGACTGCCACCAGCTTCTGACGAAGGCCGGGCAGTTGATGATCGATTCCGACGACGATCCGGATTACGCGCTGGCGGTGGATTACCAGGTGCGCACGGGCCAATTGGGCGCGGGTCACTGAGGGGAAGAGGGGCGGCAGGGGGCGCCCTGTCCGTGACGGCATCGTTGTTGAAGTGACGGTAGGGCTGCCTTGAGCCCATCGCCACGGATACCGAGACTCTGGCGGATCACCTGTCTTGAGGCGCAAAAGACAAATGAGTCGACCCGCGGCGCATTTGCGATCATCGTGCTCTCCGACAAGCCATGAGTTCGGCGATGGTTCAGACACGCAAGACCGTCTTTTTTCTCGAGACCATTGAGGCGGACTCATACGGCGAGCCGTGTGATCCGGTATCGCGCGTTGCCGCCGCGGCAATTTTCAAGAACCCGTTGATCGGGCGCTTTGAGGCCGATCTCTCCCCACTCTTCGCCATTGGGGCGGAACTGGGGAAGCGGCTGGCCGGACAAGCTGTTGGGCTGCTGCATGGTCCGCCGGTTTCCTACGGCAAGGCGGCGATTGTCGGTGTTTCGGGCGACATGGAACACGGGGGCGCTGTGATACACCCACGGCTGGGCGCGCCCATGCGTTCCGCCGCAAATGGCGGCGAAGCGGTCATACCTTCGAACGTAAAGATCGGACCCGCCGGAACCTCGATTGGTCTGCCGCTCGGGCACAAAGACAACCCGTGGTCCTTCGATCATTTCGACACCATGACGCTCGGCGTTGCAGATGGACCGGCGCCGGACGAGATCATCATGTTCTTGGCCTACGCGGATCGAGGGCGGCCGATACCAAGATGTGGAAGCGGTCCAGTCAAAAGCTGACTTGGCGAGTGTCCGCTTCGTCCCGCGAAGCGGTCATTCGACCGTTTTCATCAGATGGCCGCTTCGAGCCCTTTGCGACCGATGCTGCAACTTGCGCGCATATCTGGTCCTAGACAAACTTGTGGCGTAGAGTCGAATTAGGTCTCTATGAACGACGATGAGGTACATTGGCTTGAGCGGCGAATCCAAAGGTAATCCTCCACCCAGCCGCATTTTTTGGATGAGCATTGGCGGAATTGCAGTTTTCATGGCCACCAATCTCTTTGCCGATCCAATAAAGAGAATCGGAAACGATTTCTACCAAAGGCACCTTGACGCTCGAAATCTCCCAGTCGCGTGGCTTTGTGCACCGCTTCAGGAAGCCCGTTTCATTGCGCGCCAAGGCGGTGAGATCATATCGGATGGAACCATGGGACATCCCAACTTCACGTCAATCGTTTTCTTTTCAAACAAATCCGAGCTTAACGACCTTCAGATGCTCATCTATCCTTTAGGGCACCATGAAAACAAACCAATCATCTATCAGTCACAAGTATCAAGCTCCGATATCATCTCTGGCCAAGATGTGGAGGTTATAGTCGAGAAGGGGCTATTGAGAATGACGGTGCCTCGAATGGCTCCGAATGAATTCGTTCATGTAGAAGCGCTGTATGGCCAACCTGTAAGTCTCATTCTTGAGGTGCGATCAGAAGACTTCGTCGGCGAGTTTCATGGTATCGCAGGGTGCGCCGGTATTCCTGAGTCGTTCAGTGGGCCACCGGCAGAAGTGATTCACCAATATGTGCTCTCAGACTGCGGTGACAACGATGAAGAGGCTTGTGGGATTCCTGGGCCAAGTTTTGAGTTCGAAGTCACCGAAGAACATGAAATGCCAACACTTGAGCAGTGGATCGTTTCCAATGGAGAGAAGCAATACATTGTTCCCGGAAATACGGACCCTTAGTGTTTAAGTCTTTAATTGCCGACATTGAGTCAGAATAGTTGAATGTCCGCTTCGTCCGGGGGGCCGCCACCGGTTGCAAGGAACCCGGGCACGGACTCAAGGGGCGTCAGCCCCGCCGTGCCAGCGCCTGCCCGTCCGGGCGGGCTGGCGCTTTGTCGACGTTTGCCGTGACCTCGGAGGGAGGAGGCAGATGGCGAGATGAAGTGCGTCGAACTGGCTTTGGCCGCGCCATCCCACGGGCGGACGCCGGCACGGCTATGCCCGGATGTCCGCTCGGTCCGCGCGGTGCAAGACCGCGCGGCAACCGGAGCCGCCACCTTCGATCCGTCCCACCGCGGTTCAGATACGGATTCGGATCGACGCTCTCGAAGCCCTCGCGCACCTCGAAGTGCAGGAACGGCGGCGTGGCGGCGCGGACCACGGCGATCTTCTGGCCGCGCTTCACGCTGTCGCCCTTCTTGACCGCGATCTGGTCGACGCCCGCATAGACCGTCAGAAGGTTGCCGTCATGCCGGACGACCAGGATCGGCACCTGGTCGGTGTCGCGGGTGATCGCGGCCACCGTGCCGTCGTCGGCGGCGACCACGCTGGTCCCTGCCGCGGCCGAAATGCCGATGCCGTCGTTCGTGCCCTTCTTGTAGGTGCGGATGATGCGGCCCTGGACCGGCATCCTCAGGCCCGCTGTGTCCGAGGCCGCCGTCTGCTGGCCGCCCGCGGGTTCCGCTGCGGGCGCGGGCGCGGGGGCCGCCGCCGCGCGCGTATCCTCTTCGGGCAGGGGCTGCGAGGCCGAGGGGGGCACGGGCGTGGCCGAACCCGCGCCCGGCGCCTCGACGCTGTCGAGCGCCGCGACCTGCACGTCCGACGCAGGCGCGGGCGTCGGGATCAAGAGGTACTGGCCCTCGCGCAGCGCCAGGTCCGGGCCAAGCCCGTTCCATTCCGCCAGCGAGGCGACCGGCACGTTGTAAAGCCGCGCGATCGAGAAGGCCGTCTCGCCCGAGGCGACGCGGTGGCGCGTCGGCTGCTGACCCGAGGGAATGCCAGGGCCGCCGTCCGCGCGGTCGATCGCCTGACCCGCGATGGTCGCCACGTCCACGTTGCCGCCGACCAAGGCGCCCGATCCGGGCTCCGCCACCCGCGACGGCAGCGCGATGATCTCGCCGTCTCGCAGGGGCGTGTTCTGGGGAATCGCGTTGTAGCGCGCCAGCGTGACCGCGTCGGTGCCGAGCCGCTGGGCCACGGTCTCGATCGTGTCGCCGCGCCTGGCGATGGCGACCTGATAGCCGGGGTAGGATATCACCCCCCGCGCATCGGGCGCGGGCCGCGACGCGGTGGCGTTCCGCACCGCGTCCGACGTGTCGAAGGCGCCCGCGCCGCCCCTCAGGTCCAGGTCGAAGCCGCCGTCGCCGCAGGCGCCCAGCGCAAGCAACGACACGCCCATGACCGCCAATCTCGAAGGAAATGCCTTGATCTTCATCGCTCTATCCTCACCGCCTGCCGGTCCTCTACCCGGGACCTTCCGCTGAAATACCGCCGGGCCGTCAGTCCTGACCCATCCCCTCGACAAGGGGCACGAAACGCACCGGCCTGAGTTCGTCGTAGTCGTAGCCCGCCTCGGTCCGCGTGACCTTGATAAGCGTCTGCACATTGTCCGACTGACCCACCGGCACCACCATGATACCGCCTGTTTTCAACTCTGCCAACAAGGGTCCGGGCGGATCCTCGGCGGCCGCCGTGACAAGGATGCGGTCGAAGGGCGCCTGTTCGGGCAGGCCGCGCGATCCGTCGGCCGGAAAGGCGGTGATGTTGGTCAGGCCAAGGGCGTCGAAGACCGCCTGCGCCTCGATCACCAGCCGCTTGTGCCGGTCGACGGTATAGACCCGCCGGGCCAAGTGGCTGAGGACGGCGGCCTGATAGCCCGAGCCGGTGCCGACCTCCAGCACCTTGTGGCGCGCATGGACGTCCAGCGCCTGGGTCATCAGGCCCACGACCGAGGGCTGGCTGATCGTCTGGCCGCAGGCGATGGGCAGCGGCATGTCCTCGTAGGCGCGCTGGGCGAACAGACCCTTGACGAAGGCGCCCCGGTCGACCTTTTCCATCGCCTCCAGGACGCGCTTATCCATCACGCCGCGCTGACGCAGCGCGAACAGGAAGGCCATCTGACGCTCGGCGGCGTCGTTCATTCAAGCCGCTCCTTCAGGCTGTCGATCAGGTCGTGCGCGGTCAGATCGGCACGCAGGGGCGTGACCGAGATATAGCCGTCGATATTGGCGGTGACGTCCGTGTCCGGTCCCGAGGCCACGTGCTGCGGCCCGCCCCGGACCCACATGAACAGCCGCCCCGAGGGCGAGATATGCGGCTCGACCGAATGCCGCGTGTCGGGGCGCACGCCCTGGGCCACGACGCGCGTGCCCTTCACGTCGGCGGCCGGGATCGGCGGGAAATTGACGTTGTAGAAGGCGCGATAGCCGCCCTCGTCCCAGTGGCCGTGGCGCAGAAGCCGGCGCACGACATCGGTGCCATGCTCGGCCGCGGCCTCGAACGGGTTGTCCAGATCGACGTTCTCGGGGCCATAGAACTGCGACAGCGCGATGGCGGGCACGCCTTGCAGCGCGGCTTCGATGGCCGCGCCGATGGTTCCGGAATAGAGCACGTTCTCGGCGGCGTTGTTGCCCCGGTTCACGCCCGACAGCACCAGGTCGGGGGGCGCATCCTTCATCACCTGGTAGATGCCCGCCAGGACGCAGTCGGCGGGCGACCCCTCGGCTGCGAAGCGGCGGTCGCCGAACTGGGACAGCATCGTGGGATGGGTGTAGCTGATGCAATGGCCCACGCCCGATTGCTCGAAGGCGGGCGCGACGATCCAGACCTCGCCATCCTCGCCCGCGATCTCCTGCGCGATGGCGTCCAGCACGCGCAGGCCCGGCGCGTTGATGCCGTCGTCATTGGTGATGAGGATGCGCATGTCTTGCCCCTATGCCGTGCCGCCCCTGATTAGGCGAGGGGCGCGCGGGGGGCAAGGCGGGGAAGGGGCGTTTTCCGTGACGGTACACGCCGAAGGCCCCGCCGGGGGAAAGGCTTTCCGTCCCGCGCGGCCTCAGACGCCCGCCAGCAGCGCCTCGGCGGCCTCGGCACATGGCGTCAGCAGGCTTCGGTCCTCGCCCGGAAAGAACCGCGCGCGGGTGGCCGTGGGCATGGGCGGCGGAGTCAGGATGTCGACGCGCGGCCCCGTGCGCACCGTCTCGGCCTGCCAGCTGCGCGCCAGCGCGATCTGGGCCGCCTTGGTCGCGCCATAGGCGCCGAAGAACTTCTGCCCCGCACGCGGATCGTCGAAGAACAGGGCCTGCCCGTCCGGGGCGGCCTCGAGAAGCGGCGCGACCATCTGGATCAGCGTGGCGGTCGCGGTTACGTTGATCGCCACCGACCTGGCCATGTCCTTGGCGTCCACATGGGGAGCAGGCGCCAGCGGCGCGGCATGGATCGCGCAATGCGCCCAAAGGTCCGCATGTCCCCAGCGGTCATGGATGCCCCGGCACAGCTGCGCCATTGCGTCGGGCTTGGTGATGTCCATCGGCGCCAGTGTCGCCGAGCCGCCCGCCGCCTGGATGCGGTCGTCCAGTTCCTCCAGCGCGCCGACGGTCTTCGCGACGGCGACGATGTGATGCGTGGCGGCCAGGCGCTCGGCCAGCGCGGCGCCCAGGCCGCGCGAGGCACCGGTGATGAGGGCGATCTTGGTCATGGGCCGCTCTTGGCGGGGAGTGGCGGCAGCGTCAAGGGGCGTGTAGGCTGGGCCGAAAGGAGAGTGCTCATGGTTCAGGACCTGCGGGTGGGCGAGAAGGCGGTCGATCTGACCCCGGCCGAGGACGCGGCGCTGAGGTTCATCGGCATCATCCGCACGCCGTTCACCACGCGCGACATGTGCCCGCGCCAGGGCGATCCCGAATACGGCCCCGTTTGCCGGATCGAGGTCAACCCGGAGTGGACCGACGCGCTCACCGGCATCGAAGGGTTCGAAGTGATCGAGGTGCTCTTCTGGCTGCACGACAGCCGCCGCGACCTTGTCCTCCAAAGCCCGAAATCCGACGGCCGCACCACGGGCACCTTCGCGCTTCGCTCGCCGGTCAGGCCCAACCCCATCGGTCTGTCGCGCGTCCGCCTGATCGGGCGGGAGGGCGACGCGCTGAAGGTCAGGGGCCTCGATTGCCTGGACGGCACGCCCCTGATCGACCTGAAACCCGACCGCTGCGCCTACACCGTTCAGGCCCCGCCCAAGGGCGCGTGAGGTCTTTTCCGGAGGAGAAATCGGCGCTACCCTCACTGGGGGAGGATTTTCGCGCGTGACCAGAGGCTTCGCCTTCGACGTGAAAGAGGCCAGCGGCGCGCTGGGCGATCTGGGCACGCTGCTGCCGCTGATGATTGCCGCCGTCGCGCTGGGCGGGCTGTCCCCCGTGCCGGTCCTTCTGGGCTTCGCCGCGTTCTATGTCCTGACCGCGCTTGTCTATCGCCTGCCGGTGCCCGTGCAGCCGATGAAGGCCGTGGTGGCGGTCATGCTGGTCACCCAGGTGCCGCCCCAGTCGGTGGCGCTGGCCGGCGCGGTGATGGGCGCGACGCTTCTGATCCTGGGCGCGACCGGCTGGATCGACCGCCTGTTGCGGCTGGTGCCGCAATCGGTGGTCTCGGGGCTGCAACTGGGGCTGGGGCTGATGCTGGCGCTGGTGGCGCTGAGGATGGTGGCACCGACGCCCCTGATCGGCTGCGCCGCGCTGGCGCTTCTTCTGACGCTGATCCGCCTGGGCCTGCCCGCCGCGCTGATCTTCGTCGCGCTGGCCGTGCCGCTGGGCCTGAGCCTCGGCCTGCCGGGGGTCGAGATGGCGGGTCCGGCGACGGCCTCGGGCGGCGACGTCGTGACCGTCGCGCTGGGCGGTCTTGTCCTGCCGCAGATGTCGCTGACGCTGACCAACGCGATCCTCCTGACCGCCTTCGTGATGCGGGACGCCTTCGGGGAGAACGCGGCGCATGTCACGCCCCGCCGTCTGGCGATCACCTCGGGCGCGGCGAACCTCTGCCTCGCGCCCTTCGGCGCGCTTCCCATGTGCCACGGGGCAGGCGGCGCGGCGGCGCATCGCCGCTTCGGCGCGCGGACGGGCGGCGCGCCCCTGATGATCGGCGCGGGTCTGGCGGCGCTGGCGCTGGTCCCCGACGGCTTCGCGCTTCTGGCGGCGATCCCCGCGGTGGCGCTGGCGGCGCTTCTTCTGGTGGCCTCGGCCGATCTGGCGCTCTCCAGGCGGCTGTTCGACGCGGTGCCCTCCTGCCGCCCGGTGATCGCGGTCACGGCGCTGGGCGTCGTCCTCTGGAACCCGCTGGCGGCACTGATCCTGGGCACGCTGGCCGAGATGGTGCGAAAAGCGGTCGTGCGGCGGCTGTTCGCCGCCCCGCCGCCAGGCGATGCCACCGGTCCCACCCGCTAGGGTTTTGCCTTACTTCACGGCCCCCAGCGTCAGACCTGCGATGAAATGCTTCTGCATCAGGAAGAACATCACCACCGGCGGAATCGCCGCCATCAGCGAGGCGGCCGAGACCAGATGCCAGTTGTTCACGAACTGCCCGTTGAGCGAGCGCACGCCCGCCGTGATCGGCTTGGCGGATTCGCCCTGGGTCAGCACATTCGCCCAGAAGAAATCGTTCCAGACGAAGGTGAAGATCAGCACCGCCAGCGCCGCGATGGCGGGCCGCACCAGCGGCAGCACGACGAACCAGAAGATGCGCCACTCCGCGACGCCCTCGATCCGCGCGCTCTCGATCAGGTCGAAGGGCAGGGCCTTGATGAAGTTCCGCATGAAGAGCGTGCAGAACCCGGTCTGGAACGCGGCATGGAACAGGAACTGGCCGGCGATCGTGTCGTAAAGCCCGGTCTGCACGCTCATGTCGCGCACCGGCAGCAGCAGGATCTGGAACGGGATGAAGTGGCCAGCGACGAAGAGGAAGAACAGCGGCACCGCCACCCGGAACCGGTAGATCGCCAGCGCATAGCCCGCCAGGCAGGCCAGCGAGACCGAGATCAGAACCGTCGGCACCGTGATCATGACCGAGTTCAGCATGTACTGCGCCGCCGCCGACTGGGTGAAAACGGCCGAGTAATTCTCGAACAGTGCGAATTCCGACGGCCAGCCGAAGATGTTCCCCGCGTTGATGTCCTTCGCCCCCCGGATCGAGGTCACGAAGATCGCCAGAAGCGGCAACAGCCAGATGAACAGAGCCACCGGCAGGAAGGCCTGGTAGGCCGTTTTCGCGACGGTGCCGGATTTCTCGATGGGCCTTGGAAACATCTCAGCGCCTCCCCCGCTCGTCCTGGTACATCCGCCACAGGAAATAGCTGATATAGACCAGCATGATCAGGAACAGCACCGTCGCGACCGCCGAGCCGTAGCCGTAGCGCTCGCCGTATTCGCTGATCGCCACCTCGTACATGTAATAGGCCAGCACGTTGGTCGACCCGAAAGGCCCGCCCTGGGTCATGATCGCGATCATGTCGAACGACCGCAGCGCGCCGATCACGGTGACGACGACGGCGATGAAGGTGGCGGGCTTCAGTTGCGGCAGCACCACGTACCACAGCATCTTCCAGCCCTTGGCGCCGTCCAGCCGCGCCGCCTCGATCTGGTCGGCGGCAACGTTGTTGAGGCCCGTCAGGTACAGGATCATGCAATAGGCCACCTGCGGCCAGAGGCCCGCGAAGATGATGCCGTATGTGGCGTATTCGGGGCTCGACAGGATATCGGGCGCCGAGCGCGAGCACCGGAAGGTCACGTTGCCCAGGATATTCGTGGTCTCCTCGCAGAACAGCGCCTTCCAGACGCTGCCGATCACGCCGAAATCCGGGTTGTAGAACCAGCCGAAGATCAGGCCGACGACCACCTGAGAGATCACGAAGGGAAAGAAGAACATCGACTTGTAGAACCGCATCCCCGTCACCGTCTGGTTCAGGAACAGCGCGATGAACAGGCCGGCGGGCACGGCCAGCATGTAAAGAACCAGCCACAGGACGTTGTTTTTCAACGACGTCCAGAAATTCGGATCGTCCCACAGCTTCACGTAGTTCCCGAACCCGACCCAGGTCGCGGTCGACGACCCGTCGGCGGCATAAAGCCCGTTCCATTCGTAGAAACTCAGCCAGATCGATTCGAAGATCGGCCAGACGACGTAGATCGCGAAGAAGACCAGCGCGGGGGCAAGGAAGATCCAGGGCGCCACCGACAACTTGTTGCGCGCCAGCCAGCCCTGCGGTTTCGGGGGGTGCGTGTCCGGAACGGCGGTCGTGCTCATCGAAGCCCTCCTCCTTCATCGGCCCGGAAATATCCCGGGGGGTGTGGGGGGCAGCGCCCCCCACCTTCCGCGGCGCCGAAGGCGGCGCAAGGCGGATCGCGTCCGGGCCCCGGAGGGCCCGGACAGGTCGGCGTCTTTGTCAGTAGACCTCGGCCGCGACCTCGTCGAGGCGCTCGAGCACCTCCATCTTGGTCGACGGATCCAGCATGAACTTCTGGAAGCCTTCCATGCCCGCCTTGGCCATCTCGGCCGGCGCGTCGCGGTCATAGAACTGCGCGATGCCGGTCGCCCGGTTCAAAAGCTCGAAGCCCTGCTGAATGAACTTGTCGTCCGAGATCTCGGCCTTGGCGTTGATCGGCAACTGCCCGATCGTCGCGTTCCACTCGGTCTGCACGTCGGGGCGCGCCACGAAGGCCAGCCACTTCTTGGCATCTTCCACGTTCTTGGCGTTGGTCGGGATGAAGAACGCGTCCGCGGGCGCTTCCTCGGCCAGGGGGATCGAGGGGTCGATCGTCGGGAACGGCATGAAGTCGATCTGCTCTTCGGTCAGGCCCGCATTCTTGAAGCCGTCGACGGCGAAGTTGCCCATCACGTACATCGCCGCGTCGCCGTTGGCGAAGGGCGCGATGGCGTCCTGCCAGGACATCGAGGCGTGGTTGTCGACAAAGCCGCACTCGTTGATCAGCTGTTCCCAGTTGTCGAAGGTCTGCACGATGCGCGGATCGGTGTACTTGATCTCACCGGCGGTCAGATCGTTGTGCACCTCGTAGCCGTTGGTGCGCAGGTTGATGTAGTCGAAGACACCGGCGGCGGTCCAGAGGAACTTGGTGCCGATGGTGAAGGGCGTCACGCCGTTCTCCTTCATCACCGCGCAGCCCGCCAGCATGTCGTCCCAGGTCTCGAATTCCTCCAGCCCGAGCAGGTCGAAGATGTCCTTCCGATAGTAGATGCCCCACTGGTAATAGGAATAGGGCACGCCCCAGATCTGGCCGTCACGGCTCATCGTCGCCTTGATCGCGGCCAGGTCCTCGTTGAACCCGTTTTCTTCCCAGACGTCGTCGACCGGCTGGAACAGGCCCGCGTCCACGAAGGGCGCCATCCGGTTGCCGGGATACCAGGACGTGACGTCCGGCGCGTCGGCAGTCAGGAAGTTGCGGATAGCCGTCTTGTGCGCCTCGCGGTCGTTGTTGTTGACGATCACGTTGATGTCGGGATTCTCGGCCTTGAACTTCTCGACCGCCGCGTCGAAGGCGGCCTTGGGTCCGGGGTTCAGGTCGTCGAAGTTGATGACCAGGTCGCGCGCCAGGGCGCCCGATGCCATCAGGGCGCCAGCCGCGGCGGCGGCCAGCGTGACTTTGAATGTGCGGAACATGGTGTCCTCCCAATTGGTTCCTGTGTGAGCATGTTCCATTATTCGGAACATCGTCTCAACTATTGAAACTATGCGGATATGCGGTTATGCTGTCAATAGGTCATTCGCGGGGAGGGCGGATGTGAACATCGACGCCAGAAGCGACGGGACGGTGGGCAAGGCGCTGGATCTTCTGGATCTGGTCGCGCGTCATGCCGCGCCGATGCGCTTCTCGGACATCCAGGCCCAAAGCCCGCACCCGAAAGCCACGCTGCACCGGCTTCTGCAAACGCTCGTCAGCCAGGGCATGCTGTCCTACGACCATGACGCGCATACATACGCGCTGGGCCTCCGCCTGGTGCAACTGGCGCACAAGGCCTGGTCGCAAAGCTCGCTCGCGCCCCACGCGCGGCCCCATGTCGACGCTCTGGCGCGGCTGACCGGCGAGACGGTGCACCTGGCCCAGATGGTCTCGGGCCAGGTCCTTTACATCGACAAGCGCAACGCGCGCGATCCTGTCGAGATGTTCAGCCAGGCGGGCAAGGTCGGCCCCGGCTACTGCACCGGCGTCGGCAAGGCGATCCTGGCCCATCTGGGCGAGGCCGAACTGAACATGGCCATCGCGCAGCAAAGCTTTCACCGCTTCACGCCGAACACGCTGACCGACGCCGCCCTGCTCAGGCGCGATCTGGATCGGGTCCGGGACGAAGGCGTCGCCTTCGACCGCGAGGAACACGAGCCGGGCATCGTCTGCATCGCCGCGCCCATCCTGTCGGACCGGGTGGGGGTTCTGGGCGCGCTCTCGATCACCACGACCACGGCCCGTCATGCGCTCGACGGTCTGGTCCGGTGGAAACCCGCCTTGCAGACCACCGCCCGCGACATCGCCAAAGCCGCCGAGGCCTGGCGTTTCCCCGCACAGACCCAGTGAAAGGAAGAACCGCATGACCGGAGTCACGCTTCGATCCGCCGTCAAACGCTACGGCGATGTCCAGGTCATCCACGGCGTCGACCTGGATATCGCGGATGGCGAGTTCTGCGTCTTCGTCGGCCCGTCGGGCTGCGGCAAGTCCACGCTACTGAGGATGATCGCGGGACTGGAAGAGACCTCGGACGGCCGGATCAGCATCGGCACGCGCGACGTGACGAACATGGACCCCGCCGAGCGGGGCGTGGCGATGGTGTTCCAGACCTACGCGCTCTATCCGCACATGACGGTGGAAGAGAACATGGGCTTCGGCCTGCGCATGACCGGGCATCCCAAGGACGAGATCGCGCGCAAGGTGGCCGAGGCCAGCCGGGTGCTGAAACTCGACGACTATCTCAAGCGCAAGCCCGCCGCCCTCTCCGGCGGTCAGCGCCAGCGCGTCGCCATCGGCCGCGCCATCGTGCGGGGCCCCGAGGTGTTTCTGTTCGACGAGCCTCTGTCCAACCTCGACGCCGAACTGCGCGTCGACATGCGGGTCGAGATCGCCCGTCTCCACAACGAGATCGGGGCGACGATGATCTACGTCACCCACGATCAGGTCGAGGCGATGACGCTGGCGGACAAGATCGTCGTGCTGCGCGCGGGCCGGATCGAGCAGGTCGGCGCACCGATGGAGCTTTACCGCGATCCCGACAACCGCTTCGTCGCGGGTTTCATCGGCTCGCCCTCGATGAACTTCCTCAAGGGCAGGGTGGCCGAGGGCGGCGTCGAGGTGCCGGGCCTGGGCGGCGAGGTGATCCCGACCGCGGTGGCGCTGCCGCAGGCGGGGTCCGAGGTGATCGTCGGCATCCGCCCGCAGGAAGTCACGCTTTCCGCCCAGCCGTCGCCATTGAAGGTCGACATCACCGAGCAGTTGGGCGGCGTGGCCTACGAATACCTCTCGACGCCCACGGGCGAACCCTTCGTGGCCGAAAGCAAGGGCGACGACGCGGTATCCTCGGGCACCGAGGTCAAGGTCGGCTTCGATCCGGCCCGCGTCATGTTCTTCGATGCGGGCACGGAGGCGCGTCTGCGCTGAGGCGGGCCGGGGCGCTGTGACGGTCCCCGGTCCCGGTCGCGCGGGCCGATGTCCGACCCTAGTCCGCAGTCAGTTGCGCGATGGCGCCGGTCCAGTCCTCCAGATGGTAGATGTGCGCGATCAGGCCGTCCCGCACCGTCACGATGTCGATTGACATGATCTCGAAGCTGTTCCCGGTCGCCGGGTCTACCCCCAGGAACGGTCCGACCGGCGTGCCGGTCGCCGTGCCGCGGACCACGAAGCGCCCATCTTCGAGATCGATCACCTCCTCGGCGACCCATGACAGATCCGGCACCACCTGCCCCAGGTAGGCGACGGTGTTCAGCATCCCCTGTGCCCCAGGTCCGCCCGGAGGTGTCGGCACCGAGACCACGTCCGGCGAAAACAGTTCGTAATAGCGGGCTTCCGTCGTCTGGGCCGGAGATGTCAGGATATCCGAATAGAACGCGCGGACCGTGGCCGCATCGTCCGCGCCCGCCGGGCCGATCATCGCGCCGGCCGCGATCGCCGCCGATACAAGTGTCTTTCTCATGGTATGCACTCCTTGCCCCGGCAGTCGGGGCCGCTGCTTGATTTTTAACGTACCAACCGGTACGAATATTTGAGCAGATCGTCAGTAGTAAAATACCGTGTGGTACTAAAATATGGTGGATACCTCAAAACCCAAGCGCGGGCGCCCCCGCACGCTCGATCCGGACAAGACGCTGGACGTCGCGATGCGCGCTTACTGGCAGGATGACCCGGCCGATGTGTCGATCAACGCGATCTGCGGCCTGGCCGGCGTGTCGAAACCCGGTCTGTACCGCGAGTTCGGCGGAGAGGACGGGCTGATGCGCGCCGTGCTGGACCGCTATGCCGAGGAAGTCCTGTCGGACATCTTCGTCATCCTGTCACGCGACGCGCCGCTGGCGGACACGCTGGCCGCGCTGATCCGTTTCGCAAGCGAGGACCCCAGGATGGCGACGGGATGCGTCTTCTACAAGATGCGCGCGGGCAAGCACCGGCTGGGTCCGCAGACGCTGGAGCGGGTCAACGCCATAGACGCGGGTGCGGTCGGGGCGTTTACCGCCTATCTCGACGCGCGCCGCGACGCGGGCGACTGGGGCGGCACCCTTCCGGCCGCCAGTGTGGCGCGGTACCTGGTGGAACAGATCGGACTGGCCCTGACGCAAAGGGCCGCCGGCGAAGATCCGGCGCAGGTCCGCGACACGCTGACTTTGGCGCTGTCGGCGATATCGCGTTCATGACGTGGCGTGCCCGCGCGGCGCGGGAAACGGGCGGTGTCTGCGGGATGTGATGTGCCGGGCCGTGTCCGGTCGTCCATCTTCTCGTTGCACGCATCAACTCCGCGTTAACCTTAACGCCCCGGTAACCGATCTTAACGCCTCCACCACATCTGGTGGCATCCCGGCGCAAGCCCATATCGGTGCCATACACTTTGCCGACACTTTGCAGACGCTTTGCGGCACCGGAGCAAACGTCCGGAACCTTGAAAACAAGGGCGTTCATGACTGAGGACGGGAAGACCCGCCACCGCGCGCAGGTGTTGCCACCGTACGGTGCTCCGAGCTCAGAACCGGTAGCGATGAAGCGCGTGGCCTTCGCGTCTCAGCCAGGTGCGATGGCGCTCGTAATCGGGGCAGAGATCGCGGACCACCGACCAGAATCGCGCCGAATGATCCATGTGCACAAGATGCGCCACCTCATGCGCCGCGACATAGTCCAGCACCTCGGGCGGCGCGAGGACAAGACGCCAGGAAAACATCAGGTTCCCTTCGTGCGAACACGACCCCCAGCGCGACCGCGTGTCCCTCAGCGTCAGCCGTCCCACGGGCCGCCCGACCTCGGCGGAATGGCGCCGGGTGGCCTCGGCCAGCCGGTCCCGCGCCATGTGTTTCAACAAGGCTGCCGCCGCTGCGCCAGGCCGTCCCGCCGGCACCATCAGCGCCCCCGGCAGCAGCCGCGCCGAACGGCCCGCGCCCGCCGTCACGGTCCTGGGCCGGCCCTCGACCGGCAGCACCGCGCCGGGTGCGATGTCGACGGCATCGCCCACCTTGGACAAGGCCTTGGAAATCCAATCGGATTTCTCGTTCGCAAAGCGCGTCGCCTCGCGCTCGGAGATGCCCCTGGGCACGGTCATCGTGACCCGTCCGTCCAGTTGCGACACCCTCAGCGACAGCCGTCTGGCCCGCGCCGAACGACGCAGAAGAATCTCCACGTCAGGCTTGTCGGAAAGCGTGATCTGCCCCATATGCCCTGTCCGGTCTTCCGGTTTCCTGCCGGGTGCCAGACTACCGGGAATACGCCGCCTTCGTCCAGCGCCGCCTCACGCCCGAAAGCCTTTGACAGGGGCCAAGGGTTGTGGCAGGGGACGCGGCAATCCTGAGACCTGACGAGGAAGAGACACGATATGCCCAAGGAAGAATGGGGCACGAAGCGCGTTTGCCCGACCACCGGAAAGCGGTTCTACGACCTGAACCAGACCCCCATCGTCAGCCCCTACACGGGCGAGGTGGTCAATCTGGAAACCGTCAAGGGCAGCCGCACCCTGGTCGCCGACAAGTCGGACAAGAGCGTCAAGGCCGAGGCCGAGATCGAGGAGGACGACGATCTGGTCCTCGACGACGATGACGACGCGGATGTCGACCTGGGCGACGACGTGCTGGAAGACGATGACGACGACGACGATGTCTCGCTCGACGACATCGCCGACGTGGCCGCCGACGACGACGAGTGATCTTTTTGGACTTGCGCGACGGGCGCGAAGCCATTAACTGACGCGGGCGCGGGCCGAAGGGTCCGCACCCGGATGGGGCCATAGCTCAGTTGGGAGAGCGCTTGCATGGCATGCAAGAGGTCAGGGGTTCGACTCCCCTTGGCTCCACCAAAACACCCCCTTGCGACCCATGATCGACAGCCCTCGGCACAAGCGTCCGCGATTGACCTGCGCGCCGCTCCGTGATCACACTTCGGTCATGCTGAGCCGCCCCGCCGACCCGCTTCCCTCTGCCCATGACCGGGTCTACCGGACCCTGCGGAGCCAGATCATGCATGGCGAGATCGAGCCAGGGCACGCGCTGACACTGCGAGGGATCGGCAAGGATTTCGGCGTCTCGATGACGCCCGCGCGCGAGGCGGTGCGGCGCCTGGTGGCCGAGGGCGCGCTGACGCTGTCGAGTTCGGGCCGGGTCTCGACCCCCGAACTCAGCAACGAGCGGATCGAGGAACTTGCCGCCATGCGCGCGCTGATCGAGGTCGAGCTGGCCAGCCGCGCTCTGCCGCGCGCGCACCTTGCGCTCATTGACCGCTTGCAGGCGATCAACGGCACCGTGTCCGAAGCCGTCAGCAAGGGCGACGCGGTCAGCTATATCCGGCGCAACCTGGAATTCCACCGCACGCTCTACCTGCGCGCCCAGGCACCGGCGATGCTGGCGATGGCCGAAACGGTCTGGCTGCAACTGGGACCCACCATGCGCGCGCTTTACGGCAAGCTCAATCGCACCGAGGTTCCCGCGAACCACCGGTTGATCCTGGCGGCGCTGCGCGCCGGCGACGAACCGGGCCTGCGTCTTGCCGTCCGCACCGATGTGACCCAGGGCCTGCGCATGCTGACGGCCTGAGCCCCGCGTCGCGGGCGGCCGGATCCCGGTTCAGGAAAACTGTCCTCGGGGATCAGAAAAACGCATTTGACGACGATCGCGCTTGGCGTCAGTGCTTCGCTCATGGAAACGCGCGCGCCCCTTGTCACGCCGGTCCTTGTGGTCGGCGCCATCATCCTCCTCATCAGCTTCGGTGTCCGGGCGTCGTTCGGAGTATTCCAGATCCCGATCGCCGAGGAATTCGGCTGGGCGCGCGCCGAGTTCAGCCTGGCCATCGCGATCCAGAACCTCTTCTGGGGGATCGGGCAGCCGCTGTTCGGCGCCATCGCCGAGAAAATCGGCGACCGCCGCGCCATCGTCATGGCGGCGATCCTTTATGCCGGGGGACTGGTGCTGTCGGCCTTCGCAACCACGCCGTTCGCCATGCAGAGCCTCGAGGTCCTTGTCGGCCTCGGTATCGCAGGCACCAGCTTTGGCGTGATCCTGGCCGTGGTCGGGCGGGCCTCGTCGGACGCCAACCGGTCGATGTCGCTGGCCATCGCCTCGGCCGTCGGCTCATCGGGTCAGGTCATCGGCCCGCCCCTGGCCGAAGGCCTGATGTCGGTGATGCCGTGGCAGGTGGTCTTTCTGGTCTTCGCCGGGACGATCATCCTGTCGCTTCTGGCGCTGCCCCTTATGCGCGCGCCAAGCGTCAGCCGGGCGGAGCTGGAGGAGAGCATGGGTACGGTCCTTGTCCGCGCTTTCCGCGATCCGTCCTATGCGATGATCTTCATGGGCTTCTTCGCCTGTGGCTATCACGTGGCCTTCTACCCCGCCCATCTGCCCGCGCTTGTGACCGAGATGTGCGGCCCGATCCTTCCCGGCAGCGTGCTTCATGGCATGGGGATCACGACGACCTCGGCATTGGGTGCGGTCGCGATCTCGCTGATCGGGGTGTTCAATATCGCGGGCACGCTGGCAGCCGGGTGGCTGGGAAACCGGTTTCCCAAGAAATATCTTCTGTCGTCGATCTATGCGCTTCGCACCATCGTCGCCGCGGCGTTCTCTCTGGCCCCGATCACCCCAGCCACGGTCTTGCTGTTCGCGGCCGCCATGGGGTCGCTCTGGCTGGCGACGGTGCCGCTGACGAGCGGACTGGTCGCCCATCTCTACGGCATCCGGTACATGGGCACGCTCTACGGTTTCGTGTTCTTCAGCCACCAGATCGGAGGCTTCCTGGGTGTCTGGCTGGGCGGGCGGCTATACGACACGACGGGCAACTACGAACTGGTCTGGTGGCTGGGCGTCGCCGTCGGCGCCTTCAGCGCCCTTGTTCACCTGCCGATCCGCGAGGAAAAGCGCGGCGTCCTTCAGGCGGGGTGATCCTTTACGAAGCGCTTGAGCGCAGCGGCGACATTGGCGGGGTGGGTCTGCAACAGGACATGGCCTGCGCCCGCGACCTGGGCGTGATGCGCATCCGGGTTCAATTCGGCCAGACGGCTCATCGCGGTCAGGGGGATGATCGGGTCCTCGGTGCCCCAGATCGCCAGGACGGGCACGCCCGCGCGTCCGATCTCGCGATGATTGGCGTCCTGCGGTTCACGCAGCATGTGGCGACGTGACGAGAGCAGGGCGGGCAGGTAGCCCCGGGTTCGGGTCTCGGCGGCCTGGCGGTCCTCGAAATCCGGGATCACGGTGCCCTGGGTGCGATGCTCGACCAGTTCGCGGCGCAGCGCGATGCCGCCGAAGACCCGCGTCGCCCAGTCGCCGATCATCGGCAGCGTCCAGAACCGGCTTCGCCAGTCGTCGTAGACGGGGATCAATCCGGCGGGCGCGATCAGGACCAGGTGCGAAACGCGTTTGGGATGGGCGGCGGTGTAGGCGGCGGCGATGGCACCGCCCATGGAATAGCCGACCAGAAGGACGGGAGCCTTGATGCCTTCGTGCGCAAGAAGCTCGTTCAACTGGCGGATGAAGAATGTCGAGGTCTGACTGCCGCCCGGCCGCGCCGAGTGGCCGCGTCCGTAAAGATCATAGGTCAGCACGCGAAATCCCAGGCCCGCCAGGCTCCGTTCGGTCGCCGCGAAGACGTATGAGGGTGTCGAGAGGCCATGCACGCAGACCGCCACCGGCCCGTCTTCGGGACCGCTCCATCGGTAATGCGTCCGGCCCCTGGACAGGCGCGCGAAGAGGCCCGGCGCTTCGGCCATGCGCACGGGCCTGCGCAGCGCCTCGGCCATCGCGGGCAGGGCGATCAGGACGGCGAGGGCGAAAAGGATGTAGGCCAGCATGTTGCCCGGGCGCTATAGACGTTTCGGGCGCGTGGCGGCCCGGATCGTACGGCGATGCGCCACCGCCTCGCGCCAGACCAGGACCAGCCCCGAGGCCATGATCAGCGCGATCCCGACCCAGGCCCAGAGATCGGGCCATTCGCCGAAGATCGTGAGACCCCAGAAGACGGCCAGCGGCATGGCGGCGTATTCGAAGGGCGCGACATAGGCGGCCTCGGAGCGGCGGTAGGCCTGGCTGATTGTAAAGCCGCCAAGCGCCGAGGTGATCCCCAGAAGCGCGATCAGGGCCAGATCGAAACCGCCGGGCCAGACCCAGGCGCGCAGCAGGAACTCCATCGACGGGTGATCGAAGACTTCGAACCGGCCGTCGCCCAGGAATAACCCGGCGGTGCCCGCGAAGACGAAGAAGGTCGCCTGGATATAGAAGGCCATCGCGGTGGCGTTCTCGGTGCCGCCGATGGCGCGGGTAAGGATGTGCAGCGTGGCATAGCCGAAGGCAGCGACCAGCGGCAGAAGTGCGGCGGCTTGAAACGCCTCGGTTCCGGGTCTGAGGACGATCAGCACGCCCAGAAGCCCCGCCGCGATGGCGCTCCAGCGGCGCGGCCCGACGGTTTCGCCCAGAAAGATGACCGAGAAGACCGAGATCAGGAGCGGCGAGATGAAGAAGATCGCCACCGCCGAAGCCAGCGGCATGGCCGCGAGGCCCAGGAAGAAACAGAAATTCGCAAAGACCACGCACCCGCCCCGAATGATGTGTGTTCCAAGCCGGCGCGTCTTGAGCATCGACAGCGATCCGCCCGTCATCGGCACCAGGATCGCGAGGATGAAGGAGATACCGAAAATCGTTCGGAAAAAGATCAGCTGATAAAGCGGGTAGCCGCCCGACAGGAACTTCACGAGCACATCGTTGGTCGAAAAGCACACGACCGCCACAAGCGCCCAAAGGGCGCCGATCGGTGTCGCGCGGTCCTGGTCGGTCAGTGACATTCTTGCCCTGTCGGATGTCCGTTCGGTTTAGCCGCCGTCGCGCCGCAGGTCCATTCTCGAAACCGCCTTGTGGCCGGTTTTTGATGGCCGGCGTTCCCGCGTATTTCGAGCAAGATGAACCGGGGGTGTTAGCCTTGCCCTGCCTCAAGGGTGATCCGGCCCTTCATCTTGCCTGAAATACGCATGATCCGACCTTGCGGGGCAGGTCCGCCGCATCAGCGAAGCGCGCGCTCCAGCGCATCGAGGAACCTTGACCGATCGGCCCTGGTGAATCCCCTGCCGCCGCCCTGCCGGAACGGATCGGCCGCCCGCAGGTCGGCGGCCAGATCGCGCATCGCCAGCGCCTGGCCCACATTCGCCGTCGTCAGAGCCTCGCCATTGGGTTTCAGCACCTTCGCGCCGGCCGCCACGCATTTCGCGGCAAGGGGCATGTCGTTCGTCACCACCACATCGCCCGGCCCTGCATTGTCGGCAATCCACTTGTCGGCCTCGTCCGGTCCCTCGGCGACGAAGACGCTTTCGATCAGCGGATTTGGCGACGGGCGGATGCCGCCGTTCGACACCATGCGGACGGGCACCCGCCGGCGCGTCGCGACGGTTTCGACCTCGGCCTTGACCGGGCAGGCGTCGGCATCGACATAGATCACGCCCACAGTGCCTCGGCATGGAACGCGACGTGATCTTCGATGAAGGTCGAGACGAAGAAATAGCTGTGGTCATAGCCCTTTTGCAGGCGGATCGTCGCCTCCACCCGCCGTGCGGTCACCGCTTCGGCCAGCGCCTCGGTCTTCAAGAGATCGCCGAACTGGTCGTCTGTCCCGGTGTCGATCAGAAGGGCCGCATCGAGCTTGCCGTCCCGGATCAGGCAGGTTGCGTCATGGGCCACGCCGGCCTCGACCGAGCCCAGATAGGCCTCGAACTGCTTCCGCCCCCAGTCGCTGCCGGTCGGGTGACAGATCGGAGCGAAGGCCGAGACCGACCGGAACCGCCCCGGCGATTTCGCCGCAAGCGTCAGGGCGCCGTGGCCCCCCATGGAGTGACCCGTGATCGCCTGCCGGTCGCGGTCCAGCGCGAATTCGTCGAAGAGCAGATCGGTCAGGTCCGTCAGGATATAGCTCTCCATCCGGAAATGCGGCGCCCAGGGCCTCTCGGTCGCGTCCACGTAGAACCCCGCGCCCTGGCCAAGATCGAACGCCTCGTCGTCGGCGACGTCCGCGCCCCGCGGCGAGGTGTCGGGAAAGACCAGAGCGATCCCGGCCTCTGCCGCCCAGCCCTGCGCGCCCGCCTTGACCATCGCGTTCTCGTGCGTGCAGGTCAGGCCCGAGAGGTACCACAGGACCGGCACCGGAGCGTCAACGGCCCCGGCGGGCAGGAACAGACCGAAGGTCATGTCCGTTCCCGTGGCGGACGAGGCGTGCCTGTAGACGCCCTGCGTCCCGCCGAAGCATCTGTTTTCCGAAAGCGTCTCCATGAAAGCCTCCCTTATAGCGTTTCCAGCCAGGCGATGGTCGCGGCAACCGTCACGACCGATGCGGTGGTCGAGACCAGGATCGCCGCCGACACGCGTTGCGGCGCAACGCGGTAATGCTGCGCCAGAATGAAGATGTTGCCGGCCACCGGCAACGCGGCGGCGGCCACCATGACTTTGGCGGCGAAGGGCTCGACCGGCCAGATGACCATGGCGGTCAGCGCTACGGCGGCGGGATGGACGAAAAGCTTGAACGCGCTGATCGTGAACGCGACGGACAGCCGCTCCGCCGATTTCGACGCCAGCGACGCGCCGATGGCGAAAAGCGCGCCGGGCGTCGCCGCCGCCCCCAGAAGTGTCAGGAATTCCTGCGCCGGCGCGGGCATCGTCAGTTCCGCCGAGGACCAGGCCAGCCCCAGGACCACCGACACGATCATCGGGTTCTTGAGCAGCCCGAGGATCACGGTCCGGAAGATACCCAGCGACAAGCCGCCGCCCTTCGATCCGGTGATCAGGATCACGATCAGACTGGAGAACACGATCAGATCGACGGAGAGCATGATGATGATCGGCGCAACCGCCGCGGGTCCCATCAGAAGGGCCAGCATCGGGATGCCGAGGAAACCCACATTGCCGATCACCGAGCACTGCGCCTCGACCGCCGCCTCGGCGACGCTGGTCCCGCGCAACAGCGACATGGCCGTGGCGATGGCATAGACCGCCGCCGTCGCGGTGAGGTACGCCTTGATGAAGGTCCAGTCGAGAATCTGCGAGATCTCCAGCGACGAGGCGAAGCCGAAGATCATCGCCGACAGGGCGAAGTAAAAGACGAACTTCGTCAGATAGGCCGTCGCGTCTTCGGTGAAGAAGCGCGTTCGGCCCGAGACGTATCCCAGACCGATGACTGCGAAGAAGGGCAGCGTTTTGAGGAAGATGTCCCACATTCCGAACGCGCCTAACATGGGGCGCGGCGCGGGGGAAGGGATCGCGCTTGCGCATGGCGACATTCGCGCCTAGGCGGTTGCGATGAGCCTGACCGTCTTCCTCGCCGTCCTTGGCGCCGCGCTGTTGCACGCCGCGTGGAACGCGCTCATTCGCATCGGCGCGTCGAAGGTGACGACGATGCTGGTGATGACGTTGGTGCAGGGCGCGCTTGGCTGCGTCATGACCTTCCGGTTCGCCTGGCCCGCGCCCGAAGTCTGGCCCTGGCTATTGGCGTCGGGCGTCTTTCACGCCGGCTACAAGGTCTTCCTGGCCTTCGCCTATGAACAGGGCGACCTCAGCCGTGTCTATCCCATCGCGCGGGGGGCGGCCCCGCTGATCGTGCTGGCTGCCGGCGCCCTCGTTCTGGACGAGGATTTGCGGGGGCAGGAGATCGCCGCCGTGCTTGTTCTGGGCGTCGGTATCCTTGCCATGGGGCGGGGTGCCTTCATGTCGGGCGAGTCGCGCCGACTTGTGCCGCTGGCGCTGGCCTCGGCCGCCATGACCGCCGGGTATTCGCTGGTCGACGGCATGGGCGCGCGCGTCGCGGGGAACGCGGCGATGTTCGTGGCCTGGCTCTTCGTCCTGGACGCGCTGATCTTCACGCCGGTACTCGTCGGACTGAGAGGCACCGGGGTCTTTCGAGCGGGTCCCCGCGTCTGGGCGCTGGGCGGCAGGGCCGCGCTTTTCTCCTATGCCGCCTACGCCACCGCGGTCTGGGCCATGACGCAGGCGCCGATCGCACTGGTGACCGCGCTGCGCGAAACGTCGATCCTGTTCGCGGTGCTGATCGGCTGGCTGGCCTTTGGCGAGCGGATGGACCGGACCAAGGCCGTCGCGGCCTTCCTGATCCTTGCGGGCGTGGTGCTGACCCGATTGTAGGACATCCGCCTCCGGCGACTGGTTGACCAGGAAGAAAACAGATGTGAGTCAAATCGTCCCTGCGGGACAGGGAGCCGTCCCGATGACCGGCCAGGGACAAGGGAAGCCTTCTTCGGAGGCGTCCCGGTGTGGCCGGGGCGGCCTCCTTCATCTTCTTCCTTGCCCAAATACGGCGAGGGTGCGGGGGCAGCGCCCCCACGTCCTAGCGGTCCAGCGCCTCGGCCAGCCGCATCAGGTTCACGGCCTCGGCCCGGTAACCGAAGGCGTCCTCGCCCCGCGCGCCGGTTGCCATCGCGATGGCCTCGTCCCAGCCCCAGCCGCCCAAGTAAGCGCCACCGCGCAGTAGCTGGCCGAACCCCGCCATCGCGACCGAAAAGCGCACATCGTCGGTCGCCGCGCCCATGTCCGGCACGATGGGTTCCTCGATCAGAATCGAGGAGGACTGTCCGGGCTCCTTGTAGCGCAGCTTGAAGTAACCCAGCTCTCCCGTCCCCGCAGGCCGGTCGTCCCGGGCCTGGGCATAGCGCAGGGGACCGTTCCGGATCGCGTCCGAGCCGACCGGTGTGATCTCGTAGATCGCCGTCACGGTGTGGCCCGCTCCGATGTCGCCCGCATCCACTCGGTCGTTGGCGAAATCCTCGCGGTTCAGCACGCGGGTCTCGTAGCCGATCAGCCGGTATTCCGCGATTTCGGCCGGGTTGAACTCCACCTGGATCTTGACGTCGTTGGCGATCGGGAAGAGCGCGCCGGTCAGCTGATCGACCAGCACCTTGCGGGCCTCGTTCAGCGTGTCGATGTAGGCCGCCGTGCCGTTGCCGTTCTGCGCCAGCGCCTGCATCGTGGCGTCGTCGAGGTTGCCGCGCCCGAAGCCGAGCACGCTCAGATAGGTGCCGCTCTCGCGCTTTGCGGCGATGAAATCCTTCAGCGCCTCGGGATCGGAAAGGCCGACGTTGAAGTCACCGTCGGTAGCCAGAATGACGCGCGTCACCTCGCCATCGCCGGCCATCCCCTCGGCCACCTGATAGGCCTGTTGCAGCCCCGCCTGACCGGCGGTGGACCCGCCCGCCTCCAGCCGGTCGAGCGCGGCCAGGATGGTCTGGCGCTCGGCGGCCCGGGTCGGCTCCAGCACCTGACCGGCGTTGCCGGCATAGGTCACGATGGAGACTTCGTCATCGGGGCGAAGCTCGGACAGCATCAGCCGGAAGGACTGTTTCAGAAGCGGGAGCTTGTTCGCGTCCTGCATCGAGCCGGAGGTGTCGATGAGGAAGACGAGATTGAGCGGCGGGCGATCCTCGATGGCGGGCAGCGTGCCCTGGATACCGATATGCACAAGGTTGGTGCCAGCGTTCCACGGCGTGTCCATCAGCGTGATCGTGGGGCGGAACGGGTGTTCGCCATCGGGCGCCGGGTAGGCATAGGGGAAGTAGTTCACCATTTCTTCCACCCGCACGGCGTCCTTCGGCGGCAGGAAGCCGTTGGTCAGCGACGATCGGACCACCGCGTAGGAGGCGGTGTCGACGTCGATCGAGAAGGTCGAGACGGGATCTTCGGTCGTGACCTTCAGCGTGTTGTCGGGGGCGTTGGCATAGGCCTCGGTGTCGGATTCGGGCGCGATCACGATCATGTCCGAGGGCGGCGCGACTCGCTTTGCCGTGGGTGCGGCGGCGATATTCCCCGCGATCCCGGGTTCGGTCGGGGCAAGCTGCGACGTGGCGCTCTGGTCCAACGCAAAGGAATCCTCGGCGATTTCGGCTTCCATCATCGGTTCCTCGGCCATCAGCAGCCCGCGGTCGGCATCAGAGCCGCCGCCGATTGCTCGCCCATCGGTGGAGGGCGAGGGCGCATCGGACAGCCCGAGATCGGAGCGCTCGCGCCGGCTCAAGTCGGGTTCCTGCGATCTTGCGCCGGAGACATCATCGGTCGCGACGACCGAGCCCGTGCCAGGAGCATCGCCCGACTGGCGCTCTTGCCGCGATTGCGCGGCCTCGTCCAGAACCACTACCGTTTCAGGCTTGCCGAAATCACCCGGCGGCGTCAGCAAGCTGCGCCCCTCAGGCGTCACCAGAATCGCGCCCACCGCCACCAGTGCCGTCGTGGCCACCAGACCGCCTTTCGTCGTCATCGCATGGAACATCGTCATCCCTCCGTCCAGAAGCCGGGACATCCGGCCTTTCTGGAGTGTCTGACGCGCCGCACGCTCCGATCCTTGGAGACGGGCGAAATTTTCTTCGGCCAAAGCGATATTTCCCCGCTTTTTCAGTGGGTCGGCCGAGGGCGTTGCCACGTCCATCGCGGCCTTCAGATCGTCGAATTCGTCAGCCATGCTCGGCCTCCTTCAGCGCCTTCAGGCGCTTCTTCACTTCGCTCATCCGCCAACTGACCGTGCCTTCGCTGACGCCCAGAACAAGCGCCGCGTCGGCATGGGTCACGTCGTCGAGGACAAGCGCGACGGTGTCGCGCAACTCCTCCGGCAGGCAGCGCATCGCGGCGGTCAGCCAGTCCAGCGCTTCGGCGGTCTCGGCGGTCTCGGCGCGGCGCGCGGTTTCGACCTCCCCCCATCCATCGGCCGCCTTGGCCCGCGTCGCCGCGCGCCGCCGCCGGTCATGAGCCGCGTTCATCGTCACACGGTAGAGCCACGTGGTGAACCGCGCCTCGCCACGGTATGCGCATATCTTCGCCGGCAAGGCGGCGCAGATGTCCTGGCACAGGTCTTCGGCCTCGGCGCGTGCGCCCGTCAGACGGAAACACAACCTGAAGACCCGGTCGTAATGCCGTGTGATCAGGGCGGAAAAGGCCTGAGCGTCGCCGCCCGCCGCCGCCCGGGCCAGCGCCTCGTCAGAGGTTGTCATACGCATCACGATGGGTAGGACGCGCGCCAAAGGTCAATCCTTGGCGGAAAACGCGAAAAAAGTTCCCAAGCGGGAGTTCGCCTGTTCGCGCGCTATCGCTGCACCGCGGCGTGCAGGGGCATGGGACGGCGTGATAGATCGGGTTTGGGGACAGTGAAAAGACCGAATGACCTTTCAACCTTTGCATAGGGTCGCTGCCATGGATCACTCGTTGCCGAAAGATGTCTCTATCCGTTTCCTGCTGGTCGAGGACGACACGGTGGCCTCGATCGACCTCGAGTGCATTCTCGAAGAACTGGGGCACTCGGTTACTGCCGTCGCCGCGACCGAGGGCCGCGCGGCCGAACAGTTGCAGCGGAACCCAGACGCCATCGACGCCGCTATTCTGGATGCCGACCTTGTCGGACGGTCGTCGCTGCCCGTGGCCAATGATCTGCGCCAGCGCGGCATTCCATGCGTGATCGCCTCCGAGACCCGGAAGCAACAGATCGGCCTGATGGGCTCCGACGGGTTGACCAGCCGAACGCCGCACACACCCAACGATGTGGCCATGGCCCTGTCGCGGCTGTCGGCCGCCTGACGCCACCTTTCGACCTCGATCTCTGCGCTTTGACGGATTGCCGCCTTGGCGGCGAATTGGTAACAGCGGCTGACCACGTGGGAGGCCGACCATGCCCGTCATCACAGAAATCGCCGACCTGAAACGTCTGTATCGGCGCCGGGTCCCCAGGATGTTCTACGACTACGCCGAAACGGGTTCCTGGACGCAGCAGACCTTCCGCGACAACACCAACGATTTCGAGCAGATTCGCCTGCGCCAGCGGATCGCCGTCGACATGGACAACCGGACCACCGCGACCGAAATGATCGGGCAGGAAGTCGCCATGCCGGTGTCGATCGCGCCGGTGGGTCTGTGCGGCATGCAAAGCGCGGACGGCGAGATCAAGGCGGCGCGCGCCGCCGAGAAATTCGGCATACCCTACACGTTGTCCACCATGTCGATCTGCTCGATCGAGGATGTGGCGGCCGAGACCACGAAACCCTTCTGGTTTCAGGTCTACACGCTGAAGGACGACGACTTCATGAAG
>ERZ869936.253-NODE-253-length-58180-cov-6.469746_pt1 | contig 58180 bp, 44 predicted proteins | sample MGYA00520876_ERZ869936 | MGnify/ENA primary metagenome ERZ869936 (study PRJEB32218, sample SAMN09650985) | biofilter metagenome | isolation source: enrty point of leading RO module | place: Saudi Arabia: Thuwal, RO plant located on Red Sea | collected 2016-02-17 ... | reverse complement strand
CCCGGAGTTGCAGATGACCCGGTGGAAATAATGAGAATAACAACTACTGGAAAGGTTGGTATAGGTCAAGATGACCCAAGTGCTGGAAAATTAGAAATTAGAGTGTCTGGTGATGGTGAAAGAGCTTTACAGATTACAAATACTGACACTAATCAAACAAGCTCAGATGAAACCATGAGAATATCACTTACTGGCGACACTTCCCCAAGTAACCCAAGATTGATTGGTTTTGAGGATGGTGATAGCCAAATTGGTGGAATTGTTGCTACTGGTGGAACTACTGTAGAATATTCAACAAGTTCTGATTATAGATTAAAAGAAAATGAACAGCTAATTACCGATGGTCTTGAAAGAGTAAAAAAATTAAAACCATTTAAAAAGAAAGGATTTTATTTTTGCTGAATATCAGGTGCTGGAGGAGAGGTCCATCGGAGCCGATGTTATATTACTCATTGCCTCACTACTCAATGCCCGGGAAATAAAGCATCTCTCCTCCCTTGCTCATAGCCTGGGTATGGAAGTGTTGGTGGAAATTCATAAAGAAGAAGAAATTGCCCTCATCCCCACTGATGTTTCTCTCCTTGGAATTAACAACAGGAATCTTGAGAATTTCCGAACGGATATTTCGGTTTCCAAAAATTTGGGTCCTAAACTACGCGACAACTATACGCTGATCAGCGAATCCGGAATTTCCCGACCCGGACAAGCCGCCCTGTTGCGGGATTATGGATTTTCAGGGTTTTTAATTGGAACCGGATTTATGAAAACCCCTGATCCCGGAAAATCTCTTGAAAAATTTATTAAGCAAAGCGATTCCCTTGTCTATGAAACTCATTAAAGTTTGTGGAATAAATTCCATGACTACCCTCAAAGGGGTGCTCAACCTGAGAGCAGATTACCTGGGTTTTATTTTTTATCCCGGATCCTCCCGGTATTGTACCCTCGATTCTATTCCTGAATCAGAGTCGGGCACTATTGGTGTTTTTGTTGATCCATTATTACCTGAAGTTTTGAGGCTGGGTAAGCAGCACAAGTTAAAAGGAATGCAACTTCATGGAAAGGTATCACCGGATATTCCTGAAAAACTTAAAGAAAACGGATACCGGGTAATTCTTGCAAAGCGTGTTGGAAGCCCGAATGACCTGAAGGTTTCGGATTTCGGTGTTTCCTGCGTGGATTATTTCCTGTTTGATGCTTTGGGGAAATTTCAAGGTGGAAATGGAATAAAGTTTAACTGGGAATGGTTGGAGGAATATAGAGCCGGGATTCCCTTTTTCCTCAGCGGAGGAATTGGTCCCGGAGATGCTGATTCCCTGAAAGCGATATCTCATCCGCTTTTTGCAGGGGTTGACCTCAACAGCCGCTTTGAAATTAAACCCGGTGAAAAAGATTTGTCACAATTAAAAAAGTTTATGCATGAATTCAGAAATTAAATCTATTGCCCACCCCGATGAAATGGGTTTTTACGGCAGGTATGGAGGCGCTTTTGTGCCCGAAATTTTGGTTCCTAACTTGCAGGAGCTGAAAGAAAATTATAAAAGTATAATCAGAGATGAAAAATTCTCTAAAAAGTACAATCGCCTGCTGGAGGAGTACGTCGGCAGACCCAGCCCGCTTTATTATTCTGAGTCCGGTTCCCGGGATGCCGGTTGTAAGGTATTTTTTAAACGAGAGGATCTGGTTCACACCGGATCTCATAAAATCAATAATGCTCTGGGACAGGTGCTGCTTGCCGCTTTTATGGGGAAGAAGGAAATCATAGCTGAAACGGGCGCGGGACAACATGGTGTGGCAGTGGCAACAGCCTGTTGTTTGCTGGGACTTCCCTGTAAAATTTTTATGGGATCCAAAGATGTGGAAAGACAGGCCCAGAATGTAAACCGTATGAAACTTTTGAAGGCAAAAGTGATTCCTGCAACATCAGGGAGCAAAAGTTTAAAGGATGCGACCAATGAGGCCATCAGGTATTGGATTTGTAATCCTGAATCATCGTATTATGTTTTGGGTTCTGTAGTTGGTCCCGATCCATATCCTGACCTGGTAGCTTCCCTTCAATCGGTAATTGGAAAGGAGATTATGAAGCAATTCCCTGAGAAAACCGGAAAGAAAAACCCCGATTATATTATTGCATGTATTGGAGGCGGAAGTAATGCTGCCGGAGCTTTTCTCCCCTTTGTGGAAAATGACGAGGTGAATTTAGTGGGTGTAGAAGCTGCAGGAAAAGGTCTTGATTCTGGTGAAACGGCTGCATCCCTAAAGTTGGGTACCGCAGGAATTATTCATGGATTTTATACCCGTGTGCTCCAAAACAGTGAAGGCCAGATTCAGGAAGCACATTCTGTTTCTGCCGGACTTGATTATCCGGGTGTGGGGCCTCTGCACGCCATGCTCGATGAAAACAACAGGGCAAATTATATCTCCGTTACCGATCGGGAGGCGCTGGAAGCCGGAATTCATTTTTCTTCGGCGGAAGGGATTTTGCCGGCACTTGAATCGGCCCATGCTATTGCGGGATTAAAAAAAATGAAATTCAAACCCGATGATCATGTGGTTGTTGTTTTGTCGGGCAGAGGAGAAAAGGATCTTACCACTTATCTGAAATACCTTAACTATGAATAAAACCCAGGAATGCATCAGGAATAATCCCGGATTATTATCCTTGTTTCTGTCGGCCGGTTATCCGGATATGCAACGGTTTGAAAAACTATTGAAAGCCACCGAAGAAGCGGGCGTTAAGTTGGTTGAAATCGGAATTCCGTTTTCGGATCCCTTAGCGGATGGAGAAACTATCCAGCATAGCTCGCGTGTGGCTTTGGATTCAGGATTCCAAATTGACCGGCTTTTTGATTTGCTCAAACGAAATCCTTGTGGTACCGGTGCACGAGTTATAATGACCTACCTGAATCCGGTTCTCGTTTACGGCTTAGAAAGATTTTTGCTGGAATTGAATGGTTGTAAAATCGATTCCGTGATTATTCCTGATTTGCCCATAGACCTGTATGAAAGGGATTATTTGTCGCTCTTTAAAAAGCATGATGTAAGTCCGGTTTTTATGATAGCTCCCGGTACTACACCCGAAAGAATCAGAAAAATTGATCAGCTTTCCAATTCATTTATTTATGCCGTTTCTGCCAATGCCATAACCGGAGAAAAAAAAGGATTTTCAAAAGAACAGCTTGATTACTTTTTGCGCTTGTCGAACTACGGATTCAGGGTTCCGGTGTTGGCAGGATTTGGTATCTCCGAACCCGGGGATATGGAAGTCATTCTCCGGTATTTTCATGGAGGAATTTGTGGCTCCGCCTTTTTAAAACACCTCGAAAGACTTGAGTTTTCAAAGGAGTCCCCGGCAGGATTTATTAAAAAATTCACTAATAAAAACAGTTATGATTATTCAACTTAACAAAAACGAAAACCAGTTTCCTTCCCAAGCCTTGATTGAAACTTTAGGAGGTAAAGGCTTTAAATGCTCCGAGGTAAGAACCCGGCGGGGACGATACCTGGTAGCCATAGGAAGCAATCCTGTTGACCTGCGCCTGATCGGACAATTTCCTGGCGTGGACGATGTGCATTTCGTCAATGTTCCATACCCGCTTGTTTCCTCAATGTGGAAAACCAGCCAAAGTGAAATTTCCTTTGGTAAAGGATGTTCCATGGGTGGAGACTCCTTTACCGTTATTGCAGGTCCCTGCTCCGTTGAGTCGGAAGAACAACTGGAATCGGTAGCTGTTTTTTTGAAAAAAATGAACATTAATTTTTTTCGCGGTGGAGTTTTTAAGCCCAGATCATCACCGTACTCGAACCGGGGAGGGGGAATTGATTACCTGAAAATGTTTCGCAATGTGGCCGACAGGTATGGGTTGAAAATTGTTACTGAGGTTATGGACAGCTCGCAAATCGGAGCCATGGAACCCTATGTAGATGTTTTTCAGGTGGGAACACGGAACGCCCAGAATTTTAATTTACTGGATGCGTTGGGTAAAGTAGACAAGCCAGTCTTGTTGAAGAGGGGAATGTCGGGCACCCTGGAGGAATTGCTTCAGGCTGCGGAATACGTATTTTCTGCAGGGAACGAGTCGGTAATTTTATGCGAACGGGGTATTCGTACTTTTGAAAAGGCGTATCGGAACACACTTGACCTGAATGCCGTTGCATTTTTAAGAGAGAAGTCTCATCTTCCCGTTATTGTTGATCCCTCGCACGGGGTAGGAATCAGGAAATATGTAGCCCCGCTTTCCCTGGCTGCGGTAGCGGCCGGTGCCAATGGTTTGATCGTTGAAATTCATCCCGAACCCGAAAGTGCCAGTTCCGACGGAGCACAAACCCTGAATTTCTATGAAGCCGGACAATTGTTTGAAAAAGTTCGGGAACTGAGCGGGTTCATGCGGAGTTTAGAATTAAATCCTGAACTTGAAAAACGAGCCAAGGAAATGGTTTAAGAACCGGGGGGCACTATTCCGCAAACTGAAGGCGCGTAAGACTTTTGTAGAGTCCGTTTTCAAGACTCATAAGCTGATCGTGAGAGCCTGATTCTCTTACCTCACCATTGTCGATGACAATAATTTGGTCGGCGGCGCGAACCGTTGATAAGCGGTGTGCAATAACAAAGCTGGTGCGGCCCACCATGAGTTTGTCAAGGGCTTCCTGCACCAACCGCTCCGATTCAGAATCGAGGGATGAGGTAGCTTCATCCAAAATTAAAATCGAGGGATTTTTCAAAACAGCTCTTGCAATGGCAATTCTCTGGCGTTGTCCTCCCGATAGTTTTATGCCTCTTTCGCCAACAACGGTTTCAAACCATTCGGGAAAAGAATCAATGAACTCAAATGCATTTGCCTTCCTTGCGGCATCGATAATTTCCTGTTCGCTGGCCTCGGGCTTCCCATACAGAATATTCTCACGAATGGTGCCGCCGAAAAGCAAAACATCCTGGGGAACAATGGCAATATTGTCTCTCAGGTTAAAAAGAGAATAGGAGTGGGAATCTTTTCCGTCGAACAAAATACTTCCTGAGGCAGGTTCATAAAACCTCATTAAAAGTTGAACAATGGTTGATTTTCCGCTTCCACTTGGGCCTACAATCGCAATGGTCTGACCTTTTTTGGCTTTGAGGGAAATATTTTTTAAAACCGTGAGCTCGGGTCTGGAGGGGTAGGCAAAAGCAACATTTTTGAACTCCACTTCACCTTCCAGTTTTACCGAATGGTCAGGGGTGGGGTCGGTTTTTTCTGCCGCCTCATCCATGATTTCGAAAATTCTTTCGGTGGCTCCCAGGGCGCGTTGCAAGCCCGCATATAATTCTGCAATGCCTCCGATAGAGGCTCCCACAAAAACAGAATAAAGAAGGAACTTAAACATTTGCCCCGTGGTAATGGTGCCTTCCTGAACCAGGCCCACTCCCTGCCAGATAACCAGGACTATGGAACCGAAAAGGCACATAATGATAAATGCAGCAAACATACCACGGGCAACAGCCCCTTTTATGGCCTGCTGAACTACGCCGGCAATTCCTTTTTTATAACGTCCAATTTCAAACAATTCGTTGGCGAAGGACTTTACATTTGAAATACCCTGAATGGTTTCTTCCACAATGGTGTTGGAATCGGCAAGGCGATCCTGGGTTTCGCGACTGATTTTTCGGATTTTCCGCCCGAAGAAAATAGCGAGGAGTGCCACAACGGGCACCACGGCCAGCATGATCAGTGTAAGGTGTGGAGATAAAAAGGTGAGGAAGATTATGCCCCCGATAATTAAAATTATCTGGCGGATAAATTCAGCCAACGAAGTATTGAATGTGTCGGCAAGCATGGAGACATCGGCAGAAATGCGTGAATTTAATTCTCCAACCCGGCGGGAGGAGAAAAAGGTCATGGGCAGACGAATCAAATGCGCATATAACTCCTTTCTCAGATCGCCGAGTGAATTTTCGGTAACCTGGGCAAAAAGGTAAATCCTGAAAAATGAAAAAACCGATTGCGCCATAAGTACAACCATTAAAATCAGGGCAATTTCGTTGATGCGGGAAAGATCAGCCGAGGTGGCCGAATCAACCAGGTCGCCTAAAAGAGCAGGAAAAATCAGCGCAACGCCGCTGGTGAGGAACAGGAAAATCATCCCTACAAAATACCTTGCCTGGTAAGGCTTGAAATAATGCCAAACCCTCCGGATGGTTTTTAAGCTGGCAGCGGTGATCTTAACCTTAGGCAACTTCTCTTTCGATTCCCTTGATAATCGTGACATGGGCGACAAAGTTACTTTTTTTCCAGGCAGGAGGAAATTAGAAGGTACATTTGGAACCGTGGAAACTCCTGTAAGCCTTACAATTGGAACCCTAAATTACAGCGTTTACCTGCCGGAATCGCCCGACTCCCTTATAGAGGACTACCTGGGTGCAAACCCTTCCGTTTTTGATGTGGGAGAAGAGAAAATTCCCTATTGGGCCGAATTGTGGCCATCGGCCATTGCTCTGGGTGAATTTCTGCTGAATCATCCTGAAATAATCACAGGAAAACGGGTTTTGGAAATTGGGGCAGGACTTGGCATTCCTTCACTGGTTGCCGGCTCCCTGAATCCCGCCTCCGTAGACATTACCGATTATCTTCCTGAACCCCTGGATTATGCCCGGCTTTCCTGGGATTTGAATCATCCCGACCAAAAGGCCAATATATATAAGTACGACTGGCGGGAAAGTTTGCCCGGTACATTTGATGTCTTGCTGGCCTCTGATGTAGCTTACGAAAGAGCCGCTTTTCCCGCTCTCTTAAAATGCATAGACAGTATGAGGGGAACAGGGGCTGTTTTAGTGGTGTCGGAACCCAGCCGGCATTTGGCCGGGGAGTTTCGGGAAGCACTTATGAAACGGCCTGGGTTTCAGGGCTCGGAGATTTATGAGGTTTTTCGGAATGGCCTGAGAACCAAAGTGTTTGTTTGCTCCATTTTGCTGTAATATTTCTTTGTGGATTCCAATCCTATTATTATCTTTGCCCCCGGTTTAAAAAAACCAGCAAAGAAATAAGCTATGAAACGCACATTCCAGCCCTCCAGCAGAAAGCGCAGCAATAAGAACGGGTTTCGTACCCGTATGGCCTCTGCCAAGGGCAGAAGGGTTTTGGCTTCACGTAGAAAAAAAGGTCGCAAAAAATTAACCGTTTCTGACGAAAAACTCCATAAGCGGGGCTGATAATGAAGATATTCCCGAATTTATTTAAACCATCCATTAACGGATGGTTTTTTTTTGTCCCTCCGAGTGCTGTTTCCGTTCAAACTTTGTTAAAAAAAGCAATCCGGTCTATATATAATCGAGGTTTAATTTCGCGTTGGAAAAAGGCATTTCCGGATGCCTTTTTTTTATGCCCAAAAACAATTTAAAATGCCAAAGGACAAATCCATCAAATCAGTACTAATCATCGGTTCAGGACCTATTGTTATCGGACAAGCCTGCGAATTTGACTATTCCGGAAGCCAGGCTTCGCGGTCGCTAAAAGAAGAAGGGATAGAAGTAACGCTAATCAACTCAAACCCTGCTACCATCATGACCGACAAGGTCACGGCTGATAATGTTTACCTGATGCCTCTGACCCGTAAATCGATAGTGGAAATTCTGGAAAAACATAATATAGATGCCGTTTTGCCAACTATGGGCGGTCAAACTGCCCTGAATCTTGCCATGGATTGTGAAAAGGCAGGTGTGTGGAAAAAATACGGCGTGAAAATGATTGGGGTAAACACCGATGCCATTTCAACCACGGAGGATCGGGAAAAGTTTCGACTCAGAATGTTGGAATTGGGGGCTTCGGTTTGTAAAGGAAGAACGGCTACATCTTTCCTTGAAGGAAAAGAAATTGCCCAGGAAATCGGGTTCCCACTGGTAATTCGACCTTCCTTTACCCTGGGTGGTACCGGAGGAGGATTTGTGCACAAAAAGGAAGATTTCGATGCGGCGCTTACCCACGGCCTTCATGCCTCTCCGATTCATGAAGTTTTGGTAGAACAAAGTATCCTTGGCTGGAAAGAGTTTGAGTTAGAGTTGCTACGCGATAACCTCGGCAACGTGGTGATCATTTGTTCCATTGAGAATTTCGACCCGATGGGAATTCATACGGGTGATAGCATTACGGTTGCTCCGGCCATGACACTCAGCGATACCGCATACCAGAAGATGCGCGACATGGCCATAAAATGTATGAACGGAATAGGTCATTTTGCAGGAGGTTGTAACATTCAATTCTCACTGAATCCTGCGAATGAAAACGAAATGATTGTGATTGAAATCAATCCCCGGGTGTCGCGCTCTTCCGCCCTGGCTTCGAAAGCCACCGGGTATCCCATTGCCAAAATTGCAGCGAAGCTGGCCATCGGATACAACCTTGATGAATTAAAAAATCAAATCACCAAAACCACCTCGGCTTTCTTTGAACCAACGCTTGATTATGTAATTGTAAAAGTACCCCGCTGGAACTTCGATAAATTCAAAGGAACTGATCGCCATCTCGGTTTGCAAATGAAATCGGTGGGGGAAGCTATGGGTATTGGAAGGTCGTTTCAGGAAGCCCTTCAGAAAGCCTGCCAGTCGCTCGAAATTAAGCGGAACGGACTCGGAGCCGATGGAAAGGAACTCCGCGATCAGCAGCAAATTTTGGAAAGTCTGGCCAACCCAAGCTGGAATCGTTTGTTCCATATTTATGATGCCTTTAAAATGGGCATTCCTTTTTCAACCATTCACGACAAAACCAAAATAGATCCCTGGTTCCTGAACCAGATTGAGGAACTGGTAAATCTTGAAAAAGAAATAGAATCCTATACCCTTGAAACGCTTCCCCGCCATATTTTAATGGAAGCCAAAAAGAAAGGATATGCCGATAGACAGATAGCTCATCTTTTACGCTGTCTGGAAAGCCAGGTATTCAATAAAAGAAAAGAATTGGGCATTAACAGGGTTTACAAAATAGTTGATACCTGCGCTGCTGAGTTCGAAGCTCAAACGCCATACTATTACAGCACTTTTGACGACGAGGACGAATCGGTTCCCACCAATAAGAAAAAGGTAGTGGTACTTGGCAGCGGACCCAACAGGATAGGGCAGGGGATTGAGTTTGATTACAGTTGTGTGCACGGTGTGCTGGCAGCCCGGGAGTGCGGGTATGAAACCATTATGATAAATTGTAATCCGGAAACAGTTTCCACCGATTTTGATATTTCCGACAAACTTTATTTCGAACCGGTATTCTGGGAGCACATTTACGACATAATTCTAAAGGAAAAACCGGAAGGGGTAATTGTTCAGCTAGGAGGTCAAACTGCACTGAAGCTGGCTGAAAAACTGGATAAGTACGGGATTAAAATAATTGGAACCAGTTTTAAATCACTCGACCTGGCCGAAGACAGGGGTAGTTTTTCCTCCCTGCTCAGGGATTTAAATATACCCTACCCGAAATTCGGAGTAATTGAAGATGCCGATCAGGCCGTGAAATTGTCGAGAGAACTCGGATTTCCTCTGCTTGTGCGACCCAGTTATGTTCTGGGTGGGCAGAGCATGAAAATCGTAATCAACGAAAAAGAGCTTGAGCAACACGTGGTAAATCTTTTGAAGGATATTCCCGGAAACAAGGTGTTGCTCGACCATTTTCTGGAAAAAGCCATCGAAGCCGAAGCGGACGCGATTTGCGATGGAGATGATTGCTACATCATCGGAATAATGGAACACATCGAGCCTGCCGGGATCCACAGCGGCGACTCCAATGCCGTTTTGCCTCCCTTTGACCTCAGTGATAAGGTGATTTCCCTGATGGAAGAGTATACCCGTAAAATCGCGAAGGCTATGCAGGTTAAAGGTTTAATTAACATACAATTCGCAATTAAGGATGAAAATGTATATGTAATCGAAGCTAACCCAAGGGCCTCCAGAACAGTGCCTTTTATAGCGAAAGCTTATGATGAACCCTATGTAAATTATGCCACGAAACTGATGCTCGGGGAAAAGAAAGTCCGCGACTTTAAGTTCAACCCACGAAAAAAGGGATATGCCATTAAAATCCCGGTTTTTTCATTCAATAAATTCAAGGATGTAAATAAGGAGCTTGGGCCGGAAATGAAGTCTACCGGGGAGGCCATACAGTTTATTGACAACCTTGAAGATGAATTTTTCCAGAAAATTTATTCCGAAAGGAACCTTTATTTAAGCAAATAATTCCCCTTTGTTTTTGTAAATAGCTTTTATATCTTTACCCCTGGTTTGGCTCCGCTCCGGAAACGGAGTGGAGCTTTTAATTTATTTAGATATGAAAGTAAATACCCTTTTTGCCCTGTTTACCAGCCTTTTTCTGGGATTGTCTTTAACCGCCCAGGAAGGCGGAGGCCTTTGCCAATCCTGCCTCAATAATCATAATAATGCTTCTAATCAGGACCTTCCGGATGACGGGAACGGGTCATTGGGTCAGATTTACAACCAGAGCATGTGCGGACTAAACTGGACCCAGGGCAGTCGCCTGGTTCAAACCCGAAGTGCCAGTTTGAGTTTTAATAATAACGGAACCGGTAATCCGACTACGGTTCAGATTACAGGCCTTCCCGCCTGCTATATTATTGAAAGGGCCTATGTTTGGTATACCGTTTCCTACCAGCCGGCCTCCCCCGCCAATACCACCGTAACTATTACCAATCCTGTACCTGCCTCTGCAACCTATAATCCCGTTATTGCAGGATCCGGACCCAGCAAGTGTTGGGGAGAGTCAGGAACGCGGGTTTACAGAGCCGATGTAACGGCATCAATCTCCGGAAATGGAACCTATACCATCCAGGTGAACGGATTAAGCAACGCAAGCTGGGAAATTGATGGGGCCACCCTTTTTATTATTTACAGGAACCCTTCAGTTACCTATCAGGGAACTCTTGTCATTCACGACGGAAACATGACGGGAAACTGGGGAAACCAGCAGCAAACAATGACGGGTATTAATGCCTGCGGCAACAGTACTTTTGCGGAGGGTTTTTTAATCGTTTCCGATATGCAGGCAAATGTTAATGGGGGCCAGCATCCCTCAACCATTAACGGGGCCACTGCAAATTACCCCAACAACTTTTACAATTTCGATATGGCAACAACCAACGTTACCGCTGCACAGGCTACGGCTCAGTTTGCCACCAACGGATTGAATTCGGATTGTTTCACCTTTTCCATGATGGGCCTTTATTTTCAAACCACCTCCTGTACTACCTGTGTTCCGGTGTCACCGAATCCAATTACTATTTCCTCCACTACAACAAATGCAACCTGTAACCAGAACAACGGTACTGCAACAGCCACTCCATCCGGTGGAACTCCTCCTTATACCTATTCCTGGAATACTACTCCCCCGCAAACAACCCAAACAGCCACGGGATTAGCTCCCGGAACCTACATAGTTACCATCACCGACGCCTCCGGTTGTGCTTCAGGCCAGGACACGGTGGTAATCCTGAATTCCGGAGGATTCACACTTTCAAGTGCCCCAACCAACGTAAGTTGTAACGGAGGCAGTAACGGTTCCGCTACGGCAACTGGCGGAAACCCGCCATTTACTTATTTGTGGAATCCCTCAAGCCAAACCTCTGCCACTGCTACGGGGCTTTCAGCAGGAACATATACGGCTACGGTTACTGATGGAAATGGTTGTACCGATACGGTAATCATCACTATTACCCAGCCTCCTGCCATTACTATTCAAAGCGGCTCTTCTAATGTTCTGTGTCCGGGAGGTAATTCCGGTTCGGCCACTGCGGTGGTTAGTGGCGGTAACCCAGGGTATACATACAGTTGGGCTCCGGGTGGACAAACATCGGCGAATGCTTCAAACCTTACGGCAGGAACATACACCCTTACCGTAACGGATGCCAGCGGATGTACCCTTACCTCTACCGTAACCATTACTCAACCTCCGCCGATTTCGCTTAGCACTAATGTTACCAATGTTCAGTGTAATGGCGGCAGCGATGGCTCTGCTTCGGCCAGCGGGTCGGGTGGCACCAGTCCGTATTTTTACTCCTGGAATACAGCCCCGGTACAGAATACCGCCACCGCCACCGGTTTAACTGCCGGCACCTATATCGTTACCGTTACTGACGCCCAGAATTGCACCTTTACCCAGTCTGTAACAGTAACCCAGCCTCCTCCACCGCCTGATACCCTTGCGATAACAGCCAGTCTTTGTGAAGGAGACTCTATGGTTGTTCTTCATGCCCCTCCCGGCTTTACCAGCTATCAATGGTACCATAACTCCAATCCCGTTCCCGGTGGGAATGCCGACTCTTTGGTTATATTTTCGGGCAGTCCGTCTGGATATACCGTAACCTGGTTGTTTAATGGATGTATTCATAACACCAGTGCAATTATTACTACGGTTCCGAATCCATACTTTATTCCAGATACAACTGCGAATGTGTTTACACCCAATGGGGATAATATGAACGACTTGTTCTTCCCTTATAAATCGGCGTATTACAACCCGGCCTCCATCGAGTATTATGCGAAAGAGTTTAAAATTCAGATCTTCAACCGTTGGGGAACCCTGGTTTATGAAACCACAGATTACAATCCGCAATGGGATGGAAGGATAAATGGGAATGGAAAGGATGCATCTGCCGGTGTGTATTATTGGGTAGCAACTTATGTGAACCGCTGTGAACCCAATAGGGTGGTAGTTCATAAAGGTTTTGTACACCTATTGAGATAAATTTATTTCTGATCATTTAAAAGGGGGAGGATGCTCCCCCTTTTTTATTTAGTTTTGTGCAATGCAGGAAATCTTTTTTACCATTCTTGTTGTTTGGATACTATTCCGGATTTTTCAGCCCCGCACAGGGGGTCAGGGAAACATAAATATTCATCACCACTACAATTCCGGTTCCCACCACGAACCGGAAAGTGATATTGAAGGAAATTCCAATAAGGTTAAAATTGAAAAATCAAAAAAAGGATCGGAGCCTTTTTCGGATTTTGAAGAATTGAAATGAGTTAATTCCCGGCTTTAATCAATTTGACCAACGTGGTTTTGGTTCCAACACTTATTCTTACGAAATAAATTCCCGGACTTAAGCCCAGGTTTTCGGTTTGTAAGGGAATTAAGTGATTTCCGGCATCGAATTTTCCCCGGTGTATTTCTCCCAAATTTCTTCCGGATACATCCAGTACTTCAATTTGCAGGGTTTCGGATTTAGACAAGTTTAGAGAAAGGTAAAGGGGATTAATAAAGGGATTGGGGTAGAGGTTTGCCTCAAAAGAAGGAAATTCGTCTTCCGTTCCAAGAAGAGGATCTAAAAGTTTTGCCAGGAAAATATCAGCCTTTCCATCTGAAATAAGGGTAGGGTTGCTGCCGAATTTGGTAGATTGTTGAAAATGCCCTGTTACATATACATCCGGTCCTTGTCCGGGATAAATATCAGTTCCTCTTTCTGAAGAGGTAGATCCCCCGGCAGTAGCCACCCAAAGCCAGTTTCCGCCCGGTGAAATTCTTGCGGCAAAAATATTCAGAGAGTCGGTTCCGGTAGGAAAAACAGAACTTCCAAAAAATGCATTATGCCCATACGAGCCGGTTACATAAATCCTCCCACTCCTGTCTGCGTAAATGGAATTACCCCTTTCATCGCCTGAGCTTCCCCCGGCTTTTGCTGCCCAAATCCAGTTGCCTGCAACATCCATCCGGGCTACAAAAATGTCGCGCTTGTTGTAATTATCTAATAAAATAGTTCCAAAGTAAGCAGAGTCTTTAAACTCCCCCGTGAGATAAATGTTTCCCAGGTTGTCGCTGGCAATGCCATTGGCCCTGTCGTCCTTATCGCCCCCTGCCTGCCGGGCCCACTGGAAATTTCCCTGACCATCATATTTCACAACAAAGATGTCGCGGTCGGGGGGATCCACGGAAGTCATTTGCACGGTGCCAAATGTCCGGGTACCCCTGAATCCTCCGGCCACATATACATTCTGATTCTGATCAACGGTAATGGCATTGTCCCGCTCTCCATCTCCGCCCCCAAAATGCCTTGCCCAAAGGAAATTTCCGGCGGAATCCATTTTGGCAACATACAATAAGGTGTCTCCCAAGGGAGGAGAAGGAAGCATAATGGTTCCAAACCTCATAGCTCTTGAATAAAATCCGGTGAAATAAACATTGGCAAAATCATCCACGGCCAGGTCCTGCCCGTGATCATCCCAATCGCCACCGGCCCATTTAGCCCAAATCCAGTTTCCGTTTGGACTAAGCTTTGCAATAAAAGTCTGGTCGCAGCACGTATTTCCCGATAAATCGGTAACATTAAAAGGTCCGAATTGAATCTGGTCCCAGAAAGTCCCGGTAATGTAAATATTTCCGGCTTTGTCAACATCCATGCCCAGGGCGCGGTCGTCGAACATTCCACCGCCAGTAGCTACCCATTGTATATTGCCGGAGGCATTGTATTTTGCAACAAAAATATGCTTGTCGGTGGGGTAGTTACTCTGAACAGCAATTGATCCAAAGGTGGCATATCCATTATAATAACCACACACGTATATATTGCCGGATGCATCAGTCCTGACATGGCTGGCTTTGTCTGATTTTATACCCCCGGCCTTGACCGACCAGGCCCAGGTTTGGGCTTTTCCAGGTGTGGTTGAAAGGACAATAAAAAATGCCCAGAATAAAGAACGAAAATTCATGGTTTGTGATATTTCAGAAATGAAATTAATACAAAAATTCCATATTGGGAAACCGGACGTAATTATTCTGTAAATCACCCCTTTAAATTTCCTAATTTTAGGCCACAAAACGGAAAAACCACCCTATGAACTTTCAATCCCTTTTTAAAAAGGCATTGCCTCACATCGGAGTGCTTGCCTTCTTTTATTTGCTGACTTTCATTTATTTCAAGGATGTGGCACTTGGAAGCAAAAGAATTGCACAGGGTGATGTTGTAAATTATTTGGGCGTTTCCAAAGAAATTGTCGACTATCAAAAAAAGGGAGAGAAGATTCTTTGGACCAATTCCCTGTTTTGTGGAATGCCCACTTTTCAGATTCATACTGAATATCCATCAAATCTGATGGTTTATGTAGACAAAATTTTTTCTGCTTTGTTTCCCCATCCCATTTATAATGTATTCCTGTACATGGTTGGGTTTTACATTTTGATGCTGGTGCTTAAGGTAAATTTCTGGCTGGCAATCATGGGCTCCCTGGGCTTTGCCTTTTCATCGTACTTTTTTATTATTCTCGAGGCCGGTCACAATTCCAAGGCCCATGCCATTGCCTATATGGCTCCCGTTCTGGCCGGGATTATTCTTACCTATAGAGGGAAATTACTCGCGGGCGCCGCACTCACCCTGTTGTTTCTTGGGCTTGAAATAAAAGCCAATCACCTTCAGATGACCTATTACCTTTTTATGTTGCTGGGTCTTCTTGGATTAATGTATTTTATTTATGCCTTGCGGGAAAAGTGGTTGCCGCTGTTTTTTAAAGCCTCAGGTGTTATTCTGGCAGTTTCTATTCTTGCGGTAGGTTTAAATGCCGGACTTCTGATGGCTACTTATGATTACAGTAAGTACACCATCCGCGGTAAGTCTGATCTTACCATTGGTCCGGATATGAAAAAACTGGAAGATGTATCCGATGGATTAGATTCCGATTATGCCCTGGCCTGGAGCTATGGAGTAGGTGAAACCATGACTCTTCTGGTTCCTAATTTTAAGGGTGGAAGTTCCGGACAGATAAAATCCGAGCATGGCAAGCTTTTGAATAAAACCATTGCTGATCCTCAGATCCGGGAAGCCGCCGGGAGCATGAATTCTTATTTCGGGGATATGCCCTTTACTTCAGGCCCTGTTTATGCCGGATCTATCATTGTTTTTCTCTTTCTGTTGGGAGCCTTTTTTGTAAAAGGCCCTCTTAAATGGGCTCTTCTGGGAGGGGCAATTCTAACCATAATGTTAAGCTGGGGTCGAAATTTTTCAGGATTAACGGATCTTTTTCTTGAAAGCTTTCCTGGGTATAATAAGTTTCGCTCCGTTTCCAGCATTTTAGTTATTCCTGAACTTATTTTCCCTCTACTGGGTGTTTTAGGTTTGGATAGAATCATTAAAAACCCCGGATTTCTTAATGAAACATTCGGGAAGTATAGCTTTACCAACCTGAAGGTATTTTTTGGCGTGTTCGGATTCACGGCCGGTTTAACCCTTCTTTGCTGGCTGAGTCCTGGAATGTTCACTTCTTTTTCCGGTCCCGATGAAATGGAAAGATTAACCCAGGAATATCTGAGGAGTAATTCCGATGTTACGGAACAACAGGTTCGCAGTTACCTGGAACAAGTATGGCCTTCGGTAGAGGAAGTAAGAGAATCTATTGTGAGTGCCGACGCGCTGAGAAGCACTCTTTTTATTCTGGTTGCCGGAGGGTTGATTTTTTTCTTTTATAAGGGGAAAATTAATGCAAAAATTTTGGGAATTTCACTTGCCGCCCTGGTACTTGTTGATCTTGCTCTCGTAGATCTACGCTATCTTTCTTCTGACAATTTTGTGAAAAAGAAAGAAATGGAAAACCCCTTTGCGGGTCCTCCCTATTACCGTCCTCACTTTGCGGATCAGGTAATTTTAGAAGACAAAGATTATTTCCGGGTTTACAACCAGTTTGCCCGCCTTGATCAGGATGCCGCTACCTGTTATTTTCATAAATCCCTTTCAGGTTATCACGGCGCCAAGTTGAAAAGGTATCAGGAGTTAATTGATTTCCATTTGAACCGGGGAAATATGGCAGCATTTAATATGTTGAATACCCGGTATTTCATTACCCGCGGCCCGGAAGAGCAGGGAGGGGTAAGTGCCATGAAAAATCCGGGGGCCCTGGGTCCAGCCTGGTTTGTGAACGAAGTAAAATGGGTAGCTTCTGCCGATTCGGAAATAGTATCTCTCAGTGGGTTTAATCCGGCCAAAACAGCTGTGATTGATCAAAAGTTCAAAGAGAGCCTTAAAGAGCCAGGAACTCCTGATTCCACCGCAGGTATAGTGTTGGAGTCTTATCATCCCATGGTGATGAAGTATAAAACAACAGCTTCTGCGGATCAATTAGCTGTGTTTTCTGAGATTTATTACCCATCAGGATGGAATGCATATATCGACGGAAAGGCGGTGCCTCACGGACGAGCTAACTATGTTTTGAGAGCGCTGAATATTCCTGCCGGAAATCATGAGGTGGAGTTCAGGTTTGAACCCTCGGCCTACTACACCGGCGAGAAAATTTCTATGATATCTTCGATCCTGGCTCTCTTACTTTTTGGAACTTTCGGGTTTTTTGAATGGAGAAAGCGGAAAACCGAAGCATGAAACGGGTTCTGATTCTGACCTATTACTGGCCTCCTGCCGGAGGTGCCGGTGTGCAGCGCTGGCTTAAGTTTTCAAAATATCTAAGGCAATATGGTTGGGACCCGGTAATTTATACCAGCGAAGATGGGGAATATCCCGCCCTGGATCCTACCCTGAACAAAGATGTACCCCAGGGCATAACGGTTTTAAAAACCAAACCCTGGGAACCTTACGGATTTTATAAAAAATTAATTGGGGGGAAGAAAGGAGAAAAGGTGGCTGCCGGATTTATTTCTGAGGATAAAAAACCGGGACTGGTTCAACGGTTGGCAATATGGATTCGTGGAAACTTGTTTATTCCCGATGCACGGAAATTCTGGATTCGCCCTTCTGTAAATTATTTGGCCGGGTGGTTAAAGAATAACCGGGTTGATGCCATAATTTCTACCGGCCCTCCACACACCATGCATTGCATTGCCCTCCGGCTGAAAAAAAAATTCAAACTTCCCTGGATAGCAGACTTCCGTGACCCATGGACCAAAATAGATTTCTATGATCAGCTCATGCTTTCCCAGCAGGCCGACGCAAAGCACAAGAGGATGGAAAGAGCGGTCATAAAAAATTGCGACAAGTTAGTAACTGTAAGTCCCAGCTGGGCTAATGATTTTCTGGAATTGGGAGCCAGGGAGGTTGAGGTTATTACAAACGGATTTGACGAGGCTGATTTTGATATTGAAAAGCCCGAAGTAATAAGGGAATTTGCTTTTCATCACATAGGAGCGTTAAACCAGGATCGCAATCCTCATAATTTTTGGCTTGCCCTTAAAGAGGCTTTGATGGAGGAGCCTGAAATCGCACAATTTTTAAAAGTGCGACTGATTGGCAAAACGGATTTTTCAGCCCTGGAAAGTGCGCGAAAAGCAGGCCTGGAAAAGTATCTGGAAAAAGTCCCTTATATGCCACATGGAGAAATAATTACTTTTTTGATGAGATCTCCGATCCTGCTTTTACCACTAAACGATACTCCCAATACTTTGGGTATAATTCCCGGAAAACTGTTTGAGTACCTGGCTGCAGGCCGTCCTATATTTTGTATCGGGCATCCCAAGGGCGATTCTGCCAGGATAATTCAGGATTGTGAAGCCGGAATGGTATTCGGTTTTCATGAAAAGGATAAAATGAAGGAAGGAATCCTGGCTTTGTTCCGTGAGTTTAGGTCGGGTAATTTTCAAGTAAAGGGTAAAGAAATTATGAATTATTCAAGGCAAAAGGGCGCAGAAAAGTTTGCATCTTTGCTTAACCATTTAACGTATTCCGGGTAAGATGCAAAGAAATAAATTAATTGTTCCTTTTTTTAAATACCTTTTCTCACGGCCTCAGATTTTGCTAAAAGCCCTTTACCATGGAGTTTCTGCCGCTGATCGTAAGGATTTTGTAATAAAGAATTACGGGTTTTCAAACGGACTTCCTGAAATCGACTTGCTTGATCTTATTCCGCAGTTTAATGTGGAGATTAAGAATTTTACTCATTTGTACGGCACCAGTTTGCCCATAGATATTGCCCTTTTAAAAGCATTGGCCGGGCGAATACCCGATTGTGATTTTTTGGAAATCGGAACCTGGCGTGGAGAGAGTATTTCAAATATGGCCGAGGTTTGCCGTTCATGTTATTCGGTGAGCTTAAGCGATGAGGAAATGAAGGCCATCGGGTATGATGAAAAATATACCCGTGTCCAGCGGTTTTTTTCCAAAAATCTGCCCAACGTCAAGCACATTGAGGCCAATTCCATGACCTTTGATTTCTCAAGCCTTGATAAAAAATTTGATTTGATTTTCGTTGACGGCGACCACCGCTTTGATGCAGTTAAATCTGATACGGCAAAAGTTTTTGAATTGCTAAAGGATGAAAATTCCATAATTGTTTGGCACGATTATGCCATTCAATATGAGCATATTGACTGGAATGTTCTGGCTGGAATTCTGGCCGGCGCACCGGCCAAAAAAAGAGGGAATATTTTACATGTTACCAATACACTTTGTGCAGTGTATCTGCCGGGAAATCACAAAATTCATAATAGGGATTTTCCCTCCGTTCCCAATAAGAAATTCTCAATTTCCATTTCCGGTCAAGCCCTGAATTCATGAAAAGCATTATTAATAAATTGCTTATAGGATTCGGTTACCAGATCCAAAAGAAGTCAGGCCTTGTTTCCTCCGATGGAATTCCGGTAGATTTTAAGAGTCCTGAATTTGACAGCATTTATAACCAGGTGAAGGGAAAGACCTATACTTCTCCGGAGGCGGTTTTTTCCCTGATTTCTTCGGTCGAATATGTAATTCGTAACAATATTAAGGGTGATTTTGTTGAATGTGGGGTTTGGAAAGGAGGAAGTGCAATGGTTATGGCAATGGCTTTGCAATCCTTGGGAAAATCCGACAGGAAATTGTATTTGTACGACACCTTTGAGGGGATGTCAGAGCCTACCGAAAAGGATGTTGATTTTAGAGGGGATAAAGCAGGGAAATTGCTTTCTGAGCAGGAAAAAAACGATTCCAAAAATGTTTGGTGCTATAGCCCGTTGGAAGAGGTAAAGGAAAATCTTGCCAAAACCGGTTATCCGGAAGAGAATATTGTCTTAGTTAAAGGAAAAGTGGAAGACACCATTCCTCACCAAATTCCTTCATCCATTGCCCTGCTCAGACTTGATACCGACTGGTTCGAGTCAACGTATCATGAAATGAAGTATTTGTACCCACTGCTGGAGCCGGAAGGTGTTTTAATTTTGGATGACTACGGGCATTGGAAGGGAGCCAGAGAAGCCGTTGATAAATACTTTCTGGAAAAAGGAAACAAACCATTACTTCACCGGGTGAATTACACGGTTCGTTCCGCCATTAAGCCCCGGCTTTAATCAGGTTTTTAATTAATTCCACAAGTTTGTTCCTCGTTTCAGGAGGAAAATTCTCCATAATTCTTTTTCGTGCCTTTTTACCTAACTCAGGTCTGTTGGTATTTAAGGCTTCCCTGAAAATTTCCTTTAGTTTATCCGACTCTCTTTTTTCTAAAATAAAACCGGTGTCTCCAACAATTAGAGGCATAGCTCCAACATCAGAAACAATGGGAATGCACTCACACAGCATAGCTTCGCAAACTGCACTTGGAAACCCTTCACAAATGGAAACCTGATAGTAGAATTCACTTTCTCTGTAAATTTTCTGAAGTTCGTCATAGGGTATGAAAGGCAGAATCCTGAAATTTGGGGGTGGGCTCGGATATTTCATTCCGGGCTGGTCACCTACCAGCGTAAATGTACAATCAGGATTTTCACGAGCCAGATCTAACAGTAAATCTATTCCCTTCCGGAAAAAATTTTGTGGACCCATTTGGGAAACCGTAAGAACGCTGCCGGGCTTTTTGGGGGAATCGCAGAAAAACTTTTGGGGATCATAGCCATAAAACAGGGTTGTAAAGGGAGCCTTGGTTCCTTTATATAGGTTGTAAATTCCTTGTTTTTTAATCAGGGTTTCATAATAAGAGTAATCCCAATCCATTAGCTCGTCTGCAACGGGTGCCAGATGGGTTGACCGGAGGTATGACCAATGGGTGAATTTCCTGAGCATAAACTTCCGGTAATTCCCATAATTTATCTCTGGAAAATAGACTCCATCAGTACCTCCCGGAATAATAAGATGGGGCTTTCCAAGTAAGCGGGCCATCATTCCGGGAAGCAGGGAGTGGTATCCGGCAAATTGGGTAACAAATGCCTTCTTGCCGGGAGCATGAAAAAGCAAAAAAAAGAACTGATAAAGCAGAAAAAATGGGGTAGTCCATTTGGGTGATGGATTGAAAAAAAAATCTACAACACTAAAGTGCTTTTTAAGTAAAGCAAGATCGTTCCTTACGAAGGAGATATTTACGGGGTAGGTGTATACTATGGGCTCTTTCAAATCAGGTCATGAATAGGCTCAAAAGTATTATTTTAGTGCCAAATTAAGAAAAATGGTTGTTGGCAATGGGCTTATTGCACGTGCGTTTCAAGGGTTCAAAAATGTCGATCAGGTTCTTATTTTTGCTTCCGGTGTCAGCAATTCGCTTGAAAAAGATCCCGCCGCCTATGCCCGTGAACTTTCCCTGTTGAAAGATTATTCCAATTTTGAAGGGAAATTTGTTTATTTCTCAACCCTTTCCATTTTTGACCCTGCCCTTTCCAAAAGTCCGTATGTTTTACATAAAAGAAAGATGGAAGAGGTAGTTTCCTCGTATAATAATTACCTTGTTTTGCGACTTCCCAATCTCGTAGGACGGGGAGGAAACCCGAATACACTTTTGAATTTTTTGCATAATGCCATTCTTGAAGAACGGGAAATTCCGGTTTATACAAATACGGTGAGGTATATTCTGGATGTTGATGATGTTGTATCATGGGTGGAAAAGCTTTTAACTAAAGGAACCATAAATGTTAGTCTAAACCTTTGTGGCACTAAAGGTTTTTCTGTGATGGAAATTCTTGAAGTGTTGGAACATGCCTCGGGGAAAAAGGCAAGAGTGAAGCCTCTGGATGTGGGCGAGCCCTATTTCCCGGTTTGCGAACCCGTACCGGTTTCATTGGATTTCCCCTCGCCCCGGAAATATCTTGAAAAGGTAATTTTTAAATATTTTTCCTGAATTAAGGGCCATGATGAAACGATTTTTATTCAGTTTGCTCGGGCCTGAATTGTACCTACGCCTGGTTAGCCGGTTTTTTTTCTGGTTTCTTGATATGGGTTTCCTCAAGGGTAAGCCTGAATTCTGGCATCATTACTTTACGCCATCGCTCCTGCCCACCGGAGGCTATGTGCTTGATATAGGGGCTAACCTGGGATATTACTCTCGGCTTTTTCAGCGGAAGGTTGGGGCCAAGGGAAGAGTTTATGCCGTGGAGCCTGTTGCACTTTTTCGAAGGGTGCTGATTAGAAATACGCGTAAGCATCAGAATATTGAAATTTTTCCATTTGCTCTGGGTTCGGAAGATGGAAAAGTGATTGAAATGGGCATTCCCGGTTCCCATAAAAATTTTCGGCATGGTTTAACCCGAATCCTGACTTCTGAAGATAAAGAAGTAAAACACACCTTTAAAGTTGAAATGAGAAATCCGGAGAAGCTGTTTGCTGAAATTGATCGCCTGGATTTTATTAAGTGTGATGTGGAAGGTTATGAAATTCATATATTTCCCCTGCTTGAAAAATTAATTACAACCCATAAACCGGTTATTCAGATAGAAACATCAGGCCGCAACAGAGAATTAATCATGGAGCAATTAACTGAAAATGGCTATAAGGCATATAGGCTTAATGTGGATAGATTAGTGGAATATAAAATGGGGGAATATCCCTTAGATTTGATTTTTGTTCATGCAGACCGGGAAATTCAGTATTCCCATTTGATAAATAATTAATGATAATCAGCGTTTAGTTTTTGTGGGAACCATTCGAAAACAGGGTATTTACAATACGGCATTCTCCTACTTGGGAGTTCTTGTCGGTTTTGTTAATATTCTGATCCTTCAACCCAAAATGCTGAGCCCTGAAGAACTTGGCCTTACCCGAATGCTCTTCAGTACCTCTATCATTTTGGGAACTCTTTATCCCTTAGGGTTGAATGGCACTATCATAAAATTTTTCCCCTCCTTCCGTAATAAAGAAAAGGCCAATTACGGATTTATTAATCTGATACTTCTGGTGGGTTTATTCAGCTATTTGATTTTTGCCCTGGGAATCTGGATTTTTCGGGAAAGCATATATGGCCATTATGGGAAGTCTCCCTTATTTACTGAGTATTTTACCTACGTATTTCCCATGACATTTTTTGCGGGGATGGTTTCTATTGGTAATAGTTACGGTTTTATTTTATTCCGAAGCAGTCTTCCTGCTTTTCTGGATGAAATTTTTAACCGTGTTTATCAAATGATTATCGTTTCCCTTTACTTTTTAAAGGTGATTTCTTTCGACACATTTTTGATTCTGTTTATGTTAATGAATGGAATTCAATTACTTATTTTATGGACTTACCTGGCACGCATTGACAGGATTTCCGGAACCATTGATTTTTCCAGGATTTTTTCCGGAAAATGGATGGAGATGGTAAAATACACTTTGCTAATGGCACTTGCCACCCTTGCCAGTCGCTCCCTTCGGCAGGTCGATGTGGTTCTAGTTGGGAGTGATTTAACAGCCGGAATTCCGCTTGAAGAGGTAGCAGTTTATACCATTGCCGTTACCATTGGTACGATCATCGAAGTACCTGCCAATGCATTGAGTAAAATAGCAGATTCTAAAATTTCAGATGCACTTCATTTAAACGATATGGATCTTGTCAGGAAGGTTTATTTTAAATCAACCCGGTTTCTAATGGTGCTTGGCGGTTTCCTGTTTTTGCTGGTTGTTTGCAATATTCATCCTCTTCTGCAGTTGATTGGGGGAAAATACACGGGGGGAGAGTGGGTGGTTATAATTATTGCCTGTTCCGCTTTTTTTAATATGGCAACAGGCCTTAATAACTCTATAATTTTCTATTCGCACCGTTATGCCTGGGGAACTGTTTTGCTGGTGGGTTTGATTGGCTTAAGTATTGCCCTTTGCTACTGGTTTATTCCCCTGTGGGGTATTGAAGGAGCTGCACTCGCTACAGCCCTTGCATTTTTCGTTTTTAACATTATTAAGTATCTGATAATTTTAAGTTCATTCCGCCTTCAGCCCTTTGGATGGTTTGTAATACCTGTTTTGGTTTTAGTGGCTGCAGGCCTCGGCATACACCTGCTTATACCCCGGTTGGAAAATCATTACATCGACATTCTCCTCCGTTCCGCCGCAGTGGGAATTCCTTTTTGCCTGGGCATTTACTTCTTTAATGTGATCCCTGAATTGCGGGACTTTATTAAAGGAAAAAAATCACCCCTTCAGCTTTTTCAGTAAGTCTGAGCATTTGCGCTTGTTTTCCTCGTCCTCCGGCGTTTTGTTCGGAAGTTTGAGCGCCTTTTCAAGAAAACCTCTGGCAAAAGAATCTTTGCCCATTTCATGATAGGTTAGCCCCAATTCGTAAAAATGTAAAATATAATCAGGCTCATGAACAATGGCATTCTGGAAAGCTTTTGCCGATTCTTCATACGAACCTCCGGGAGGAACTCCTCCGTAAAAGGTGTTAATCATCGCCTTTTCCATGGCGTTAAATCCGGCAATGGTGCGGTGCCAGCGACCTAAAATATGATACGCTCCCGCATGCTTGGGATCGAGCGCAATCGTGCGGTCTGCTTCTTTTTTAATGAGTTTCGAATTTTTAATCTTTTCGCTGGAACTCGCGTTCTCATTGATCCTTCCCAGAGCCAGGGCATAGGCATAATGAGCCTCGGGATTTTGATCGTCGAGCTTTATGGCCTTGCGGGAAAGGTATTCTGCCTTTTTATAATACTTCATTTTTTCCGCATCTGACTTTTGCGTTGCTCCCACGCGGGAATAAAAATAGCTCCCATAGGCTATATACATGGAATTGCTGGAGTCGGCCTTCATGAGCTTTGAAAAAATGTCGAACCCTTCCTGGATTTTATAATTTTTACGGCACTCAAGGCCATTTTGATAAAGTTCATCGTTGCTTTGGGCTACAGCCAGATTCAGCAATAATGAAAACGAAATGAAACTTGCTTTATACATGATATTTTAGTTTTAGAATGCTCTGTTTACGGCTAATACCCAGCGGAAAGCAAAATAATCCTGCTGACCAAAAGGGATTCGGTTAATAAAAAAGGGCATGTCGAACCTTATTACCAGCGGACTAACGGTTTGCAAAGGTCCGAAACGTTTTATGGTCATGGCAACACCCAGACCCGCATCGGCCCGAAGGTCTGTAAATAAAACATCTTCCTCGGGAACATTATAATTAATTATGCCTACATCGCCGAATAAATAGGTGTTAAATTTAAGCGTGCTTTTTACGGCTGAAGCAAATTTGTAGCGCTTGAGATTTTTTCTGAAAAATTTGGGAAGGTTTTTGCCGCGAAACAAATTATCAAACTCGAGTTCTCCGTTAAATGCCGCACCGCTTACTCCCTTGTAGGCAAAGCGAATTCCTCCGTTGGCTGTTTCTTCAGGAGCAAGATATCCGGAATATCCGCGGAGGTTTAATCCGCCTCCGTGATGGAAATGATTCAGGTCTTTTCCATAGCCCGCCCAATCGGTTGGGAAAAATCCAATGGAGCGGGTGAACTTATTGTCCATCATTTCTTCAGGACTGGCCCCCGCCAGAAAGAGCGCCGATTCGGGAGCCATGTTTTTTCCGGTTCCGTAACGGGCAATAAACCGGGTGTTGAATTTTAATTTCTTTCCGATGTTATTCTGGTTTATTACCTCCAGATTGGCATAGGCATAATCATAATCACTCATCAGCGTGGTTGACCGTAAACTCAGATCAATATTGCCCCGACCGAAAGAATAGGAGTAGGGATGTTCAAGACCCAGCGTAATGGTGTTGTTGAGTTTGTTGCGGTTCCATTCTTTGTTGAGCAGATAAAACATGTCGGTTGTGTCTTTCCTGATCATGGAACGGAATCGGGCGTAGAAGCGGTTTGACCTGCTTCGGTTTGCTTTGTCTATTTCCGCCTGGTAAAATTCCATTCCGTCTAAAAACCTGACCCCTGCACTGAAATTTGAATTTTTTCCGAACGCTTCAAGCGGGGTTGAGTAATTAACGCGTAACGAAACATTGTCAAAACCATTTACAGGAGCTGCAGTGTCAAGACCGCTTTGCAAAAGACCGGTGTTAAACCAGGTGGTGAGATCGAATTTATGGTAACGCCCCATGTAGGAACCTGAAAAATGCAAACCGGCTTTCAACCCGTCGTAACCATTATACCAAAGCTCGGGACGGGCAAGCACCTCATAGGTTTTCCAATCCGGCATATTCCAGATTTTGGAATCAAAGTCGAGGGTGATGGGAAAACTAAGGGAATTGTCAAGCATCCAGATGTCGGCCAAGCGATGGGTAGGATCTATGATTACATCTTTGGGCCTGCCGGGAAGGGTAACCGTTGCTACATATTCAGGATTCAGTTTGTCCCAGCCATACCATTTGGGCAAAACCGCGGCATTGGTTTTTTTCACGAACCAGGTATTGGGAATGTGAAAATGAACAAGGCTGTCGTTATCAAGCTTTACCGCAAAATCAATCGGCATCTGCATGCCTCCTTTGCGCTTAAATGTAATTTCGTAAGTGTCTTTTTCTTTTCCGCGTTTTAGTCCCGTTACGGCATAATCAATGGTTTTGGGAGTTTCAAACCATTGGTCGAAAAACCAGTTCAAATCTACCCCGGAGTAATTAACCATAGATTTGGTAAAATCTTCCCAATACGGGTGACAAAAACTCCACTGGCTGAAATAATGCTGCATGGATTTTAAAAAGAGTTCATCCCCCATTACATACTGAAGATTATATAGCATCGTCGCAGTCTTCATATAAACCTGCCGGTATCCTCCACCATGGCGTAGTGCGGTATTAAACATGCTGCTATGTGTATTCAGCGTTACCTGGTCGCGGTGTTCGAAATCAAATAAATAGCCCTGATATACTTCGCTGTCGCGAACGTAATCGGGTTTCAGGTGTTTTTTTACGTACTTGCTTTTGGGTAAGGTTCTGATTCTTTCCAGGCCGTCAATTTTTTCATAAGCCCAATTGGTGAGAAATTGGGTGAATCCTTCATCCATGGCAGCGCGGTATGTTTCGTTGGTTCCCACCATACCGAAAAACCAATTATGCCCAACTTCATGAGCCAATAAATCACGGTAGTCCGGATCAAAGCCCCCATCAAGTGTCAACATCGGATATTCCATTCCGTCGCGGGCGTCGGCAACTATCATTTTCGGATAGGCATACATACCGAAATCCTGGGAATATACCCGGATTACTTCGGCAGTGTAGCTGGCGGCATTTTGCCAACGCGAGGCATGCGGTTCCTGACAAAGGGAGATTACTTTTACGCCATTCCATTCGGCTTCCCCAATGCGGTAGGTGGGGTCGGCCGTGAAGGCAAAATCATGCACATTTACCGCATAATATTTCCAGGTTTTCCTGCGCTGGGGATCATATTTGATAATAGTGGAAGGGCGGGAATAAAGCGGCTTGTCCTTAAAGCGCCGGATATCCAGTGAATCGCGAAGCCATTTGGGCATCACCTCCTTTTCATTAAGTAAAACACCTGTTGCATCTACCACAAAGGTTTCGGCAAAAGTCAATTCTACCTCATAGGTTCCGAAGTCTCCATAAAACTCTTTTTCCAGATGCTGTTCGGTATCCCAGCCGAATTTCCGGTCGTACACACAAATCCGGGGATACCAGTGAACTCCGTCGTAATGTTTATGGCCATAGGCATTAAACATTTTCATTCGCCGGCGGACTTTGGTGTCCATTTGGAAAAATGTTTTGAAGTCAATTTCGAAGTGAATGGAATCGCCACTCTTCAGAGGTTTTTCAAGCCAAACTTTCAAAATGGTATTATCCAGCTCCGTCTTTAACATTTTTCCTCCCGATTCTATTCTGAGGATCTGGGTTCCCAAACCCGATTTTTCATAATTCCCGTATTGGTTTTTAACGCCATTTCCCTGGGCGAGGTGATCAAGGTAGGAGCCCTCGGTAAAAGCGTTCTGATACAAATGAAAATAAACAAAGGGCAATGCATCGGGCGAATTGTTGTAATAGGTAAGGTCGAGGGCTCCGGTTATTATGTCGTTACTTTCGTCAATGATGGCCTGAATTCTGTAATGCACATCCTGTTGCCAATAGCCCTCATACGGCTTTTTGTTTTTCCAGTAATGGGGGTTTGCAGCCGAGCGGTATGGACCGGTGAAATAGCCCTGACTTAAACCGTTTAGGGCAAAAAATGCCAGGAAAAGGCATGAAACAATAAATTTCATAGAATGATATTGCGTTGTGCGAATATAATAAAATCCCCTCAGGGTAGCCGAAAATCAGAGATCCAGATCCGAGGGTTTTTTCCCCACCACAAAGCTGCCGATTACCAGGTAATCCATGTCGGCCCTGTCGAAACTATGAATGGCATCAAATGGGGTACATACGATGGGCTCTCCTTTTATGTTAAAGGAGGTATTGATGAGAACCGAATAGCCGGTTTCTTTTTTAAATGCCTCCAGAAGTTCCCGCATCCGGGGATTTTCATATTTATTTACGGTTTGTATCCTCACCGAATTGTCTACATGGGTAATGGCAGGTAGTTTTTCACGGAACTCAGGGTTCACATTATAAACCATCAGCATATAGGGGTTAGGAAAGCCCGAGTCGAAATAAACCCCGCAATCTTCTTCCAGCACTATGGCCGCAAAGGGCCTGAATCCTTCCCGGAATTTTACCCGTGCATTCAGGGTGTTTTTCATTTCGGCAACCAGAGGGTTGGCCAGAATGCTTCGGTTGCCAAGCGCTCTGGGTCCAAATTCCATTTTCCCCTGAAACCAGCCCAGGATTTTCCCGGCGGCTAATTGTTTGGCGGCAAAGGATGCAAATCCGCCTTCCAGTTTTTTATACGGGAGGGAGAATTTGGAAAGTGTTTTTTCTATTTCCCCGTCGTTATATTCGGGACCAAGAAAGGCCGAGTCCATTATAAATTCCCGTTTGCGATCCAGAATCTGATGGTTCAGCAAAAGGGTGCTTCCCAGGGAAGTGCCTGAATCTCCGGCAGCAGGCTGGATGAAAATGTTATCGAACAAGTCTTCTTTGGCAACCAATCCGTTGGCAACGCTGTTGAGGGCTACCCCTCCGGCCATACATAAATTCCGGGCACCTGTTTGTTTCTTCAGGTGACGCGTCATATGCAAAAATGCATCTTCCACAATTCGCTGCGCAGCTGCCGCCAGGTCAAGCTCTGCTTCACTCCAGTCCTTTCCTGATTCCTTTGAGGGCCCGAACAGGTCATTGAACTTTTTTGATACCCCCGATTTCCGGGTGTAGTGATAGCTGAAATAATTCATGTCAATAGCAAAGCCTCCCGACTCCGTTAACTTAACCAGGGGTTTTAGCTTTTGATATTGTTTTGAATCCGGGTTTCCGTACGAAGCCAAACCCATTAATTTACCGGGACCTTCGATCAGTTTAAATCCAAGGTGCCTGGAAATTGCCTGGTAAAAGGCACCCAGGGAATGAGGGGTGTTAACGCCACCGATTTTGCGGATTTTATTGCCGCTTCCGTGGGCAAACAGACAGGTTGACCATTCTCCGGCTCCATCGATAGTAAGAATGGCTGCCTCATCGAAATGGGTAGGGTAAAATGCCGAAGCTGCATGGCACATATGATGTTCCATCAGGTGAAAGCGAAAGTTCATTTTTTTCCCGGGATACATTTTCCTCAGGGTTTTCGGAAGCACCCGCATATCTCCCAGATAATTCAACATGCCCAGATTTTCCTCAACCGAAAACGAGCGTTGCTCTCTGATAAGGTTGGGAACCTTGTCCCAGAACTTAAACAGAAATACGGGAATCTTTGAATAAGAAATGGAAGGTTTCCAGAAAAAGGTGACATGATCGAGATCGGAAGGATCCAGATTTCCATATTTCAAACAGGCATCGATGGAAAGGGCGGGAAGGCCCCCAAAGTGTTTTTTCCGGTTAAGTCGCTCCTCTTCAACAGCAAAAACTACTTTGTTGTTGCTTAATAAAGTGGCTGCCGAATCATGCCCGTAACAATTGAATCCCAGAATATTCATGGTTATTTTTTTTGAGCCAATCTTCGTTTGGCTTCTGCTAAATTGTTTTTTGCCAGTTCATTTTGCGGATTAAGGGCAATGGCTTTTTCCCCTGCTTCAATGGCCTTTTCATATTGGCCCAGTTCATTGTATGCCGAACAAATGTTGTTGTAGGCAAGATCGTAATCGGGTTTGAATTTCAATGACATTTCAGCGGCCTCAATACATTTTTCAAATGAACCGGCCAGGTAATAATACAAGCTCAGGTTTAAATAGGAATCTGCTCCCGGATTTTTTCTGACTTCTTCGAGGGCATTTTGCAGCCCGGTGTCAACCTGTGCCTGTAAAGCCTTTTCGCATTCTTCCAGCATAAGCTGAAGATTTAAATGCCCCGGGCTTTTTTGAAGTCCCTCCCGGCAAATAGTTATCGCTTCACGGTAACGGCCGTTATTGTGTAAAAAGCGGGCATAGTAAAAATTGCCTTCCGGATTTGATTTTCCGTAATCCAGGGCAGCTTTGAAATAATATTCAGCTTCTGAGGTTTCCCCCAAAGCACCTTTAAGTATGCCCATGTTTATGTAGAGGTAAGAGTATTGGGGAAGAAGCTTCAGGGCTTTTTGGTAATAGTTCCAGGCGCCAGGAAAATCACCCTTTGCCATGAGGGCATTTCCATAATTCATCAGGCCTCTGCCGTTTTCCGGACTTTTTTCGGTAACATCTTTCCAGAGCGACTCTCCGGTTTTCCAGACTTTGTTTCTGGAATAAACTCCCCAGGCATGGGCCAGAAAGAAAATAATCAGAAGACTTCCTGAGATTAATTTCAGTCGGTGGGAACCGCTAAACCGGCTTTTGTATTTTTCATAGATCAGAACCCCAAGCCAGGTGAAAGCCAAAACCAGGCCGATATAGGGAAAAAATACACGGTGGTCGTTGAGCACCTCCGCCAGAGGGAAAATGCTGGAGGTGGGAAGTAAGGCCACGAAAAACCATAATATGCCAAAGGCTATGGGACTGCCTGCAGGGTGTTTCGAAAACCGGAATGCAATGATGATAAGGCTTACTACAAATAATATTCCGGCATAAATCCGGTAATCTCCCGGGCCTGAAACAAGGGTCCAGTCGGTATCGGCACTGAGAGCAGTGGGGATTAAAAAATTTCTGAAATAATGGGCCATTACAAAAGGTTGGGTAAACAGGTAAGCCCAGGTGTTATATCCACCCGAATCCCATGTTGGAGGCGTGAGTTTGTTGGCCAGATAGAACAAGCCCGCCCCGACGGCAAGGGAGGGCAGGGCTGGCCTCAGAGAGTTCCAGATTTTGAGGGGAGTGATGTTTTTGCTGAGCGCTTGTTTCCGGATAATCAGCCAATCGAATAAAAACAACAATGGGGAAAACATCAGCACGGGTTCTTTAACAAAAAACCCTGCGCAGAAAAAAATCAGGTAAAGGTGGTATTTCCTGGCCGGTTCCCAGTATTGATAAAGAACAAAACAGGCAATGATTAACAAGGTACTGAAAGAGTCGCTGCGGGCAATAATGTAATTTATGGTTTCGGCATTGGCGGTATGGAGCAGAAAAAATGCAGTTCCCGCAAGGGCGGCATATCGTACCGGAGCCTTTGGCAGTGTTAGCTGGAATATATTCAGGAAAAAATAATAAAGGAGAACACCCAGAAGGCAGAAACTCAAAAAAACAGACAAATGAAAATAAAAGGGGTTTATGGTTTTTTCCTTCAGCAGTGCCGGGCGGGCAGCATATTCCGGTGAAACCAGTTGTTCAAATTTGGCCGCAAAGGAACCGGAGTCGGCCATAGCCTTCCGCTTCATTTTTTCCTGAATGGCATAATCAATGGTGTTGAGGGTTGTTAAACCCGGCCGGTAGGCCTGATTCGGGGGCAGGGAAGAGGTGGTGGTGGCGTCGGTAAAAAACCGGGGAATGTTTTTAAGGTCTCGTATGGCGGCATTGTTAACGATGGTATGCTCATCGTCGAAATGGAATTCGTTTTCAAAATGATTGGAATAGGCCAGAAACAGGAGCAGGCCTAATCCCAGAACCCAATACCTGAACATTTTTCCTCCCTCGGGCATAGGGCGCGAAAATACGGATTAATTTTCTTCTTCAGCCATTGGCGAATCCCTCAAAACAGCACTTTATACTATCTTTGCCACCCGGATGGAAAAAAAGGAAATGTCGTTCCTCGAGCACCTGGAAGCCCTGCGCTGGCATCTGGTAAGGTCGGTTATTGTAATTGCTGTACTGGCAGTGGTTTGTTTTATTTTTCCGGAAATCCTGTTTGATAAAATCATATTCGGCCCAACCGACCAGCATTTTTTAACTTATAAAGCACTCTGCCGCTTTTCGCACTGGATTGGAAAAGGGGATGAACTTTGCATAACAGCCTTTGATTTTTCTCTGAAAAATATCCTCATCAGCGGACAATTTATTACCCATATGTGGATTTCTTTTTTGGCCGGATTGATACTTGGATTCCCTTATCTTTTATGGGAATTATGGCGCTTCGTAAGGCCTGCCCTGCACCCCAATGAAAAAAAGGCCATCAGGGGCTTTGTGTTCTACGCTTCGGGTTTGTTTTTTACGGGAGTTTTATTCAGTTATTTTATTGTAGCTCCATTGACGATCATGTTTTTAGGGAACTACCGGGTTTCGGAGAAGGTTGAGAATGAAATAACCATGGACTCCTATATTTCCACCATTTCCAACCTCACTTTTGCTACGGGCCTGGTTTTCGAATTGCCAATTTTAATTTATTTCCTCACCACGATAGGTCTTATGACCGCGGCCTTTATGCGAAAGTATCGGCGGCACGCTTTGGTGGTGATCCTTATTGTTGCTGCCTTTATTACCCCATCGCCGGATATTTCATCCCAGATAATGGTGGCCATTCCACTGTACGGATTGTATGAAATCAGCATTTTCGTTGCCAAATTTGTGGAACGTAGAAAACTTCAAAAAACAGCAAACTGAAAGCCATGAGTTCAAACGCTGAAGCATTTAATGTCTATCGGGAAAAAATGAATGCCCGGATTCTTGACGCTGATAACCTGGTGATAAAACGGTTTTTTAACCTCGACACCCAGGCTTATTTACCCCGCGCTCTGGATGTGAAAACCAAGGAGATGTTGGGGCTGGTAGCCTCCCTGGTACTTCGTTGCGACGATTGCATTCGCTATCATTTGTTGAAATGTCACGAACAAAAGGTGACAAAAGAGGAGCTTTTTGAGGTCCTTTCCATCGGCACTCTGGTAGGCGGAAGCATTGTAATTCCCCACCTTCGCAAGGCGGTTGAATTCTGGGATTCTTTGTGAAAAGATTGTTTTTTTTCATTAGGGTTTCTTTTGTAACTTCATAGTTTACATCAGGCCACAAATGGTCAGGATATTGCCGGTGAAAGCGATTAAGGAGGTTATATTTTTTTTCCTGCTTACAGGGTTTATTTGTCCTGCTTACGGACAGGTAACCCGCGTTTCCGGGAAAATTCTGGATTCCCAGACCAAAGAACCCCTTCCTTTTGTGAGTATTGTTTTTAAAGGAGCCAAAGTTTCTACTTCCAGTGATTTCGACGGGAATTTTGTGATAGTTGCCAACCAGCCTGTAGACTCCCTGATTTTTACCTATGTGGGGTATATCCGGAAAGGATACTCAATAAAACAAGGTTCCAGCACTTCTATGAATGTTTATATGGATCCCGATACCAAGGTACTTGATGCGGTTGATATTTTGCCCGGGGAAAACCCGGCTCATAAAATCCTGAAGAAAGTTTATGCCAATAAAGACAAAAACGACAAGGAAAAGTACAACTCCTATCAGTACCAGGTTTATAACAAAATTGAATTCGACCTGAATAACATCCCTCCGGAATACAAAAACAAAAAAGCCCTTAAGCCCATCAAATTTGTTTTCGATTATATCGATTCCACCAGTGAAAAGGAAAAGCCCTACCTGCCTCTTTTTATTTCCGAAACCGTATCGGAATATTATTTCAACCGGAGCCCCAGGCACAAAAAGGAAATAATAAAAGCTTCCCGGATCTCAGGTTTGAAGAATGAGGAAAGTGTAACCCAGTTTATGGGCGACATGTACCAGAACTTCAATATGTATGATAATAACCTTATCGTATTTGGAAAAACTTTTGTCAGTCCGATATCCGACAATGGAATTTTCTATTATAAATATTACCTGATCGATAGTGTAATTCTTGATGGGGTTCGCTGTTATCATATTCAGTTCAAACAAAAACGCAAACAGGAGCTGGCCTTTAATGGCAACATGTGGATTGCAGATACCTCCTTTGCCTTGAAACAGCTTGAAATGTCATTGCCGGAAGATATCAACCTGAACTACATCCAAACTTTGAACTTTATTCAGGAGTATAAAAAAACACAGGAGGGTTATTGGATGCTTTCGAAAGACCGCATTATTATCGACTTTGCCGTTCGTGAGAAAAAATTTGGGGTATACGGTCGCAAAACCACATCTTACCGTGATTATGTTATTAATAATCCCAAGCCCCCCGACTTCTGGGTGTTTGGCGATAACCTGGTGGTAGAAAAGGATGCCGAAAATAAAACAGAGGAATACTGGGCCAAAACCCGCCACGATTCTTTGTCGAAAAACGAATCGCAGATTTATAAAATGGTAGACACCATCCAGTCGCTGCCGTTTTACAAATCCTGGGAAAACATTGTGATCATGATGGTTACCGGATATAAAGTCTGGGGCAATGTGGAACTGGGACCCTACTATAAAACCGTCAGTTTTAATGCTATTGAGGGTCCACGCTTCCGCCTGGGAGGGCGCACATCAGATAAGTTCAGTCGCTGGGTTGAAATTAACGGGTTTGTGGCCTATGGAATGAAGGACGAAAAATTTAAGTATCAGGGCGAGTTTAAAACATTTATTACCAAAAAACCCAGGCAGATTGTGTACCTGAATTATAAAGACGATTATGAGATTCTCGGACAAAGCTGGAATGCCTTCACTCCCGATAATATCATCTCATCACTATTCCGCCGAACACCTCTGAGCAATATGACCCGGGTGCGGCAATCGCAGTTTATTTATGAGTTTGAACCTTTTGATGGATTCAATAACAAATTGTATTTCGTTTCCCGCTTAATGAATCCCCTGGGAAATGTGAGTTATAAATTTCAGCGGGACGATAACTCCATTGATTCCCTTGATCACATCAACACCACGGAGGTCCGACTGAGAAGCCGCTTTGCATGGGATGAAAAATATATTGAGGGAACATTTACGCGGGTAAGTACCGGTACCCGCTGGCCCATACTTTCCATTGCGGCTTCCATGGGAATTCCAAAAATTCTGGACGGGGATTATAAATACCAAAAACTCGTGGTAAATGTCACCGACAGGTTTTATATCAATCCCTTCGGGTATGTGGATTACATTATTGAAGCCGGACAAATTTTTGGTCAGGTTCCTTTTCCCCTGCTTGAACTTCACGGGGGCAACGAAACGTATATATATGATCAATACGCCTTCAACATGATGAATTTTTATGAGTTTGCGAGCGATCGGTTTGTTACGGTTCAGGCTTTTCATCATTTAGGAGGGTTCTTTTTTAACAAAGTTCCCTTGTTGAGAAGGCTGAAATGGCGGGAGGTATTTACGGCAAAAATGCTTATCGGGGAAATTACTCCCAAAAACCGAAATGTCCTGATTTTCCCCAATACCTTAAGTGCCCTGAACAGTGGTCCCTATTGGGAAGTCAGTGCAGGAATTGAAAATATTTTTAAAATTTTCCGTTTTGATGTTATGTGGCGAATGAATTATATCGGAAACGAATATATTTCCAATTACGAACAACATACAACCTCGCGGATTCCCAAAGTGGGTTTGCGAGGTTCGCTGCAATTTATCTTCTGATCATGAGTCTGAGAGCCGAAAATATCGTGAAAAGGTACCGCAGCAGGACGGTTGTTGATACCGTTAGTTTTGAGGTTAAAAGGGGTGAAATCGTGGGCTTGCTGGGTCCCAACGGAGCCGGGAAAACAACCTCCTTTTACATGATTGTGGGAATGATTAAGCCCAATTCAGGAAAGGTATTTCTGGGTGAAAAAGAAATTACGGACCTTCCTATGTACCAACGTGCAAAACTAGGCATTGGATATTTGCCCCAGGAAGCCAGTGTCTTCCGGAAACTGAGCGTGGAAGATAATATCAGGGCTGTATTGGAAATGACCCGCCTTCCCAAAAACGAACAAGACGCTAAGCTCGAACAATTGCTTGAAGAGTTTGGTTTAAATCATATTCGAAAGAGTATTGGTGACCGCCTGAGTGGCGGGGAAAGAAGAAGAACCGAAATTGCCAGATGCCTTGCGGTGGACCCATCCTATATTCTGCTCGATGAACCTTTTGCAGGCGTTGACCCTATTGCCGTTGAAGACATCCAGTCGGTGGTTCAGGGGCTTAAACGGAAAAACATTGGAATTCTTATTACCGACCACAACGTTCATGAAACACTATCCATTACCGATCGGGCATACCTGTTGTTTGAGGGCCGTATTCTGAAGGCAGGTTCCTCCGAAGAACTGGCATCGGATGAACAGGTAAGGAAAGTTTATCTGGGAAAGAATTTTGAATTGAGGAAATAAGCCCTAGTACCCTATCAGGTATTTTGTTATTCCTATCCGCATCCCTATAAAATCACGATCCAGGCGCGCCTTAATAAGCCCGGTATCTTTTTCATACATCCAGGTTATTTCATTCGTAAATGTGTCCTCTTTGTAATACCTTTCTGCCATTAATTCTCCGGTGGCTGAATACTCATAAGTGGTTTTGAATGTAATTTCCTCGTTGGCATTACTGCGGCGGATAAACTCGGAAAGTTTCCCCTTTTCATCGAAGCGATATAAGTAATAGTGTTTTACATAGCCGGTTTTATAGGCATGATTCTCCTCAATGAATGTTCTGTCGAAATTTATTATGGCATACCGGTATTCTTTTCCCTCATCGTTTAAATAACTTTTTCGTAGCTGACTCGGCGATTGAAAAGAGTACTTAAAATATTCATCACTTAAAATGGTTTGAACCGGAGAGGCTGCCATGGATTCTTCCGATTGTGAAAGGGGAATGGTTTCCTTTACATAGGTTTGTCTGCCAATAAATCCGTTTATGTCGTATTCATAATACCAGGCGAAAAAGAAATCAGCGACTTTGGTTTTTTTCATAATAATTCGTCCGATGGTATCATATTTGAACCAATAAAAGGTGGTATCGTAGAAGTAGGTATGTTCTTCTTTGGTGTAGGCTTTCCTTACAAGTTTTCCTTTTTTGTACAAGGCGGGGATTTCTTTTTCCACAAGCTCTTTCGATTTTACCCGGGTTTTATAATACATGGCAACATTTCCCTTTTCATCAAAGCGGTAGAATTCTTTCAGACCCTGATCGATAATAGGAGAGCCGTCGGGCTTATCCATATTGCTAACCTCAAGCCATTTAATTTTTTTTTCGGTGATGAACCGGGGGTCGAAGCGAAGGGGTGTGGTTTCGATCCAACTGGGTCGGGTATCGAGCATTTGAGAAAACCCGGGAAGCCAGGCCGTGAGAAAAACCAAAACGAAAAAAGCTACACGGAATGTGATCTCTGGCAGGACTCTCTCAGGAATTGCGTTCAAGCAATGAAAAAACTTCATCAAGACAGGAGCAGGGGGGAGAGCAGGTGTTTTCGCGACAGTGATATAGGTTTGTTTTTCCTGCTTCATATTTGCCTTTAAGAATGGAAACCCCGGAATCCGCATGGCTAAAAACAAAGATCAGGTTGGGATGATAGCGGGATGCTGCCTCTTTTCTTAATTCATCAACAGAGTTTCCAACAACCACAATCTGAGATGCCGGGAATATCAACTTTAGTCCCGTTTCCATCCAATGGGAATAGCCGGGCGGATATTTTTGGAGATCTTCTCCTATGCCACCAAGCATGGCAAGTGCCCTTTCTGAAAAAGAGGATGCCCCCGTGTAGAGTCCAAGGTAATACAGACTGGAAGCCATACCTGCATTTGAGGAAGGAATAACATTGTCGCTGAGTTCTTTCTGGCGTATGGGTAAATCGCCATCCTCCTTGCGGGTGAAATAAAAATAGGGATAGGGGTCGCCAAATTTTTGAATGGCTGTTTCTATTATGAACTGAGCATCTTTTAAATAGCTCTCATCTCCGGTTTTAGAAAACAAATTGAGCAAGGCACCGGAAAAGAAAGCGTAATCTTCCAGGAATCCGGAAATGGGGGCTCCTTCTTTTTTCCTGCAATGAAGGATTTCATTTCCCTCGAAAAACAAGGCCTTCATTTTTTGGGCAAGATCCCTGCATCGGGCAAGGAGCTTATCGTCCTGAAAAGCAAATGCCCCGTCGGTAAGGCCGGTAAGCATCAAAGAATTCCATGAGCAAAGCTGTTTGTCGTCCAGTCCGGGCCGCACCCTTTTTGCCCTTTCCGCCAGCAATATTTCCTTTATACGCCTGAAGGATTCCGGGTTTTCAGGCTCTTTTTTTAAGACCAGATTGTAATTTCCGTTTTCCCAGTATCCTTTCTCATCGAGGTGAAACAGCTTTTCTGCTTCCGGAAAAAGATCTCCCAGACATTTTTCCAGTTCTTCTTTTTTCCAGATATAGAATTTTCCTTCTTCGCCCTCCGAATCGGCATCCAGAGCCGAGTAATACAGTCCGTTTTCCCCAAGCAATTCCCGGTTGCAAAAGGCTATTATGCCAAGGGCAGTTTCCCGGTAAAAGGGCTTTCGGAATCGATAAAAAGCATGGGAATACAGCGACAAAAGCTGGGCATTGTCGTAGAGCATTTTTTCAAAGTGAGGAATTTTCCAGTTTCTGTCGGTGCTATACCGGTAAAATCCCCCGCCTGTTTGGTCGCAGATACCCCCCAAAGCCATTTTATCGAGGGTTAATTCAACGTGTTTCGTTACCAAATCCGCCAAGACTCCTTTTTCACCCCATAACTCGTCCTTCCGGAGGGCTGATACTTCCAGTAGAAACCGGTAATTGGAAGGCAGGGGAAATTTGGGAGCCCGGTTCGGACCTCCATCTTCGGGATCGAATTGGGAAGTCCATTTTTCAATTGCTTTTTGAAGTTCCCCGGGAGAAGGCAAGCCCGAACTTCTTTTTTCGCGATTTTCGATTTCTTGTAGTCCGGCAGTTAGTTTTTCTCCGTATTCAATAACTTTTTCCGGCTCCTCCCTGTAAATATCAGCCAGGGTTTTTAAAACATGAAGCCATTTGATTTTAGGAAAGTATGTGCCCCCGTAGATTGGTTTTCCGTCGGGAAGGGTAAAGCAATTCAGGGGCCACCCGCCATGCTGAGTCATAGCCTGTACCGCCGCCATGTAAAACATATCCACATCCGGCCGCTCCTCCCGATCCACTTTTATGTTAATGAAGTGCTTATTCATCCAGGTTGCCACCTCAGGATCCTCAAAACATTCGGTTTCCATAACATGGCACCAGTGACAGGCAGAGTATCCAATACTGATCAATACGGTCTTGTTTTCTTTTTTAGCCCGATCAAATGCTTCCTTTCCATACGGAAACCAGTCAACCGGATTATAAGCATGTTGAAGCAAATAGGGGCTGCTTTCCTTAATCAACCGGTTGGGCGTTCTCTTCATTTTTTATGGCCGGATTTTTGTTTTATTTTTTTAACTTTGTACCCTCATGAAAAAGATCTTTAATAACCGCAATTTAATTATTCTGTTAACAGGCCTGTTTATGGTATCCCTTCTGGGAAGCTGCCAGAGCCGTTGCCAGCGTAAGAGCGGAAAGTTCGTTAAAAAGCTGAATAAGCTCTAAAGACCTTAGAGTCTCACGGTTTCTGTTACATCCACAGGAAAAGTTTTCCGGATGAATGCTTTTCCAAGCCTTATCTGGCCTTTGAGGTGTATTTTCAGACTCTTTGATTTCAATATCCCCATTACCCTTGGGATATCCGCCATTCCCAGTTTCGAAAAATCTGATTCTACTACTACGGTGTGAAGGTCGTCTGACTTTCTTTTTACTCTTATTTTTTTCTTAAGATAAGCCTTTCCGAGGGCAATCCCATTCATTTCGGCTTCAAAATTTGAGCGGTATATCGAAAACCCCACGCTGTTGGGGTTGTTGATGCGAATGTAAATTTCAGCTTTAATGCCTTTGGCACTTAAATCAATTATTTTACTTCCTTCAACCTTGCTTACATAAACCGGCTTTATGGAAGCACAGGATGCCCATAGAAGTGAAAAAAGGGGAATTAGCAGACGGATGTTAAAAAACTTCATTTAAGTTAATTTGAATTGAAGGCTAATGAAAAAATGCCCTGAAAATAAAAACCTGAAAATTCGGTGTGGGGCCCACCCTGAATCAATTCGCGACCTGCTTTCCAGTCTTTTTGTGAAAGGTCAAGCCGGTAACCGGATTTTAATCCCAGGCTCACATGCCCTACGGTAAGCCGTGTATCCAGAAATCCGTCAAGCAGGAAGGCGGGATTATGATAAGCTCTGATTTCAGGCTCTCCAAAAACACCCTTGCCGGGATTTTTGTTATTGCTGGCGTTCAGTCTGATTTTCTGATACCCTAAACCAAAGCCAGGGCCGAAACTGAAAATTTTTGATTTGGTCAGGTTTATCCCGGAATAATAGAAAAAATTCCAACCCCTGAGGGTAAAGTCGTTGCTGTCGTTGCTGAAATTTCTTTCCAGCATGCCGGCAAATCTAAAGCCCACAAAGGCCCGGCCGGGGGTTTGCGTTGTAAATCCACCCCCGATAAAGATTTGCCTTGGATCAATGCCTGTGGAGGGTGAACCGAAAATGGAATTATTAAATGTGCTCAAATCAAAATTCATCGATTCGGCAAACACATCAAAATAAACTTTGCTGATTTGTTTGGGATCTGAAGAGTCGTCCGAAATGTTTTCCTTTTTTTCTTTCTCGGGCGGATGGAAGTTCACAATAATAAAATTGAATTTGTCGGTTATTACGGATCCTACAGAAGTATCTTTTGAAGCATCATAGATTCTGAATCCCTCCCGCCGGTTGGAAGGAAACAATTTTTTGAGTTTTTTTTCATCGGCGGAAAAATTTCCCATGAAGCCGCCGTTGGGATAATAAATAGCAATGGTGCAAACTTTTCCCCTGACCAGGGTATTGTCTGAATTGTTAATCCTTCCTGCCAAAGGACTTAAATCGTATCCGTTACACCATTCTTCCTGCTTTTGTCGGGCGACATGGCACCTTCCGAATTGACCGAAAAATTTTGCGTCGGGATAGGTTTTTAATATCCCTAAAAACTCCTCGTACATATACTGCTCGCGGTAATACATCCCCTGGATCATTCTCGACCCTTCATACTCATCCCAGGTCCGGAAGTTTTCTAATCCCCTGATAATTTTGTGGAAAATTGCATAGTCTTCTGCCAGGTAACGTGAATAGTCTGCCGTGTGGGAACGAAAGTTGGAAATGATTTCCCGAAGGGAATTTCGAATATTATAATTGCCGCTGAAATAGTACGAGGGGTAGGTGTTTTTTTGGGTTTCAGGATCAGCTTTCAGAAAGCGGGAAAGGCCTCTGAGGCTTTCAACGCTCAGTCGAATGGAGTCGGGTGGAGCAAGGGTATCGGGCAGAAAACGGGCAAGGGCTTTGCAGGCTACCGGTTGCGACCATTCCAGGTCAATTCCGAAAACCTGAATTTTTTCAGAATCGGGTAAGGTTTTGTTAAATTCACGAAGACCAAGAAACAGATCCGTGTAGTCACGGTACGATTTGTCTTTGAGATCGCTCAGGTAACTGGTGTCACCGGTCTGAATAAATTTATTGGCCAGCCATCCCACGCTGGTTCCGAATTCAAGTAAATATATCCGCACGCCTGCTTTTTGATGCAGGTAGCGCAACATTTTTAACTCAACTTTTGTGTTTTGCCTGAGAAAAGAATGGTTCTCACCGGTAAAAAACACTTTATAGTTTCTGGCGGCCGAATCCATTACCGAGAAACTGGTAAGATCTCTCCCATCGGAAATGTTGATATCCGATCCACCCTGTGCGTCGGATTTGCTCTCCTGACAAAACAAGTAACCTCCGGATAAAAAGGAAAGGAATAGGAGTATGCGGAACTGAATTAGGATCCTGTTTTTCACTCCTTATTTTTTTTCTGCCCTGACAAGTTCATAATAGTTTTCGTAAAATAAAGGAATGGTTTCTATGCCCTTAAGATAATTAAAAATACCGAAATGCTCATTGGGTGAATGTATTGCATCCGAGTCGAGACCGAATCCCATTAACACCGATTCCAACCCAAGGACATCTTTAAAAAGTGCCACTATGGGAACGCTTCCACCGCCTCGAACGGGAACGGGTTTTTTTCCGAATGTAGATTCCATGGCTTTGCTTGCGGCCTGGTAGGCAATGCCTGATGTGGGCGTTAAAACAGGGTTCCCACCATGATGGGGTTTCACTTTTACCCTGATGCCTTTGGGGGCCAGGGAAACAAAATAATCTTCAAACATCTTCATCACTTTTTCGTAATCCTGGTTGGGAACCAATCGCATGGAAATTTTTGCGAATGCTTTGGAAGGAATAACGGTTTTTGCCCCCTCCCCGGTATATCCTCCCCAAATTCCATTTACATCCAGCGTTGGACGGGTCGCGGTTCTTTCCAATGTAGAATAACCGGATTCACCTCTTACATCTTCAATATCCAAATGTTGTTTGTATGCTGAAAGATCGAATGGGGTTTTGGCAAATTCTTTTCTTTCTTCATCACTTAACTCAAGAACATCATCGTAAAATCCCGGAATCGTAACCCTGAAATTTTCATCGTGTAGTTTTGCAATCATCCGGCAAAGCTCGTTGAGGGGATTGATAACCCCACCCCCGTACAAACCGCTGTGCAAATCACGGTTCGGACCGGTTAACTCAACTTCAACATAGCTTAGGCCCCGCAGTCCCACAGTAATGGATGGAATATCGTTGGCAATAATACTGGTATCGCTGATGAGAATTACATCGCCTGAAAAACGATCTTTTTCTTTTTTGAGAAAATCTCCCAAATGGTCAGACCCGACTTCTTCTTCTCCCTCAATCATGAATTTAACATTGCATTTCAGGGTTCCCAGCTTTTGCATCATTTCAAAAGCTTTAACATGCATGAAAAACTGGCCTTTGTCGTCGGCGGCACCCCGGGCATAAATTTTCCCGTCTTTGATAACCGGATCAAATGGCGGTGAATCCCATAAATCTATGGGGTCGGGGGGTTGCACATCGTAATGCCCGTAAACAATTACCGTAGGAAATTCGGATCCTATAAGTTTGTCTCCATAAACCAGAGGGTGCCCCCCCGTTTCCATAACAAGCGTGTTTTCCAGTCCGGCCTTATCCATTTCTGATTTTACTTTTTCGGCACATTTCCTTACGGATTCTTTATATCGGGGATCGGCACTTACCGATGGAATTTTCAAGAGGTCAATAAGTTCACTGATAAACCGGTCCTTGTTTTCGTCGAGATAGTTTTTGTAGCTCATGCTTTTATTTATTTCCCGAAAAATCGGAAAAATAATGGCAGGGTTGATTCGGGCCCTGTAAACCCCTGCAGACCCTGGTTTTTGAAACAATGGAAGGATCAAGGGGCGTTCTTGCGGGGATGTTTATAATCCACTGAGATTCATTAATTTAAGTTATCATCAGACGGGTATTTTCATGCAACCTGTTCCTGTCTTATAATGTCTTATCTTTGGTGTAGGAACGCTCAGGTTCATTTTGCTGCGACAAACGCCCCCTTTTGGCCGACGAACCTTGTTTTTGTTCCTCCGAATTAATAAGTTTGTAACTTAAATTTTTAGTCCCCAATGGTTCTGAAAAAATCCATTTCCGTTCTGCTGGCAACTTTGTTCGCCGGTTCCTTAACCGTTTTTGGCCAATTAACGGTAAACAATACTCCTCCCAATAACAACAATCCTGCATGGCTTGTTCAAAATGTGCTTACCGGAGCAGGGGTACAAATTTTCAATGTTACTTTTAATGGCGCTCCTAATACCATTGGTGTTTTTAACGGGGCAAATTCCAATATCGGCCTTAACTCCGGAATTATCCTGAGTTGCGGGCACATCAATAATGCATTAGGACCCAACAACCAAACCGGAGCTTCCCAATCCAATAATTTCCCCGGCGACCCCGATTTGAATATTGTTTTTGCTCCTACTTTGAGCTACGACGCCACTATTCTTGAGTTTGATTTTATTCCTATGGCCGATACCGTAAAGTTTCGCTATGTTTTTGCCAGCGAGGAATACATGGAATATGTCAGCAGTCAACCCGGAGGTATCAATGACGGTTTCGGATTTTTTATCAGCGGCCCCGGAATCACAGGTCCCTTTTCCAACAATGCCCGCAATATTGCCCTGGTTCCCTCGCCTCCTGCTCCGCCCAATACTTATGTAACGATGTTTAATGTGAATTGTAATCCACAGAATTCACCTTTCTACATTTGTAACGATCCTCAAAATAGTACCAGCTGGGGAAATCAATGCTCCGCTGCCTACAATTGTCCCACTTCTCCTGCTCAGACCACCCACCAGTTCGATGGACAAACCACGGTTCTTACCGCTATGTCTCCGGTACAATGCGGTCAGACCTACCATATTAAAATTGCAATTGCCGATGGAGGTGATCACATTCTCGATTCCGGGGTTTTTCTTGAAGCAGGAAGTTTTTCCAGCTCAGGAATTGTAACCGGAACCGCCTCTTCAGCCACCGGAAATATCGGTGGAAACGACTCAACCCTTTATGAAGGTTGTGGCTCACTTGTAATTTATTTCGATCGTGGGAACCAAACCAATACTCAGGATACGCTTACTTTCCAGATTCTTGGAACCGCCACAAACGGAGTTGACTACGCTCAGATTCAAAATTTTGTAATATTCCCTATCGGAACCGATAGCGTTGCCATTACTATTTCTGCCCTGATGGATCCGCAACAGGAAGGCCCCGAAACAATTTTGATCGTTGTTCCTCCCGGACCTTGTTCCAATGGAGCCCCGGACACTATCCGGATTACAATCCTGAATGTTATTCCTCCTACAATTACTGCCTATGGCGATACTGTGTGTGCCAACGATCCGGCCACCATTTCTGCCCAGGCACAAAACGGTATGCCGGGATATCAATACTCCTGGAGTCATGGACTCGGTTCAGGTCCCTCAGTGACCGTTAATCCCGGCCCCGCTACTTCCACCATTTACACCGTTACCGTTACCGATACATGTGGAAATACCGCTACCCAATTGGTTCCTGTTTTTGTTCCACAACCCGTGGCTGCCTTTGGTTACAATTATGCCACGCCAAACTCAGTTGACTTTATGAACCAAAGTTCTCCTGCCGTGAGCTGGTTCTGGGATTTTGGCGATGGAAATACTTCTACCCTTCAAAATCCAAATCATACATATCCGAACGACCAAACCTATACCTTCCTGGTAACACTTATTATTACGGATGCCAATGGATGCCGGGATACCATAACCGATGTGATTACCATTTACCCTGATTTCTATTTCTATGCTCCGAATTCCTTTACGCCAAATGGTGATGGTATTAATGATTTCTATGGTGGCTTTGGAGCCGGAATACTTGAATACCACATGATGATTTTCAACCGCTGGGGTGAAATGATTTTTGAAACCAAAGACATTACCCAGGGATGGAACGGTAATCTGAAAAACAATATGATTCAGGAAGATGTTTATATCGCTGTGTTCAAAGTGAAAGGACCCCAGGATAAAAAGATTGAAAAAGTTACTCATGTTAGTTTAATCCGATAGCATTTCTATGCAAACCTCTTTTGCGAAATATGTAATCATGGCAGGAATTTTTTTCCTGCCATTTTTTTCTAAAGCCCAACTCGTAGTGTCCAACCAGGCTCCTTACAATACGGCCCAGTTTCTGGTGCAAAATGTTTTGTTGGGAACCGGAATTCAGGCCTTTAATTTTGTTTATACCGGCGCTCCGGTTGCCGTTGGCTATTTTAATGGCATGGCTTCCAACATCGGGCTCGATAGTGGAATAATTCTTTGTTCTGGCCATATTGATAGCGCCCGCGGACCCAATGTTACCGGATTTGCTACGGTGGTAAATAACACACCCGGCGATGCCCAGCTTGAGCAGATTACGGGAAACACAGCCAATGGAAGTTTTGATGCAGCCGTTTTGCAATTTGATTTTATTCCCATGGCTGATACTGTGAAATTTGATTATGTGTTTGGGTCCGAGGAATACATGGAATGGGTGAATTCCAGTTTTAATGATGCCTTTGCATTTATTCTGTCGGGTGTTACAACTCCTTTGGCACCGGTTAACATTGCCCGAATTCCCAGTCCGCCCGCGCCTCCTAACACACCCGTAACGATTAACAATGTAAATGCAAACTCTTATCCGCAATTTTATGTAAACAACGAGGTTCCGCCCGGACAAACGGTAAACTATGATGGATTTACCGGACCGCTTCGTGCTCAATATCCTGTAATATGCGGACAAACTTACCGGATAAAAATTGTGGTGGCCGATATCGGCGATGCAGCCTACGACAGCGGGGTGTTTTTGAAGGCCGGAAGCTTCAGCGCTTCGTCCATTACCATTACTTCCAATATTTCCTATGGCGGTCCGAACGATTCTACTTTGTTCGAAGGATGTGGACAGGCATGCCTGGTTTTTGACCGGGGTTCTGCCAACATCGGAAATCCTGATACCGTTCAACTTACTTTCGGGGGAACAGCCATTAACGGAGTTGACTTTACCACCATTCCCAATCCACTTATTTTTCAGCCCGGTCAGGACAGCATCGTAATTTGTATTCAGGCCTTTTCTGATGCCATTACTGAAGGAATTGAGATCCTGACTATCTCAGCACAAACCACCGGGCCTTGTGCCCAAACTGCAACCAACATTACCATTTACATCGGCGATCTTACGCCCCTGGTTCTTACCGCGAGTAACGACACCACCATATGTCCCGGTGGCACCATTACCTTAAATGCAAATACCACAGGCGGGGTTCAGCCCTATTCCTATGTATGGTCTACCGGTGCCACAACCAGTTCTATTACTTTTACCCCCTCGGCTACTACTACGTATTCTGTTGCCGTTTCGGATAGTTGTTCTTCACCGGTTCAATCCCAATCCATTGTTGTTACGGTTTTACCTCCCGGACCGGTGGTTGTAAGCTTGTCTGATATTACAGTTTGTGAGGGAAATACAGTTTCCCTTGTTCCCGGGGTTTCTGGTGGCGCACCGAATTATGTATATGCATGGACCACCACGGCGGGTCCCGATCAGGTTCCCAATCCGAATTCACCGAATAATACTTTTTTGCCCACAACAACAGGGTCTTTCCAGTTAACTGTTACGGATCGCTGCGGTGTGGTGGGAACCGGAATTGCAAATGTTGTGGTAGACAATCAATGTCAATTGGGTTTCCCGAATGTGTTTACTCCAAACGCCGATGGCCTGAATGACTTTTTCTCATTTGAAAATCTGGATAAGTACCCCAACAGTCGCCTGCAGATTTTTAATCGCTGGGGTTCACTACTTCTGGATGATGCCGATTACAAAAACAATTGGAACGGTGCCAAACAGCCCGATGGCACCTATTATTATATACTATATGTTTCAGACGGAAGGGTTTTCCCCGGCTACTTCCAGATTCTGGGCTCTAATTAAAACCGGGAATGTTTCGATGTAAGAATTTTTTCTTTTTCCTCTTTATTTTCTGCGGAATTTTTTCCGCCAAGGCTACCCATATAGTAGGAGGGGAGATGTATTATACCTGCCTGGGAAATAATAATTACCAGGTTACCCTCAAGCTTTACCGGGATTGTATAAACGGACAAGCACCTTTCGACGATCCTGTTTCCATTGGCGTTTATACCCCGGCCGGTGTACTTGTACAGGCCATGACCATTCCCTTTCCGGGTGCAGTGTTGTTACCTGTTACCCTTAATAACCCATGCTTTACTCCACCCTCCAATGTTTGTGTTGAGGAGGCAGTTTATACAGGAACCATTAATCTTCCTCCGAGCCCCACGGGTTATGTTTTGGCGTATCAGCGTTGTTGCCGAAACACAACTATTTTAAACTTGACGAATCCACTTTCGGTGGGATTTACCATTACAGCCACCATACCGCCTTCCTCCTTAGCCTTGTGCAATTCATCGCCAAGATTCGATAGTCTCCCGCCTTTGTTTCTTTGTGCAAATGTGCCCTTCAGTTTTATGCACTCTGCCACCGACCCTGATGGCGATTCACTGGTATATGAACTCTGCGACCCTTATGATGGAGCTTCCAACGCTAATCCGATGCCCCAGCCACCTGCAGGTCCACCCTATGTGAATGTACCCTGGAATCCCCCCTACAATGGCAACAACCCATTAAGCGCCAACCCGGCCCTGGCCATAAATCCTGCCACCGGCTTGCTAACCTGTACGCCTAACATGCAGGGGCAATGGGTAGTTGGAATCTGTGTGAAGGAATATCGTAACGGAAATCTTTTGAGTGTGCACATGCGCGATTACCAGTTCAATGTAATACCCTGCCCAAATGTTACGGTAATTTCCATTCCCAGTCAAACCACATTTTGCTTCGGCTATACGGTTCAATTTCTGAACTCTTCCATAAATGCCACAACCTATCACTGGGATTTTGGGGTAGCCTCCATGACGAACGATACCAGCAATTTATTTGCTCCAACTTTTACCTATCCCGACAGTGGGGTATATAATGTAATGCTGATTGGTAATCCCGGAACGCCCTGTGCCGATACCGCCTTCACCACTTTTTATATTTATCCCCTGCTGGCTCCTTCAATTCCTCCTCAGGCAGCGCAATGTATATCTAACAACAGTTTTAATTTCACGGCGGGTGGTAACTTTCTTGGTAACGGCACTTTTTATTGGGATTTCGGCCCCAATGCCAGCCCTCAAACTTCCACCCAGCAAAACCCATCCGGAATTACATTTAACCAACCCGGATTGTATACGGTTACACTTACGATAACGGAAAATGGGTGTACTCAAAGTACAACACAAATTGTAAATGTTACTCCGCCTCCCGTGGTTTCCTTTACCTTGCCTTCTTCCAGCGGTTGTCCTGCCCTGGGGGTTCAGTTTACCGATGCTTCTGTGGTGGGAACCGGAGTAACGGTTACTTATTTCTGGGATTTCGGGGATGGACAAACCTCAACGCTTCAGAATCCCTTTCATGTGTATACAGTGCCTGGTTCCTATACTGTATCGCTTACTATAATAACCCACAATGGCTGTGTTGATACACTTACCTTTATCATTCCCAATGCAGTAACTGTGTTTCCCGTTCCTCAGGCCGGAATTTCTGCCACACCTACGATTACAACTGTTTTTGATCCGGATATAACATTTACCGATGTTTCTCAGGGTGCTTCATCCTGTTGGATAAATTTTGGCGACGGGAACAGTTCTAATAATTGCAATGTGGTTCACGCTTATACTACCTATGGTAATTACTGGGCCCAGCAAATTGTTACCAATTCCTTTGGTTGTCGCGATACGGCCTGGATTCTTATTGTTGTTAAGCCCGAGTTTCGTTTTTGGGCGCCTAATGCCTTTACCCCTACCGGCGATGGCAAAAACGATATTTTCAAACCGGTGGTTTTGGGTGTTGAGAATTATACGTTTATGATTTTCGATCGTTGGGGCCAGCTATTCTTCAAAACCAACGACATCAACGAAGGCTGGAATGGTACGTACAAAGGTCGACCTTGTCAGGAAGATGTATATGTCTGGAAAGTTACCGGATTAAATCTGGTCAGCGGTGAAGAGCAAACCTGGATAGGGCATGTTTCTTTGATTCGGTAGAGCATCATACACCGACGATTTCATGTAAACCTGCACAACTAAATTCTGACTTATTGGGGGAAACAAAAGAGGGGTAAAGTAAGGGGAGAGGATTTTATTTGGTACCCGCACTGCCCGGCGGGATTTATTGGATTGGCAACCCCTCCCCTAAAATTATTACAGAATCAGAGCCTTGAGAAACTGATTTTACAACAGGTTATCTGGGTACCAGGTGGTACTCTTCATCAGAATCCCTTAACCACATTTCCTTGTTTTTTAGTTTTAAAATGGTGTAGTTTTTAGGATTTTTTCCGGGAATTAATATTTGAATGGCTTCCTTATCGGCAATAAACTCCCAGGTTCCGGTTTTGTCAATAACACCATTGTCCCTTTCGTAAAACTCGCCTTTTTTGGTAAATTCCCAGGTTTCATTGATATAATCAGAGGTTGTGTTTACACCACCTGAAATTTCAAAGGCATTGGCAATTTTCCAATCATTGGCCACTCTTGCTTTTTTGGAGCGTAGGGAAAGCCCGGGACCTTCAGGGTATTTTTTACAGGCGGGCAGAACCGTGAGAAGGATCACAGCAAAAAGCAAAGCGGAGAATTGCGTTTTTTTAGTCATGTTTAGTTGTATTGTTTCATTATTAAGAGGAACGGGCATGGCCTCAATATCAGCGCATGCCCGCTGCCTCACAGGTTAGGTTTCAAAAGAAATTTAACTTGAGGAACGACACATGTATTTGTAGGTATTTCCATTTAGCGTGTGTTCAAAAATGAATTCCCCATCAGTACCCTCGGTAAGCTTAAGGATATCATAGGTGTATGTGCTTGCTTTTGAGGAGGGGCTGGTAATGGTAATTTCAACCTGTTTGTTCTTATTTACCAGTTTCCAGGTGCCGTTCAGGGTAACATTTCCATCTTCAGACCTGTAATTTCCTCCATCCAGGAAGTACATATTTTCCGTTACTTCGCCAATTTGAGGATTTTCGGGAACCACAGAGACGGGAGATCCGTTTTTATATCCTTTTTCTCTTGACCATTCTTTGGTTAGGACTTCTTCTGCTTTTCTAATCTTTCCACCCTCTTCGTATTTTTTACAGCTTGTGGGCAGCACAAACAACAGGCAGATGATAAGGCTCTTAAGGATAATTTGCATGGGCTTTTTCATAATGTTTGATTTTTAAGTTGAACTTTTATATAAGGACGATTAAAGGTTGGGAAAGGTTGGAATGGATTTATGATTTTAATAATTGATGGCTATTGTTATCCTATAGCCCAACCCTATGGTATAAGGGGAAAGTCCAACTCCGGGAAACTATTATTTGGAGAACCGGTATTTTACATTCAAATAGCTTCCCCAGGCTGAGGTTCTTGTGGAGTTAAAATCCCGGGAAGCATAACTGTCGCCCATAAAGATGTTCTGGATTCCCTGGTTCAGGCATATTCCATAACCAAGCACAATAGACTTAAACTCCTTTTCCTGTCCCAAGCCAACTCTTATTCCAAAATCGGTCCGGGAGAATTTTGAAAGCGTTAATGCATGGTCGAAATCATTACTGGCTTCATAATTTTTTAAAATAGATCCGTAGGGCCCTGCCATAACTGTCCAATGCGAGGGGATTGTCCGGTACGGAGATTGCTTTATTTTGTATTGATATAGAAGGGCGAGTTTTATATAGTTTAACTCCAGGGTTTTGTTGAAATATTTTCCCTCTGAATATTGATCCCAGCCCTGAACGTATTTGTCAAGAACAAAAAGCTCTGTAACAAGGGCAGAATTTGCTTTGAGTGATAATGCACCGGTTATCCCAAAATTATTGGTATATCCTGACTGGTTTTGAATGAGACTGTTTTCATCAAACCCATTTTTGGTATCGTTGTTTACAATCCAGGTATTTGTAAAGGAGTGAACCAGACCGACCTCTATGAATCGACCTTTTGCGGTAGTACTTTGGTAAAATGAAGTTGAATCCAGAGGGCCCGGCTTTTGGAATTCACCTCCAAAAATGTTGAGTTGGCTTTCCCTTACTTTATGGGTGTTGGAAACAAGTTCCGTTTCGGGCAATTTCAGGATTGGGAGAAGGTTCGATTTTGTGAACGCCAATGGTAAGCCGGAAGAGGATGGAAGGAAGTCGTTCGAGGGTGGTAAAGCAGATACTTTGGAATTGTTTTGGGAGTTTCGGGAAAACGATTTTTGATTTGTAAAGGTTTTTTCAGCATTAACAAGGGCCTTGGTGCTATTCACCGTTGAGGGTCTTGAGGAAACTTCCGTAGGGAAATGTTTAGATTTGAAGGGGAAAAGCAGGGCTCCTTCGTAGGGGTCAGAATTTTGGTTTAGTGAAAGAATTAAAGCGACTCCTCCTGTGAGGGAAACCAAGAAAAGGAAAACAGCGGCAATCCTTCTCCAGGCAATTGCCGGCTTACGATCTAATTGCCAAACAATCCGTTTCCAGACCCGATCAATATTTAATTGTCGGTTAATATTAACCCAAAGAGCATCAGGAGCGACTTTTTCGGTTTGATTGAAACTGGATTTAATGGAGAAGTCAATCTTTTTGTCCTCAGCATCAGATTGAATTTTTCGTTCCAGATTATTCCATAGAAATTCCGGAGCAGGTTTATTGAGCCCGTCGAAACTTTGCCTGATCTTTTTTTCTATGTTGTTATCTTCATCCATTGTTTTGGCTGATAAGCGTTTTTAACATAGATCTGGATCGGTTCAATTGGGATTTTGAAGTGCCTTCCGAGATGTTTAGGAGTTCTGAAATTTCCTTATGGGAGTAACCCTCAATGGCGTATAGCTTCAAGACCATCCGGGCTTTTGCTGGAAGCTGATTCACCATTTTAATAATTTCTTTTGCGTTTATCCGGGATAGTAAATCATCTATTTTCCCTGTTTGAGAGTATTCGTAGCTCTCTAAAACTTCAAATTCCCTTTTTCTTTTTCTGAAAAATTCAATGGCAGTGTTGATTATTATTCTTCTTATCCAGGCTTCGATGGGGCAATCGCCTTTAAAAGTGTTTATTTTCCTGAACACCTTAATAAATCCTTCCTGAAGTATATCGCATGCCTCATCATCATCTTCCGCATAGGTTAGGCTGACATTATACATTTTATCAGCATACTTTCTGTAGAGGATTTCCTGAAAATGCCGGTTTTCAGCAAGGCAGCCTGCCAATATTTCTTCTTCCGTATATTTTTCAGCTATCTGGGAAACCACAATTTTGTTTTTTAATTAAAAATAACGGTAGTTACGTTATCGTCAATTCTGTCCCGAACCAGATCAAAAATATCTTCATTTGTGTCATCGTTAATAAGGATGGTTGGATTTCCATTAACAACAACAAGTGTGGCGTTGTCCATCATCCCGGTAGTAACTGTTTGAAACCAATAAACAGGATCCACTTTTATGGTGGCAGAAACGGGTTTATCTTTTTCAAGATTTATTTTCGTGCCACCCGATGAATTTCGGGCAGTGACATTATAATACTCTTCGGCCTCAAATTCAAATTGAACAGGGTAAACTACCGATGTGCTTGTATTTTTATAAGTTCCCTTTATAACAATATGGTCATCGCCCGTGCTTCCATAAGTTCTGAAAGAAACATTTATCTGATGATAAGTCCCCTGAGGAATATCAAAATCCCAAGCCGGGACCGGATTCGTGGGATCGAAAAAAACATTAAGACCGGAGGGGTAATCTTTGGTGAAATTTACATCGCTGCTTTGCTCTCTTTGCCCGTTGAAAGTAAAATAGGAAACTATAATGTTCCCACTTGTCCAGGATAAATTGCCCCCCAGGGTAACGGTCCGGTTCATGTCCATTTTGAATTTGACATCGGTCGGCAATTTCCATTTCTTTCTATCCTTACCACATGAAAATGAGGATGTTACGAGAATAACCAGGGCTAATTTTATGAAGGTATTGTTCATGGCTTTTATATAAGATGAGTTTGGGTTTAAAAAGGTTGGAAAAAGAGCGTATTTTTTTTGGGATCCTTGAAACAATTAGATTTTAATATAGGCTCTATGAATCCTCGCCGGTTTCCTTTCCAAATTTGTCTTTCCCAAGACTGAATTTATAGCCTTTTTCATTACCGGTAATTTTTAAATTCACATACCGGACTTTCCCCGTTTTATACTGAATTTCATCTTCCTGATCGGGAAGGGCTTCTTCAGTTTTCTTTTTGACAAACAGCTTCTGAGCCGCAGTCTTGGAAACCATGCTCCAGGGTATTCTTAAATAATATTCCATGTCGCCATTCAGATCCTGTTTTCCGCTGATCTCCATATGACCCAGGGAAGAATTTATTTTCATCCTGGGGATGGTGACTATGCCGTTTTTTATATCCACATGGTTGTTTAGGGTGTCAAATAATACCTTGCTCAGGTTTTTATCTTTAAAATAATCCGACATGTAATACAACAATGAATAGTTTTCTAGTTTGCCATGCCTTACGTCCAGATCCATATGGATTTCAGAATCGTCGATCTTGGGAACTAAATCATTGTGCATGTGAATTTTGCCAGTGATCTTTCCGGTAAACTTTCCGTGAAGGTTTTCCGATAAAATGTAATCCTGTCCAAAATTTTCAAACTTGAACATAAGTTTATCCAGATCTACATTCTGGGCATAGATTTCGGGAGTAAGGTAAATCAGTTTGGGGTTGGAACCGTTAAAATATCCTTTGATGTCGAAATGCCCGCCGGCAGCGTCCATTTTTAAATCATCTATATACAGATAATGGTTTGGAGTGGTTCTGAACTTACCCTTTACATTGTCGAATAAAAACCGGTGATAATTTAAATGGCCTATGTCTATATGGTAGGTCATGTCGGTAAAAGGCAATTCATAAATATTGAACCCCGCATCATGGTCAATGGCCGGAGCCCCCTTAATTTCGGCATTGTTGCTTTTTATGGCAGGCGCTGGATTATACTGAATCAATTGATCCACATCCAGGCGCGATGCCGTAATGCTGAAATGATTATCCCGCTTTTTTATTTTTTCATCCTTTCCTAAATAATAGTGGAGGGTGGTTTTAAATTGCGATTTTCCTAAAATGCCGTGAAAGTCTTCTACCACAAGGTGCTCATTTTCGTAGTGAACCCGACCGGCAAATTTTTCAAACCGTAGGGGATGCACTTTCATCTTTCCTTCAAATTTGTCAAGGTTCAGATCCATCGACTTCAGGCCGTCGTCATAGTGCAAATAAGTAAAACCGTGAACTTTCAAATTGTCGAATTCCTCATGCCTGTATTCTTCAGGTACATAATTGTCGCCTTTATAGGTGAAAAGTGATTCCAGTTGAAGAATTTTTGATACCAGGTTAAATTCAATTTTTGAATCGCCCCCCGGATGTTCATCAAACCATTTTTCATAATGCTCCAGTTTGCCAGTAAACAAAAAGTCACTTTTATCAATCATTCCCTTGAAATCTACAACCCGCAAGTCTCTTTCATCTATAAAAATGTCGGCATGAAAATCATGAAAGGCATGGGGATAGTGATTTAGTTTGGCGTAAAAATCTTCAATAAAAAATTCACCGACAGGCAGATATTTTGATTCGGTGAGTGATTTGGCGGATGCTTTAAAATCAAAGTCCATGCGTAATCCGGAAATCTGTTCATTAACAGCCGTGGAGTCGGAGCCTCCAAGCTCAAACAGATCCAAATAATTGCTGTTTACTTTAAGTCTCACATCAACCGGTTTGGATGTATGGTGAATGATGGCAGGAAGGTCATCAATCGTTCCTGTCATCGTAAAATCTGATTTCCCCAACTTGGCCGATAATATTGAGATTCTGGCTTTATGGCCGGAAATGTTGGTGTTTAAGTTAAAATTTTCTATGGGCAGATGATAGGCATCGGTTTTAAATGAAATGTCTTTCAAATCAATATTCATTCTATACTGTTCGTCGATTTCAGCAATGGCATGCCCCGGGTTCTTCAAATCAATTATGTCTTTGAATGCCAGGTCAATCTTGGCCGTTCCCTTCAGGTCTTCAACATGTTCCATTTGCAAAAATTTGGAAACAAAATCCATATTGAATTCAGATTGAAGTTTCACATCCAGTTCAGGGGCAGTGAAATCAAAAGCGGAAATATCTCCCGAGAATTTACCATTTTCGGGTTTTGCGGAAAAGTCTTTAATAGTAACTTTCATGGTGGAGGGATTTCGTCTTTCACCATTGGTAAAGTTCAGTTTGAAATTGAGATCCCCCAGGCTTTTTTGTGTTTCCAGATTAGTAAATATTCCATCCATACAAGCAATGTCTACATTTACGGCCGGACTGTGCCCATTGAGTGATTTTCCCTTCACTTTAGCGTCAATCGATATTCTTCCGGAATTTTCATACCGGTGCATCTTATGCATCAATTCTTCCGGAAAAAGGGCAATGAGCAAATTAAAATTGGTTTTGTCCCCGGCAAATTCAAAATCCAGGTCCATATCATTGGCAAAATCTATGCTCCCTTTCATGTCGAATTCGGCGTCTTCCAGATGCACTTTAGTGGGCTGAATTACTAACTTGTCCTTTCCTTTAAGGAAATCAAGCTGGGTTTCCAGGTCGAAATGTTTGTGCTTGAAAAAGGTAGTATCCCCATTGGAAATCAGATTTAGAATAAACCGGGCATCAAAAGCGGCCAAGACATGGTCGGGTGAGGACTCAAATTTTGAATGCGCCTGTTGAATGAAAGCTTCTACTTTCAGGTTGTTTGCTTCGTTTAATTTGGATAAATCAATATTGATTAATTCAATCTTCTTTAGTTTCAGGTGAAATTCTTCTTCGGGGCTGTCGACGGGGTTTGGAGAGCTAAGCGCATGAACGATGTTGAATTCCCCGTCTGCATGTTGAATAAGATTAATTTTTCCGTTTTTCAGCTTGATTTTTTTTATCTCCATTTTTCCCGTTACCAGGGTTAACAGATCAAAGCCGATATAAACGTCTTTTACATCCACCAGGGGAGTGGTGTTTTTTTCTTTGCTTTCGTAAACCTTAAAATCCTGGAGGTCAATGGAGATATATGGGAAGTTTTCAAAAAACGAAATATGCGACCCCTTAAGCTCGGTGGACCCTGTAAAGCTTTCGTTCAGGTTTCCAATCAGTTCCTGAACAAGCTTATCCTGGTTCACATAAACTATGGTAACCACCACAGACAGGAATAGGGTAGGAACAATAACTAAGATAAGGCTTAGTTTTCGCCAGAATTTTGGGGTTTTTAATTTTTCCCGGATATTAACCATGATATAATCAGTTTTTCCCTTTGGGGCAAGACAGCAAATTACGGAATTAATGGGTAAAACTATAATGACTTAAAGGGTTTAGGGGACACTTTTTGAAAAAAATTTCATTTTGTTGAAACCTTTTTGAGGGAATGGGGTAGAAGGACCTTTACTAAAACCATTTCAAAATGAATGTAGCACTCATCCACCTGGCTGTTTTTCTTGGAAGTCTGACATGCCTTTTTATTTCCGGTTGCCGCTGCGGCCGGCCGGCCTCCTATTATTCCCGTGTTGAAAAGGGAAATTACCATCCCAAGAAAAAGGAAAAAAGCAACAAGAAAAGAAGTATGCAGTGTGTGAAGTGGTGATTGAGATAAAAGTGATGGCAAAGCTCAGCCCTAAGTTTTATAATAAAAAAAGCAACCCTTGGGGATTGCTTTGAATGTTTGTGCGCATGGAGGGACTTACTGACGCTCCTTACAGTCGGTCAGCATAAACTTCTCGCCCTCCATGTTATTAAAAACGAAAAGCAACCCTTGCGGATTGCTTTGAATGTTTGTGCGCATGGAGGGACTTACTGACGCTCCTTACAGTCGGTCAGCATAAACTTCTCGCCCTCCATGTTATTAAAAACGAAAAGCAACCCTTGCGGATTGCTTTGAATGTTTGTGCGCATGGAGGGACTCGAACCCCCACGCCTTGCGGCACCAGATCCTAAGTCTGGCTCGGCTACCAATTACGACACATGCGCAAAACTGACCAAATCGTCAGGCTCAAAGAGCGAGTGCAAGTTTACGAAAAAAAGATGAATGGGAAATAGGAAGTATGGGACTCGAATGCTGACGCTTCGGTCAGCATCCAGACATCCCCAACAAGTTGGGGATTGTCAGGACCTCGGGTCTTACGAAACCAAAAAATTCTGGCGAGGCTATTGAAAATCCTGACCTTTAGCGTCAGGATTGAAAACGCTGACCTTTAGCGTTAGGATTGAAAACGCTGACCTTTAGCGTTAGGATTGAAAACGCTGACCTTTAGCGTTAGGATTGAAAACGCTGACCTTTAGCGTTAGGATTG
>ERZ869936.252-NODE-252-length-58319-cov-6.435140_pt1 | contig 58319 bp, 54 predicted proteins | sample MGYA00520876_ERZ869936 | MGnify/ENA primary metagenome ERZ869936 (study PRJEB32218, sample SAMN09650985) | biofilter metagenome | isolation source: enrty point of leading RO module | place: Saudi Arabia: Thuwal, RO plant located on Red Sea | collected 2016-02-17 ... | reverse complement strand
AGCACAACGACATCGCGATATCGAGACGTTTCATCAGCAGCCACCACGCGCTGTTCATCCGCGACGGCGACACGACGCTGCTGATGGACCTGAACAGCACCAACGGCACCTTCGTAAATTCGCAGCGCGTGTCGAACCACATCATGGTCCACGACGACGTCGTGAATCTCGGCCACCACGGCCTCAAGTTCCATCACCCGGGGGCGAAGAGCGCGCCGTCCCTGCAGGGTGCAGAGTTCAACGACACGGTCATCATGAAGAGCCTCGACGACATGCGGAAGCTGCTGGCCCGCGAGAACACCGAGTTGCTCGACCTGCCGCAGACCGGTTCCGACGACTGAAAAGCGTCAGCCGGCGCTGACCTTGACCGGCGCGTCCGCCGCCTTGTCATCCGCGTAGAACTGCTCGTTGAAGTGCCGCCGGCACATCGACACGTAGCGATCATTGCCACCGATCTCGACCTGCGAGCCCTCGCGGATTGCGCGGCCGCGCTCGTCCAGGCGCAGCACCATCGTCGCCTTGCGGCCGCAATGGCAGATGGCCTTGATCTCGTTCAGCACGTCGGCCCAGGCGAGCAGGTACTTGCTGCCCTCGAAGGGTTCGCCGCGGAAGTCCGTGCGCAGCCCGTAGGCCAGTACCGGGACGCCGAGTTCGTCGCTGACCCGGCAGAGCTGGAACACCTGGTCGCGGGTCAGGAACTGGGCCTCGTCGATCAGGATGCAATGTAGTCCGTCGTTTGCCAGGCTTTCCCGGGCCAGAGCGAACAGGTCGTCCTGCATCGAGAACGTACGCGCCGGCGTCTCGAGGCCGATGCGCGAGGTGACCCGGCCGACGCCATAGCGGTCGTCGAACTCCGGCGCCAGCACCAGCGTGTTCATGCCGCGTTCGCGATAGTTGTAACTCGATTGCAGCAGGTTCGTCGACTTGCCGGCGTTCATCGACGAGTAATAGAAATAAACCTTGGCCATGACTGCCCGATCGTTGTCGTTGTTATTGGCGGCGGCAGACATTCTGCCACAGCCGTGCGCCTCAACCGAACAGGCGTTTGTAGGTCTGCACGTAGTAACGCATCTCGTCCGGCTTCGCCATGCTGACGCGCGACCAGGTCAGGTACGGCGGGAACGGCCGACCGGACTGAATGCCCTCCTCCCTCAGCCGTGCATTCAGCTCCTCAACCGGGATGCCGGTCTCGAAGAACGTGAAATTCGCGTTGGACCTGACGTGGCGCAGGCCCAGCTCGTCGAACATGGCCTCGACGATATCGAGCGATTCGCGGTTCTTGCGCAGGGTGAAGCGCTGGAATTCCTCGTCCTGGTAGCTCGCGTAGGCGGCATGCAGGCCCAGCACGTTGACCTGCCCGGTCTTGAGCCGGTCGATCTCGGCAATCAGCTCCGGGTGGCCGAAGCCGAAGCCGATGCGCAAGCCGGCCAGGCCGTGGATCTTCGACGCGGTGCGCGACACGAGCAGGTTGCGCTGGCCGTCGCGTACGAGTTCCAGCATCGATGCGTAGTCCGGGTTGTCGACGAACTCGTGGTAGGCCTCGTCGACGAAAACCAGCCGGTCTTTCGCCACGTCGCGAATGAAATCCCGCAGGCGGTTCTTTTCGACGATGGTCGGTATCGGGTTGTTCGGGTTGACGAGATAGACGAGCCGTGTATCGGGGCGGATCGCCGCGGCCATCGCGTCGAGGTCGATGACGAGGTCTTTCCCTACCGGCACGCGGATGATCTCGGAGCCGGCCCGCCCGGCGTAGCGCACGAGGTCCTGGTAGGTCGGGTCGGCGCAGACGATCGAGCCCGTTTCCATGCTCGCGATCAGCCCGGCCGTTTTCAGAATCTCCCCGGAGCCGGACCCGATCGCGACCTGCTCGGGAGCCACGTCCTCGATGCCGGCGAGCAGGTCGCGCAGCTCGTCGCGGATGCCGCCGTACTGGTTGGTCAGGTCCATGGCCTCGTTGATCGCCTGCAGCGCGACCCGCGAGGGACCCCACGGATTCTCGTTGTAGCCGGCCCGGATCAGCCCGGGTGGCCGCGCCAGCACCGCGTCGGCACGAGCGAGGCCGGAACGGCCCGGAACCAGTGCGGAGCCGAGCAGCGCGGCACCGCCCGCAAGCAGCTGGCGTCGATTCAACATCGCCATCGTCGATTTCCCCCGTGTTGGCACCGCGGTCGCTCGCGCGGCTCGCTGCAAGGTAAAGCGCCGGCCGGGCATGCGCAACCCGGCGGGTACTCATTCATCGGCAACGATTTCGCCGGTAACCGCTCGCCCGATATGGGCCACACGGGCCACGGGAGGCCCGCGGCCGCGCCACATCTGGGATATTCCGGCGTTATGGAAAATGTGTGAACCAGTCGCGGATTTTCCACGGGCCAATCAATAGGATGCGCGCCCGGGTGCATCGCAGGAAGCGCCGCGAGAACAAACATGGAAGGACCGTACCTCCGCGAACTGAAACGACCGGGCACCGGGCTGCGCTTCCGCAACCGGCGGGTCGAGAGCGAGTACCAGGCCTTCGCGGCGGGACGCCACAGCGGTGACCTGCGCGTGCAGCTGCTGCTCGGCGGCCTGCTGATCTGCGCGATCTGCCTGCTCGACTTCCTGCTGCTCGATCGCGAGTTCGCGGTGACCTCGGTGCTGCTGCGGATCGGCATCATGCTGCCACCGATCCTGCTGATGATCGCCCTCACCTACCGCCCCGGTGCGCGGCGCTACCTGCAGCCGGCCGGCGTGCTGGTGGCGCTGGCCGTCGGCCTGACCTCGCTCGGCATCGGCGTGCTCGGCAATCGCTACCATCTGCCGCAGGTCTTCGGCGGCTACCAGATCGTCATCGTCTTCGTGTATTTCTTTCTCGGCCTGCGCGTGCCGCTCGCGATCGCGACGGCCTCCTTGCTGTTCGTCGCGTTCGTGGTGGCGATGATCATCGGCAATGCCGCCTTCGAGACGATTGCCTACAACGGCCTTTACCTCTTGTTCCTGAACGTGATCGGCGCGCTGGGCTGCTACCAGCTGTCGAAGGCACGGCGCACGGTTTTTCTCGAGGAGCGCATCCTCAGCTACCGCGCGAATCATGACGCGCTCACTCAGCTGCCGAACCGGCGCGCGTTCGACGAGCTGCTCACCACGGCCTGGGACAACGCCAGCGAGATGGGCAAGCCACTCGCGCTGCTGATGATGGATATCGATCACTTCAAGAGCTACAACGACCTCTACGGCCACCAGGCGGGCGACCACGCGATCGCCGCGGTCGCGGCAATACTCGAGACAAACCTGCAGCGCCCGCAGGACTTCGCCGGCAGATACGGTGGCGAGGAATTTGTCGTGCTGCTCTTCGACTCCACCCGCGAATACGCGCTCGAGCTCGCGGAACACCTGCGCGAGCAGGTACTGGCAAAGAACATCGAGCACCGCGGCTCATCGGTGGCGCGTTTCGTCAGTATCAGCATCGGTCTCGCCTACGTCGATCCGTCGCGCAGCGCGCGCAGCATGAAGGGCTTCGTGCAGATGGCGGACGAAGCGCTGTACGCGGCCAAGGAAAACGGGCGCAACTGCATCGTCGACGCGGACGTCTCGGTCCACACGACCACGACGGGCATCTTCCGGGTCGTCAAGCTTGACGACGACGAGGGCGTCGAACGCGCGCTGGAGATGACCGCCCGCCCCTGAACGGGACGACGCGCCGCGGTGACGCCCGACTCAGGCGCCGCTGGCTGTTTTCCCGCCACCCTCGCCGGCGCGGCGGATTTGCTGGAACAACGCCTCGAAGGGTCTCGCGACCTTCCTGCCGAACAGCGGATCGTCCGCATCGTATTGTTCGTTGGTAAGGAAGCGGTGGCCGTCGCGTGCCATCGACAGGGCGCGGCGGAACAAGTCGAGTTCTTCCCACTGCATGTGGCTGCGCAGCGTGTTCACGTAGCGCAGCCCGTCGGCGACGACGTCCCGGCGCGATACGACGGCGTCGTTCGCGATCGCTGCGAATCGGTCGCGCAGGGACCGGCCGGCTTCACCGATCTGCCGGTGCTCCATCGAGATGCGCTGGAATCCCGCGGTCAGGTCCGGCCGCGCCGCCCGCAGCTCGGCATACAGCCGGTCTTCCTTCGGGTGGTGCACGGCGTCCGGGTACACGGTCATGTAATGCATGATGTCGTGCAACAACTCGAAGTCCGCCTCGCCGCCGTCGTGCATGCGGGACAGCTCCGCTTCGAGCATGGTCAGCAGGACGCTGACGTTGCGATGATCCTGGCGCAGGTCCGCAACGATGTCTGTGATGGCGGCGGTCATGGCGATTCCCCGGCAACCGGCGGTCCCCCCATGGTCGGCCTCGGCGGCGGCTGCCGCCATGCGCAGATGTACCTACAAGCTCGCGGGCTCTCCCCGGCTCGCCCCGGCCTCGCCCTCGGCTCGCCGCGGCGTATCCGGCAGGCGTGATCGGTCGGCGCGTCGCGACTGCGCGAGGTTGAAACGCAGGCGCCGCCACTGCCAGCCGGCCTTGAGCAGGAAGCGGCGCAGGCGCGTCGCCGCGCTGCGGTCGCACTTGACCCGCGCGCCGATGACCGAGCCGCTGCAGCCCGGGTGGTCGGACACCGTGTACGGCGTCAGGCAGTACATCGGGTTGCCGTAGGTCCAGACCTGTTTCATGACGACATCGACCGGTGCCCGGAAGGCGGGATTGGCCTCGATGAGCCGCGCCGCGACGGCCGGGCTCACCGCGTAGCACATCGTGCAGTGCGGCGTCTTCGTGTAACGCTCGACCTGGAACTCGCCGTAGCGGCCGACCGGGCGGCTGGCCCCGCGGCGCTCGTCCTGCAGGCGCACGAGTCCGAGCGGATCGACCAGCTCGCCGGCCGCTGCCACGGCCGCCCGGAATTCCGCAGCGAGACGAAAGTCGTCCTCCATGATCAGCAGCGCGCGATCCTGGTCGACGCAGCGCTGCCACAGGGCCTTGTGGCTCGCGAAACAGCCGATCTCGCCGCCGGTCGGCTGCCGGCCGGTGGCGAGCACGAACGCCTCCTTGTCGATCCGGTCGAACAGCCCGGCGCCCCGGTCGCCGTCCAGCGCGTCGAAGAACTCGAAGTCGACCGACTGCCGAGCCATCTCGGCGCGCGCGCTCCGCCGGCGGTCGTCGGCCTCCGCCAGGCTGATGACGTGGATGGGCAGCATCGATTCCCCCGAGATCATGGCTGCGCTTGGCGCAGTCTTGTTGTTCTGACGCCGCCCGCCGCTAAAAACGGTCGGGCGTGGCCACGACCCTGTTCTACGCGAGCCTGTGCTCCGGCGCCACTGCGGGAAATACGGGCGACTATCCGGTCGAATCTGCCCAATTGGCGAAGGCGGCGGGTCGAATGGTGCCCAGGGCCGGACTCGAACCGGCACGGCCTTGCGGCCAGCGGATTTTAAGTCCGCAGCGTCTACCAATTCCGCCACCCGGGCGTCGGACATCGAGAGAATGGAGGCTAGGGTCGGAATCGAACCGGCGTACACGGCTTTGCAGGCCGCTGCATAACCACTCTGCCACCTAGCCTTTCGGGACAGCCACTTGCGGGTGCGCGAGACGATAGCACACTGCCGGCAGGCGGCGCAGTATAGCGGCTGAGCGCCGCGATTCAACCACTTGCCTGTGTCCACCGCGGCGCGCGCGCGGCATAATCCGCAGCCATGCCGGCCATCATCCGAATTGTCATTCTCCTTGTCGTCGTGCTGGCCGCGCGCGATTCCCTGGCGGCCTCACCGGCGCTGGTACCGGCGCTGCCCGGCAGCCTGGCCCCGAATCTCGCCATGGGCGGCGACGGCACGCTGGTACTGAGCTGGCTCGAGCCTGATGGCGTCGGCCATCGCCTGCGCTACGCGCGCTGGGCCGGCGCCGGCTGGGGTGACCCGCACACGGTCGCGCGCGGAGACAACTGGTTCGTCAACTGGGCGGACTTCCCGTCCGTCGTCCCGATCGACAAGCAGTTCTGGGTTGCCCACTGGCTCGTACGGCGACCGGCCGGCGGCTACGCGTACGACGTAGTGGTCGCACTGTCCGAGGACGGCGGCGACCACTTCGGAGCGCCCTTCCGCCCTTACGCGGACGACTCGGATACAGAGCACGGCTTCGTCAGCCTGTTCCCCGATGGAGACGGCGCCGGGCTGGTCTGGCTCGACGGCCGCCACATGCACGAGGACGGGCGCGGCATGACGCTGCGCGCTGCGCGGCTCACGACCGGCGGCGGGATCGAGGACCAGGCGGAACTGGATTCGCTGACCTGCGACTGTTGTCAAAACACGACCGCCGTCAGCGACGACGGGCCGGTGGCCGTGTACCGCAATCGCACGCCGGCCGAGATACGGGATATCTACATCGCAAGGCGCATCGACGGCGAATGGCACGAGGGGCAGCCGGTCGCGGACGACGGCTGGACGATCGGTGGCTGCCCGGTCAACGGGCCTGCCGTCGCCGCGCGCGACCACGAGGTGGTGGTGGCCTGGTTCACCGCGGCAGACGACGCGCCACGTGTCCGGCTGGCGCGGTCTGCCGACAGCACCGCGCCGTTCGGCGACCCGGTCGACGTCGCGGCGGGTACTGCGCTCGGCCGCGTCGGGCTCGTGCTGCTGGACGACGGCGCCGCCGTGGTCAGCCTGTTGCAGGCCGCGGGTGAAGGGACCGCGGAACTGCAGCTGGTGCGGGTATCGCAGAGTGGCGAGCCTGGCGCGCCGCTCGTCGTGGCGCGCGGTTTGCCCGCCTTCAGCGTGCCGCAGCTGGCGGTCGCCGGTGACGAGTTGCTGCTGGCGTGGACCTCGCGGCAGGACGGTACGAGCCGGGTGGCATCCGCACGTATCGCGCTGCACAGCCTTGACTGAGCTGCGTCGCCGCCGGGCGCCAGCCACGCCCGAAGACGAGCGCACGGCGACGATGCGCAGAGAGAAGCCATGCAGCTGCTGCTGATCATCGTGGGGGCCATCGTCGGTGCCTGGCTCGCGGACGCGAGCGATGAACTGTTCGGCATCGCGATCGGCGCCGCGCTCGGCTACGGCCTGGCGAGACTGATCGACACGCGCGCCCGCATCGCGCGGCTCGAGGCCGAACTCGGCGTGTTGCGCCGGGCGACCCGGGCGGCTGCAGCGCCCGCTGCGAAAGAGGATGCGCTTGCGGCCGACGCAGAAGCGGCCGCGGCACCCGGCGGCTCGCCGGCCGCGGACCCACGGGTGGCGCGGGCGACGCTCGAATCGCCGGCGACATCCGTCGCCGGGCCGGCCGCCAGCGGAGCGGCTGCGGCGTCGGCAGGACCGGCGGAAGCCCGGGGCTCGCGCGGCGCTGCCGCGGCGCCACGCGGGCCCTCGCCGTTCGAGCGTGCGCTGGCCGCGGGCCGCCGGTGGCTGACCACCGGCAATGTACCGGTCAAGCTCGGCGTCATCATCTCGTTCTTCGGCGTCGCGTTCCTGCTGAAGTACGCGATCGACCGGGAGCTGCTGCGCCTGCCGATCGAGCTCAGGTTGCTGGCCGTGTCCGCCGGCGCGGCGGCGATGCTCGTCGTCGGCTGGCGGCTGCGCTCGCGCAACGCCGTCTATGCGCTCAGCCTGCAGGGCGGCGGCATCGGCATCCTGTACCTCGACATATTCGCTGCGTTCCGGCTCTACGAACTGCTCCCGGCCACCTTCGCCTTCGCGCTGCTGGTCCTGCTGACCGCCGCGGTCGGCGTACTCGCGGTCCTGCAGGACTCGCGCTGGCTCGCGATCTTCGGCACGGTCGGCGGCTTTCTCGCGCCGCTCCTGACATCGACCGGCTCCGGAAACCACGTTGCGCTGTTCAGCTATTACCTCGTGCTCAACGGCGCGATCCTCGGCATCAGCTGGTTCCGTGCGTGGCGCGAACTGAACCTGCTCGGCTTCGTCTTCACGTTCGGCGTCGGGACGTTGTGGGGAGCGCAGTACTACCGCCCCGAACTCTACGCCAGCACGCAGCCGTTTCTCGTTCTTTACTTTCTGTTCTACCAGGCCATTGCCGTGCTGTACGCGTTCCGGCAGGCGCCTGCGTTGCGCAGCCTCGTGGACGGAACGATCGTATTCGGCACGCCGGTCGTCGCCTTCGCGCTGCAGTCGCGGCTGGTCGAGGGCAGCGAGTACGGGCTCGCGATCAGCGCGGCGGCGGTCGCGGTCTTCTACGTGCTGCTGGCCGGCTGGCTGTACCGCGTGCACCGCGAAACGCTGCGCCTGCTGGTCGATTCCTTCGTGTCCCTCGGCGTCGCCTTCGCGACGATCGCGATTCCGCTCGCGCTCGACGCGCGCTGGACGGCCGCGGCCTGGACGCTCGAGGGCGCGGCGCTTGTCTGGATCGGAGTGCGCCAGGGCGGCCTGCTTGCACGCGCCTCCGGCGCGCTGCTGATCTTCGCCGGCGGCATCGCCTTCATCGAGTCCGGCTGGCAGAGCGGCACGGGACTGCCCGTGCTGAACGGCAATTTCCTGGGCGGAATTCTCGTGGCGCTGTCGGCGCTGTTCGCGGCGAACCGGCTGCAGCACGATCGCGACCCGTTGCCCGCACAGGGCGCCGTCGCGTGGCTGCTGCTGGCCTGGGGCGTATCGTGGTGGCTGGCCGTCGGTGCGTTCGAAATCGCCGACCGCATCGACGCCAGGTCCGAGTGGTACTGGCGGCACGCGCTACTCGTGTTCGTGATGTACGCCGCGCTCAGCAGCTGCGCGCTCGCCGTGCTGGCGAGGAACTTCGCCTGGCGACAGGGCTCGGGCGCAACGCTCGTGTTGCTGCCCGTGCTGCTGCTGGCCGCGCTCGGCATCTTCGTCGACGGACGGCTGCTCGCGGGTCTCGGCTGGGTGGCCTGGCCGCTGGCGCTCGCCGGCCACCTGTTCGTCCTGCGCCTGCGCGAGCCGCTCGCCGGGCGCCGAGAGCCGCTGTGGCACGGCGCCGGCGCCGTCTTCTTCGTTGCTCTCGCCGGCCTGGAGGCCGGCTGGCTGATCAATAAAGCCGGGCTTGCGCGCGCGTGGTCGGACGCCGCACTGATCGTCACGCTGGCCGCCGGGGGCTGGGCGCTGCGGCACTTCCGGGTGCGGTATCCCTGGCCGCTCGCGAGCTACGGCGCGGCGTACACCGTGGCTGCCGTACTGCTGGCCGCGCTCGCGCTCGTCGGACTGGCGGCGCTCGGCGTCGACCACAACGGCAGCGCCGATCCGCTGGCCTACCTGCCGGTACTGAATCCCTACGACGTCGCCACGGCGGTAGCGCTGGTGCTCGCACTGCGGCTGCTGCTGGTGCTTCCCGAGCGCGCCGGCCCCGTCGCGCTGCCCACGGGCAAGCTGTTGCTGGTCTGGGGCGTCGCGGCGCTCTTGCTGACAACGATCGCCGTCGTGCGCGCGGTCCACCACCTGGGCGACGTGCCCTGGATCCGGGGAACCCTGCTTGCGTCGACGTCCGTGCAGGCCGCGTTGTCCATCTACTGGGGACTGCTGGGCTTCGCCGGCATGATTACAGGAGCGCGGCTGGGCCGCCGGCTGCTGTGGATGCTCGGTACCGGGATGATGGCACTCGTCGTCGTCAAGCTGTTCATCGTCGACCTCGGCAACTCGGGAACCGTGGCGCGGATCGTCTCGTTCCTCGGCGTCGGCATCCTGCTGCTCGTGGTCGGCTACTTCGCGCCGGCGCCGCCACGCAGGTCTTCGGGGGAGGAAGCGGCATGATCCTGTTCACCGCGGTAATGCTCACGGCCATTGCCCACGCGCAGTCGCTGGAGCAGACCCTGCCCGAGCCTGACAACTACGCCTGGGGTTTCACGATCGTTGCGGACGCGCGAGCCAGTTTTTACACGGTCGAACTGCCGCTGGCGGTCTACCGCTCGGCGAGCGACCTGCGCTTGCGCGACACGAGCGTCTACAACGCGGCCGGTCAAGCCGTACCGCGCATCGTCGACACGGCGGCCGGCGAGGTGGAGACGCGCGAAAGCCGTACGCCGCTGCCGTTTGCCGCGTTGTTCAGGGACCAGCAGCCGGATGCGGACCGGGTCCGCATGATGTTCGAGCAGATGGGCGCCGGCACGCGCATCGAAGTGTCGAGCGGCGGCGACGGCAAACCTCGGCCGCCCCTCACCGGCTACATCGCGGACCTGCGCGCCATCGACGGCGCGGTCGATGCGCTGGAACTGCGCTGGCCGGAGGCTCTGCCCGGCTTCGTCGGACGGGTCAACGTGCACGGCAGCGACGACCTCGAGAACTGGCAGCTGCTAGGCGGCGCGGCGCTCGCGGACCTCCGCGAGAACGGCACGGACATCCTGCAGCGACGCGTCGCGCTCGCTGGCGCACGGCAGGACTTCGTGCGGATCGAATGGCAGGGCCTGCCGCAGGACTGGACGCTGGACGGCCTGACCGCCGTGCAGGTGACGGCCGCCCCGCGGGTCGCCCTCCGTACCCTGGTCCTCGCGCCAGCGGGGCGCGACGAGGACGGTAGCGTGTTGTTCGATGCGGGTGGCGCGCCGCGCGTGGAACGGCTGCGCCTCGGTCTCGGCGAGGACAACGCCGTCGTCAGCGCCCGCATCGAGTTCCGCAGTGCCGGCGACGATGAATGGCGCCCGGCCGGCGACGGGACGTTTTTCCGCCTGCAGCGCGGCGACGTCCCGGTCGTGTCGGAAGCGCTGCCGATCGAGTCACGGCGCGCCGGGGAATGGCGCGTGACGATCACGAAGGGCCGGCCTGACACGCCGTTCGACCTGGAGCTCGGCTGGCGTCCGGATACGCTGCTGTTCGTCGCGCAGGGTGACGGCCCGTACACGCTGGCCGTCGGTCGGCCGGATGCGGCAACGGAGAACTTCCCGGAGGAACGACTGCTCGGCGACGTGTCGCTGGGCGTCATCGCGGTCGACCAAGGCCCGGTCGAGACCGCTGCGCTCGGCGAACGCTTCGCGCTGGCCGGCGAGCGCCGCGAGCCGCCGCCGACGCCGACGGACTGGCGCAGGATCCTCCTGTGGGCGGGGCTCATCGCCGCCGTCCTGTTCGTCCTGTGGATGTCGTTCCGACTCGCGAGGGATGGCGCGAAGGGCTGATCCCGGTCGCGTGACCCTGCGCGGCGGTCCTGTCCGACTTTGTCCAGCCGGCGCTAAAGCGTAACCTGTCCATGCCTGTGGAAGTCGTCGCGCCGGCTGACGGCGCAGCGCGCAGCTACGGGAACTGCGGGAACAGATCCGTAGTCGGCCACTCGCTGATGCCGTTGACCGCCTCGACCAGGTCTCCGAGCAGGTCGTCGAAGAACACGGGCTCGCGCGCGGTGTTGCTCGCTACGGCGAGAATGACACCGTTCGGCAGGCGCCCCAGGAAGCTCGTCGTGCCGGGCATGCCGCCCGAATGATTCCACTCGTTGGTATCGCCGCTCGGCAGGATGCCGAGAAACCAGGTGATGCCCATCGGTGTGCTGCCAGTCGGGCTCAGCCGGCGGGTCATCGTGGCCACGCTGTCGGCCGAAAGGATGTCCGGGTAGCCGGGGTCGCCGTCCGTTGCCGCAGCGAGCCTCGCCAGGTCGATGGCCGAAAAGACCCAGGCGGAACTGGCGTCGAAACCCAGCAGGTTGAGGCCGCCGTAGGCGGGTTCGTCGACGATGCTTCTGCCGTCGAACACGGATTTCCAGATCTCGTTGCGGAACGACTCGTACTCGACTTCGCCGGGCAGCCGTTCGCTGCGCGAGATGCCGCCCAGGGTTGCGCGGCCGATCCCGGCCGGCCCGAGCACGAAGCGCTGCACGAAATCCTCGTAGCTAAAGCCGGTCGCCGTCTCGATGACGCGGCCCAGCACGACGATTCCGATATTCGTGTAGGTTGACCGGCTGCCCGGGTCGAATGCGAGCGGCTGCATGGCCGCCCAGCGCGTCAGTGCCTGCGGATCGGGGGGCAGCGGTACCTGCAACGCTTCGGCGACCTCGAGGCTGCGAAACAGCGGATCGTTCGGATAGCCGTACAGGTCCCAGCCGCCGCCATGCCAGGTCAGGTGCTGGACCGTGATGTCACCGAGCCGCGGGTCCGCGCCGCTCGCCGGCAGGTAGCTCGCCAGCACGTCGAATGCCCGCGCGTCGAGGGTGAGCAGGCCCTCCTCCACGGCCCGCATGACCGCGATGCCCGTGACCGGCTTCGACACGCTGGCAACGCGAAACAGGTGGTCCGGCGCCAGCGGTTCCGTCCCGGCCAGGTCAGCATGGCCGACCGCGCGGGCGATGACCAGCCGGCCATCGCGCACGACGGCGACGGCAATGCCGGGGGGCGCGTGCCGGGCCATGATGCCCTCGAGGGCCTGGTCCACCCGCTCGACGCCGATGCCGGTAATCGGCGGCGGGGCAGGATCCGAACCGGAGCCGCCGCAGGCAAAAATGCCGAGCAGCCAGCCGAACAGCACAAGGTAGCGCACGCTCGCCATGGGCCGATGATACGCTGCGGCAGCGCCAGGAGGAGAGACGAATCGGGCAGATGACGCCGCTGCCGGTAGCATTCTCCGGACTGGACCAAAAAAAGGGGCCCCGAGCGGGGCCCCTTTTGGGTATCTGGAGCGGGAAACCGGGTTCGAACCGGCGACCTCAACCTTGGCAAGGTTGCGCTCTACCAACTGAGCTATTCCCGCGAGAGGGCCGCAATTTTAGCGGCGCCGGGCCCGGAGTCAAGCGCCGTGAGCGCTGCCCGGGCGGCGCGCGGGGCCGCGCTCAGTCCGCCTGCATCGAGGGCCAGGCGGCGCGCAGGTACACGAACATCGACCACAGCGTCATGCCGGCAGCGGCCAGCAGCAGGAAAAAGCCGAAGTCGTAGATCTCGACCCCGAACAGCCGTTCCTCGTAGACCATGAAGCCGATGCCGAACATCTGCAGCGTGGTCTTGATCTTGCCGCTGGTCGCGACCTTGACGCTGGCACGCTCGCCGATCGTCGCCATCCACTCGCGCAGCGCCGACACGGTTATCTCGCGGCCGATGATGATCATCGCGATCACGTCCACTAAGGAGCGCGGGTCGCTCTGCACGAGCAGCACCAGCACGATCGCGACCATCAGCTTGTCGGCCACCGGGTCGAGGAACTCGCCGAAGCGCGAGGTCTGCCCGAAGCGACGCGCGACGTAGCCGTCGAGCAGGTCGGTGACCGCGGCGAGGCCGAACAGTACGCCCGCGATCGGCCGCGCGTGCGGGATCGGCAGGTAGAAGCAGATCACGACGGCCGGGATCGCGACGATTCGCACCAGCGTCAGGATGATGGCGAGGTTTATCTTCACGGCCGCTCTGGCGTTCCCCGTCTGTCGCGCTCTGTTCTTGTCAGCCCTGCCCGTCGAGATGCAGGTCGTCGTATATGCGCTCGGCCAGCGTGCGGCTGATGCCGCGGACGCGCGCCAGGTCGTCGACGCTCGCTCCGAGTACTCCCGGCAGTCCGCCGAACTGGCGCAACAACTCCCGTCGCCGTTTCGGACCGAGCCCGGGAATCTGCTCCAGGCGCGAAGTGGTGCGAGCCTTGCCGCGTCGCTGCCGGTGACCGGCGATCGCGAAACGGTGCGCTTCGTCGCGCAGCTGCTGGATCAGGAGCAGGGCCGGCGAGTCTGGCGGCAGTATAGTGGCCGTGTTCTGACCTGCCAAGAACAGCTGTTCCATGCCGGGCTTGCGCGTGCGGCCCTTGGCGACGCCGACGATCGTAAGCCAGCCGAGCTCGAGTTCGTCGAGTACCCGTTGCGCCTCGGCCAGCTGACCCTTGCCGCCATCGACGAACAGCACGTCCGGCATCGGTACCTCGCCTTTCTTCACGCGCGCGTAACGACGCGCCAGCGCCTCGCGCATCGCCGCGTAGTCGTCGCCGGCCGCCTGCGGCTCGAGGTTGAAGCGCCGGTAGTCGCTCTTCAGCGGGCCCGACGCGTTGAAGACGACGCAGGATGCCACCGTCGCCTCGCCGCCGGTGTGGCTGACGTCGAAGCACTCGAGTCGCTCGGGCGGTGACTCCATGCCCAGCACGTCGCCGAGCGCCTCGAACTGGCGGCGGACCGTCGCGTTGCTCGCGACCTTCAGATCGAGTCCCTGCTGCGCGTTCGTCGCCGCGAGTTTCAGCCAGCGCGCGCGCTGCCCGCGCACGCGGTGGGCGATCCGGACCGCGTGCCCGGAGCGTTCGGCCAGCTGCTGTTCCAGCAGTTCGCGGTCCTCGATTTCCGTGTCGACGATGATTTCCTGCGGCGCGTCGCGGCCGAGGTAGTACTGCTTCAGAAAGCCTTCCATGACCTCGGCAGCCACCGCCTGGCCGCTCAGCTTCGGGAAGTGGTTGCGGCTGCCGAGCACGGCGCCGCCGCGAACGAACAACACCGTGACGCAGTTCAGGCCCGGTCGCGAGGCGCCGGCAACGATGTCGATGTCGCGCGCGGCGCCGCGGGCCACGTCCTGCTGCGCCTCGATTTTTTTCAGCCTCGCTATCTGGTCGCGATACTGCGCCGCCCGCTCGTACTCCTGTTGCTCGGCGGAACGGTCCATGCGCGCGACGAGCACGTCGACGACGCTGCGGTTGCGGCCCTCGAGAAACAGGATCGCCGCCTCGACGTCCTCCCGGTAGCGTTCCTCGTCGATGTAGCCGACGCAGGGCGCCGTGCAGCGGCGGATCTGGTATTGCAGGCAGGGCCGCGTCCGGTTCGCAAAGAAACTGTCCCGGCACTGCCGGACCATGAACAGTTTCTGCAGCTCGTTGAGCGTCTTGCGCACCGCTGCCGCGTTGGGATACGGACCGAAGTAGCGGCCCTTGCCCTTCTGCGCGCCGCGGTGAAACTGCAGGCGCGGGAACGGGTGCTCGGTCGAGACGTAGATGTAGGGGTAACTCTTGTCGTCGCGCAGGACGACGTTGAAGCGCGGCCGGTGCTTCTTGATCAGGTTGTACTCGAGCAGCAGCGCCTCGGCCTCGGTATTCGTGACCGTGACATCGACGCCTGCGACCTGCGCGACCATCGACGCGGTCTTCGCGTCGGCGTGGCTGCGCTGGAAGTAGCTGCCGACGCGCTTGCGGAGGTCGCGCGCCTTGCCGACGTAGAGCACCTGCCCGTCGCCGTCGCGCATGCGGTAGACGCCCGGCCGATGGCTCAGGCTGGCGACGAAGCGCCGGGCATCGAAGGACTTTTCGTTATCTGCGCTCACGCGGCGGTATCGATCAGCTCCCGGGCCCGCGCGAACACCTCGTCGAACATCGCGGGCGTCAGGCGGCCCGTGTTCGTGTTGTAACGGCTGCAGTGGTAGGAGTCCAGCAGCGTGGCGCCGCCCGGCAGCGCATGCTCGGCCGCGTGCCCGAACGGCAGCGCGGCCTGGCGCAGGGCCAGCGCCCGCACGATCGCCCGGTGCGCGATGCCGCCGAGCGCGAGCACGACCGCGCCTTCCGGGAGCGTCGCGAGTTCGTTGCCGAGATAGTGGTTGCAGGTATTGATCTCCGCGCCGACCGGCTTGTTCTGCGGCGGGAGGCACTTGACGGCATTGGTGATGCGCGCGTCGATCAGCTCGAGCGCGTCGTCGGCGCTGGCCGAAACCGGCGCACTGGCGAAGCCGTGCGCGTGCAGCGTCTCGTACAGCAGGATCCCGGCATGATCCCCGGTGAACGGCCGCCCGCTCGCGTTGGCGCCGTGCATGCCCGGCGCGAGCCCGACGACGAGCAGTCGCGCCCGCGGGTCGCCGAAGGGCGGCACCGGCCGGCACCAGTAGTCCGGGTGCCGCTCGCGGACGTCATCGAGGCAGGCGGTGGGGCTCGGGCAGGCGCGGCAGTCCGGATCGTAGATCGCGCCGGTCACGCCATCGTCGCCTGCGCGACGCGCTCAGTCATCCATGTGCCGGATCACGGCCGCACCGAAGCCCTTCGTGCCGACCAGCGTGGCGCCCGGGATCAGCTGCTCGAGTTCGGACTCGACCTCCTCCTTGCCGTGCGGGTGGCCCTTGCGCTTCGGCACGCGCAGGCCGGCGCGCAGCAGCGCGAGATCGAAGGTCAGCTCCTTGTTCGCGATCGTGCGCGCGACGCCGTTCATGATGTTGTCGGCAGCCTCGGTCCAGCCCATGTAGCGCAACATCATCTCGGCCGACAGGATCAGCGAGCCCGGGTTGACACGGTCCTTGCCGGCGAAGCCGGGCGCGGTGCCGTGCGTCGCCTCGAACACGCCGACGCCCTCGCCGATGTTCGCACCCGGCGCGATACCGATGCCGCCGACCTGCGCGGCCAGTGCGTCGGAGATGTAATCGCCGTTGAGGTTCAGCGTCGCGATGACGTCGTATTCCTCCGGCCGCATCAGGATCTGCTGCAGGAAGTTGTCGGCGATGACGTCCTTGACGATGATCTCCCGGTCGGTCACCGGGTTGCGGAAGGCGAGCCACGGGCCGCCGTCCTTCTCCGTGGCGCCGAACTCGGTGCGGGCGACATCGTAGCCCCACTTGCAGAACGCGCCCTCGGTGAACTTCATGATGTTGCCCTTGTGCACGAGCGTCACCGAGGCCCCGTCGCGATCGATGCAGTACTGGATCGCCTTGCGGATCAGGCGTTCGGAGCCCTCGCGCGAGACCGGCTTGATGCCGATGCCGGAACTCGCCGGGAAGCGGATTTTCGTGACGCCGAGCTCGTTCTGGAGGAACTTGATGAGCTTCTGCACCTCGGGCGAGCCGGTCGGGTACTCGATACCCGCGTAGATGTCCTCGGTGTTCTCGCGGAAGACGGTCATGTCGACGAGATCGGACTGCTTCATCGGCGTGTTCACGCCGGGGAAATAGCGGATCGGGCGGACGCAGGCGTACAGGTCCATCGTCTGGCGGATCGCCACGTTCAGCGAGCGGATGCCGCCGCCGGTCGGCGTGGCCAGCGGTCCCTTGATCGAGACGACATAGCGCTGCAGCGCGTCGAGGGTCTCCTCGGGCAGGAACTGTTCGTTGCCGTAGAGTTCGGCCGCAGCCTGGCCGGCGTAGACCTGCATCCAGCGAATCGCACGCTTGTCTCCGTAGGCCTTCACGACGGCCGCCGTCACGACGTCGAGCATGACCGGGGTCACGTCGATGCCGATGCCGTCGCCCTCGATATAGGGAATGACGGGGAAGTCCGGGACGTTCAGCGAGTGGTCCGGGTTGACGGTGATCGGGCTGCCGTCGGCCGGTACCTCAATGTGGTCGTAGTGCATGGGTCTCTCGATGTGCTGGCGGGCCTCGCCGGGAGGCGGCATTGTACCGGCGTGACCTGCGACGAACAGCCCCGGCCGGGAATCAGCCGGCCGCGAGCGGGAATTCGCCGCTCAGCTCGTCCGCCAGCACGTGACGCGACAGCGCCTCGGCCGCCTCGACCCGGCCTGTCGCCGCTTGCTCCTCGTCGAGCAGGCGCTCGAACAACGCGCGGTCGACGATGCGCCCGTCGTCGAGGACGCCGGTCTCGTGCCTGCGTGCCTGCCACAGCTGGTCGGCCGCCAGCGCGACCCGCGAGCGGCCGACGCGCTGCCCGTCCACCTCGGCGAAGGCCCGCCCGGCCCGCCACGCCTGCCAGCCGGCCAGTGCCGTGCGCAGGCTGGCCCTCAGGCCCGCTTCGGTAATCTTGCCCGTCGGCACGTGCAGCAGGTCGACACCGATGAGCAGGGGCCGCTCACCCCGGTCACAGGCCTCGCCCGTGGCGCCGGCCAGCCCTGCGACGACTTCCCGGGCCTGCTCGAGCCCGGCCGGGTCCGCGGCGGCCAGCACGTCGTAGCCGTCCCGCAACAGCCGCTCCAGCCCGGCCCGCAGCCCGCGGTCCGCACCGTCGTGCCGCGCCGAAAGGACCGGGGCGATCGCCGCCAGCCCGCGCTCGGCCGCGACGCCGATGACCCGCAGGCCCCAGGCACGCTGGCAGCGCGCGGCCCCGTCCAGTTCGGCGAGGTCGGGCAGCAGCCGCAGCGGGTCGCCCCGGAACCGCTGCAGGATGCTGCGCAGGCTCGCCCAGCGATCCCAGCACAGCGCGGTGACCCGCGTCCCCAGTCGGTCCAGCCAGGTCTCCGCCTCGATGACTGCCGCTACCGTGTCGATGCCGAGCGTGACGGCCGCCGGCGCGCCCGCGGCGTCGTCTGCGAGTACGCCTGCCCACCATTCGACCTCCGCGATGCAGCCCAGCCCGGTCAGCCGCAGGCCGGGCGACCACGGCTCCGGCGCCCGGCCTGCCAGCACCAGGTCGACCAGCGCGGCCGGCACCGGGCCGTCCAGCCAGGACAGGCCGGCCGCCGTGTCACCGATGGGACGCAGGCCGACTTCGAACGCCGGCAGCTCGCCGAGCGCCGCTTGACCGAGTCGGCGGGCGGCCCTGACGGGCAGGTCCGCGCCCGGCAGACACGCTGCCAGGTCGAGCACCAGCCGCCCGGTCGCGGTCCCTTCGTCGTCAGGGCCGGCCCGCAGTTCGAATTGCGGGGCGCCGCGCGGCCCGGCGCGGCCGCCGGTCACGAAACCCGACGGAAATTCCGCCGGCGTGGCCTGCGCGTTGGGCATGTCTTGAGCGCTGCCCGGCCAGCTGCCGGCGTGCCCGGCGAGCAGGGTCTCGAGGCGCTCGCGCGCTTCACCGGCGAGCAGATCACGCAGCGCACCCGCGGCGGGTCCCGAGAACTTCAGCTTGTTTTCTGTCATCAATTCAATGCTATGCCAAAAGTTCTTCGTGCAGTTTAGCGTTCGGGGCGAGGCACGCGCGCAGCCGCCTGCCGACGGCGAGCCGCGACCGGCGGGAACCGCTGACGATCGCGAGGCGTTCGTCGACGGCAGCTCGACGCCGCTGCTAACGCATGCGAGCAAGGCGAGCAACCGGCTCATCGCGGAGCCGACGCCGTGCCGCAACGCAGCGCGCAGGCCTGCGGCCGGGCCCGGTCCCGTGGCCGGCGCCGAACGACCGCATTGTGCCGATATTGCCGGGCCGCGGACCAGCTATACTTCGCCACCCCACACAGGAGGGCTGCAGTGATGTTCGATACCTGTTCGTGCTCCGCAAGGTCTCTCGGAATCGTCGCCGCGCTCGTGACGGCGCACGTGGTCCAGGCAGGGGAATCGACGGAGGCGAAGATCGCCCGCGCCATGTCGGCGGCACCGCCGTCGATTTCGGCCGAGGCGACGATCGTCGACGTGGACGGCACCGTGCTGCGCGAGGGCAGCAACGGCTGGACCTGCCTGCCGGGCATCAGCCTGATTCCGGGCGACGACCATCCGATGTGCAACGACGCCACCTGGATGCGCTGGATGCAGGCCGCAGCGGCCGGCGAGCCGTTCACGACCGACGTGGTCGGCTACTCGTACATGCTCCAGGGCGACGCGCTGGTGCACAACCATGACCCGTCGGCCACCGAGCCCGACGACAGCGGCGCCTGGGTACAGGAAGGGCCGCACCTGATGCTGCTGCTGCCGGATCCGGCGTTGCTCGACGCCATGAACGACGACCCGCACGCCGGCGGCCCGTACGTGATGTGGGGTGGCACGCCCCTGGCGCACGTCATGGTGCCGGTCGGCCCGCGCGACGGGGAGTAGGTATCCCCCGCCCTGTCGCAGGCCGCAAGGCGACCCGCACCGGATCGACCCGGCCGGCGCGCGGCTGAACCGCGTGCCGGTCGTCCTGCTGAACAAGCCGTTCCGCGTCCTGTGCCAGTTCCGCGACGCGGACGGCCGCGCGACGCTGGCGGACTATGTCGACCAGCCGGGCGTCTACCCCGCTGGCCGGCTGGACCGGGACAGCGAGGGCCTGCTGCTGCTGACCGACGACGGCCGCCTGCAGGCGCGCATTGCGGAACCGGAGAGAAAACTCCCGAAGCGCTACTGGGTGCAGGTCGAGGGTGAGGCCGGCGCCGCGGCGCTCGCCCGGCTGGAACGCGGCGTGCAGCTCAAGGACGGCCCGGCGCGGGCGCTCGCCGCGCGCACGATCGACGAACCGCCGGAGCTGTGGCCACGCGAGCCGCCGATCCGCGAGCGGCGCGCGATACCGACGAGCTGGCTGGAGCTGGTCATCGACGAGGGCCGCAACCGGCAGGTCCGGCGCATGACCGCGGCCGTCGGCCTGCCCACACTGCGGCTGATCCGGCACCGGATCGGCCCGTTCGCCCTGGCCGGTCTGGGCCCGGGCGAGAGTCGCCGCCTGGCGAACGCGGAAGCCTGGGAGGCGCTGGCCCGCTAGCGCGGCCGGTCGCGGTTCAGGCCGGCGATCAGCATTGCGATCTCGAGCGCCTGCTCGTAGTTCAGGCGCGGATCGACCGTCGACTTGTAGGCGCGGGCCAGGTCCGCGTCGTTCAGGCCGCGCGCGCCTCCCGTGCACTCGGTCACGTTCTCGCCGGTGAGTTCGAGGTGCACGCCGCCCAGGTAGCTGCCCATCTCCCGGTGTATGCGGAACGCGGCCTCGAGTTCGGCGACGATATTGTCGAAGCGGCGGGTCTTCGTGCCGTCCGCCGTCGACTCGGTGTTGCCGTGCATCGGGTCGCAGACCCACAGCACCGGCGAGCCGGTCTCGCGCGCGGCGCGGATAAGGTCCGGCAGGTGCTCGTCGATTGCCCTGGCGCCGAAGCGGTGGATCAGCGTCAGGCGCCCGGGTTCGTTGTTGGGGTTGAGCACGCGGATCAGGTCCTGCAGCCATTCGCGCGACATGCCCGGCCCGATCTTGACCCCCATCGGGTTGGCGATGCCGCGGAAATACTCGATGTGCGCGCCGTCCATCGCGGCGGTGCGCATCCCGATCCACGGGAAATGCGTCGTCAGGTTGTACCAGCGCTTGCGCCGCGGCAGGTAGCGCGTCTGGGCCTGTTCGTACAGCAGGTGCAGGCCCTCGTGCGCGGCGTAGATGTCCGCCCGCTGCGATTCGTGCACGGGCCGGCCCGAGACCGACTCGAGGAAGTCGAGGGAGTCGGAAATCGAGTTGACGATGTGGTGGTAGCGGTCCGCGGTTTGCGAGTGGCCGACCCACTCGAGGTCCCAGTACTCCGGGTGGTGCAGGTCGGCGAATCCCCCGTCGACCAGCGAACGGACGAAGTTCAGCGTCAGCGCCGCGCGCTCGTAGCCGCGCAGGATCAGTTGCGGGTCGGGGATGCGGTCGTCGGCCGTGAACGGGCTGCGGTTGACGAGGTCGCCGCGGAAGCTCGGCAGCGTGACGCCGTCGCGGCTCTCGATGTCGGCCGAGCGCGGCTTCGCATACTGGCCGGCCATGCGGCCGACCCGTACGACCGGCTTCTTGAGCCCGTAGAGCATGACGAGGCTCATCTGCAGCAGGATCTTGAGCTTCGCGACGACGCTCTCGGACGTGCAGTCGGCGAAGCTCTCTGCGCAGTCGCCGCCCTGCAGGACGAATGCCTCGCCGCGCTGGGCCCGCGCGATCTGCTCCTTCAACGCGTCGACCTCCCAGGAGGTCACGATCGGCGGCAGCCGCGAGAGCTCCCCGATCACGCGATCGAGTGCCGCCCGGTCCGGGTAGGACGGCTGCTGGGCCGCATCGAGGGCGTGCCAGCTGGCGGGATGCCAGTCGGTGCCGAGACGGGTCATGGAGTAAATCCTGCGAACGGGCGTCGCGATGCTTGAAAACGCAGGAAATATGCCATGCCCCGGCCCGCGCCTGCAAAGGTTTCGGCGGCAAGCGCAGGCGCGCTGTGGCGCCCTCGCCGTCTGGAAACGGCACGCGCGCCTTGGCACAATGCGCGCCCTGCCGGGGCGCTGCATGCCCCGCCCGTCTCACCATCGGCCAGGGGGCCATCCATGAACGACATACTGAAGCGGCTCGGGCTCGGCGACGTCAATGCCGGTACCTGGGCCGGCACGCGTGCGCTCGAGTCGAAGAACGCCGCCGTGATCGAGTCCTTCAATCCCGCGAACGGCGAGCGCCTGGGCGGCGTGCGCGCGACGACCCGCGACGAGTACGAGAAAATCATCACGGCCGCCCGCGAGGCTTTCCTCGAGTGGCGCCGGGTACCGGCGCCGGTCCGCGGCGACGCCGTACGCCGGGTCGGCAACGCGCTGCGCGACAACAAGGACGCGCTGGGCAGCCTCGTCACGCTCGAGAACGGCAAGATCAAGGCCGAGGGCGACGGCGAGGTGCAGGAGATGATCGACATCGCCGACTTCGCGGTCGGCCAGTCGCGCATGCTGTACGGCAAGACGATGCACTCGGAGCGCCCGCAGCACCGCATGTACGAGCAGTGGCACCCGCTGGGCCTGGTCGGCATCCTGACGGCGTTCAATTTCCCGGTCGCCGTCGCCGCCTGGAATGCGTGCCTGTCCGCGGTCTGCGGCAACGTCAATATCTGGAAGCCGTCGCCCAAGACGCCGCTGTGCGGCGTGGCCGTGCAGAAGATCTTCAGCGAGGCGCTGGCCGACCTGGACCTGCCCGACCCGTTCTTCCTGATCAACGACGGCAGCAACGAACTCGCGCAGACCTTCGTCGACGACGAGCGCATCGACCTCGTTTCCTTCACCGGTTCCTGCGAAGTCGGCCGCATGGTCGGCGAGCGGGTCGCCGCGCGCATGGGCAAGTCGCTGCTCGAACTCGGCGGCAACAACGCGATCATCATCGACGAGTTCGCGAACCTCGACCTCGCCGTGCCGTCGATCGTGTTCGGCGCGGTCGGCACGGCCGGCCAGCGCTGCACCAGCACGCGGCGCGTCATCGTGCACGAATCGCGCATGGACGAGCTCAAGGAAATCCTCGTGAACGCGTACAAGCAGGTGCGCATCGGCGATCCGCTCGACCCCGAGACGCTGATGGGGCCGCTGATCGAGGAATCGTCGATCGAGCGCGTCGAGAAAGCCGTCGAGGCTGTCCGCAAGGCCGGCGGCGAGATCCTGTGCGGCGGCAAGCGGCTCGACCGTCCCGGCAACTACATGGAGCCGGTCATCGCCGTGGCCGAGAACGACTGGGACATCGTGCAGGAGGAGACCTTCGGGCCGATCCTGTACCTCGTGCCCTGCAGCGACCTCGACGACGCCATTGCGAAGCAGAACGGCGTTCGCCAGGGCCTGTCGTCGGCGATCTTCACCGACCGCCTGCAGCACGCGGAATACTACCTGTCGCACGCCGGCTCGGACTGCGGCATTGCGAACGTCAACATCGGCACCTCCGGCGCCGAGATCGGCGGTGCCTTCGGCGGCGAGAAGGAAACCGGCGGCGGCCGCGAGTCGGGCTCGGATGCCTGGCAGGGCTACATGCGCCGGCAGACGAACACGATCAACTGGTCCAGCGAGCTGCCGCTGGCCCAGGGCATCAAGTTCGACCTGTGACGAACGGTGGCGCCGCCGGCGACAGCTGGCGGCGCCGGGCTTCAGTCCGGGATGCGCTCGAAGCGGTTCGCATCGCGGTTCTTGCGCACCCGCCCGGCGGGGAACACCTGCCCGCTCATCGCGATGTAGACACCCGGCTCGACGAGCTGCACCGCCGCGACGGCCATGCCGACGTTGAACACGGCGTCGGTCGTGCGAAAGCGGGCCGGGCTCAGCGCACCGGTCAGCACGATCGCGCGACCGTCGAGGCCTGCCAGCGCCGCGGCCGTTTCCGCCATCGTATCCGTGCCGTGCGTGATCACGTAACGGCTCGCGTCGTCGGCCGCGATGTAGTCGCGCAACACCTGCCGGTCCTCGTCGGTCATGTCGAGGCTGTCCTTGCGGAACAGCGGCCGCACGTCGAAGTCGAAGTCGACGAGGCCCTCCTGGAGGATGTGATGCACCTGCGTGTCGCCGACTTCGAAGCGACTCATGTCGTCGAAGTAGATCTTGTCGATCGTCCCGCCGGTCGTGATGAAGCGTATGAACATGCGGCAAGCATGCCACGCGACGCCGGCACGCTGAACCCCGCCGGGGCCGACGGCGCCCGCCGCGGGTTACATTCCGATACACGGGAGAGGCATCCGGCCTGCCGGCTTGCTGCTATGATTGCCGGATGAACGCGAGGTTTTACAGGCTGTGGCGGAAGGCGGCGGCGAGTTTCGCGGCCGCGCTGCTGCTGCAGGCGCCGGCCGCGGCCGAGGACGTCGTGCTCGAACTCGAGCTCGAGGGACCGCTCGGCGTGGCGACGGCCGACTACATCATCAGCGGCATCGAACTCGCCAACGAGCGCAACGCGCGGCTCGTGATCATCCGCATGGACACGCCGGGCGGACTCGTCGATCCGACGCGCGACATCGTGAAGGCGATCCTGGGCTCGGCCGTGCCGGTCGCGACCTACGTGGCGCCGAGCGGCTCGCGCGCGGCGAGTGCCGGCACCTACATCCTGCTCGCGAGCCACGTGGCGGCGATGGCCCCGACCACGGAGATGGGCGCCGCTACCCCGGTGTCGCTGGGCGGCGGCGACTCGCCGCAGCCGCCCCTGCCGATGAACCGGGGCCCGGCGCCGGACTCGGGTGGCGACGAGAGCGGCAGCGACGCCGGCAGCGACGGCGAAGCCGGCCAGGAAGACCAGGCGGACGGTGAGTCCGAACCGGCGCAGCCCGGCACCGCGATGGAACGCAAGGTCCTGAACGACGCCGTCTCCTACATCCGCAGCCTCGCCGAGGCTCACGGCCGCAACGCCGACTGGGCCGAGCGCGCCGTGCGCGAGGCCGCGACGCTGACGTCCGACGAGGCGCTGGCCGAAAACGTCATCGACCTGATCGCCACGAGCCGCGCGGACCTGCTGGAGCAGATCGACGGACGCGTCGTTACCGCCGCGAACCGCGAGGTGACGCTGGAAACGACCGGCGCCGAGGTCGAGCGCATCGAGCCGAGCTGGCGCATCAAGATCCTGAGCGCGATCGCCAACCCGCAGGTGGCTCTGCTGCTGCTGCTGGTCGGTATTTACGGGCTCGTGTTCGAGGGCTGGAACCCCGGCGCGATCGTGCCGGGCGTGGTCGGCGTCGTTTGCCTGCTGCTGGCGGCCTACGCGCTGCAGGTGCTGCCCGTGAACTATGCCGGGCTCGCGCTGATACTGGTCGGCATCGCGCTGATCATAGCGGAGGCTTTCGCGCCCAGTTTCGGTGCGCTCGGGCTCGGCGGGATCGCCGCGTTCATCTTCGGCGCGATCATGATGTTCGACAGCGGCATCCCGGGCTTCGGCATCTCCTACGCCTTCGTCATCGCGGTCGCGGTCGTTGCCGGCGGCCTGTTGCTGATGCTCGTGTCCTACCTCGTCAAGCTGCGCCAGCGCGGCGCCGTCAGCGGCGAGGAATCCCTGCTCGGCGGCACCGCCGTGGCCCTGGAAGCCTTCCAGACCGACGGCCACGTCTGGATCGAGGGCGAATCCTGGAACGCCCGCAGCAGCGCCCCGGTCGCCAAGGACCAGAAACTGAAAGTCAACCGCGTCGACGGCTTGCTGCTCCACGTCGAGCCACTGCCCGAAGAAGCGTCAACCAAGCTGGAGAGTTAGAGGAATGCCCATGCCACTTGCCACCCTGGGTCTGATACTGGCCCTCGTGCTGGTCGTGCTGTTCAACACGATCAAGATCCTGAAGGAGTACGAGCGCGCCGTTGTGTTCTTCCTAGGCCGCTTCCAGAAGGTCAAGGGACCGGGCCTGATCATCCTGATCCCGTTCGTGCAGACGATGACCAAGGTCGACCTGCGCGTCGTCGTGCTGGACGTGCCAACGCAGGACGTGATTTCGCGCGACAACGTCTCGGTGAAGGTGAACGCGGTCATCTACTTCCGCATCATCGATCCCGAGCGCGCCGTCATCCGCGTCGCGAACGTGTTCGAGGCCACCAGCCAGCTCGCCCAGACCACGCTGCGCTCGGTGCTGGGCCAGCACGAGCTCGACGACATGCTGGCCGAGCGTGACAAGCTGAACTCGGATATCCAGAACCTGCTCGATCAGCGCACCGACAACTGGGGTATCAAGGTCTCGAACGTCGAGATCAAGCATGTCGACCTCGACGAGAGCATGATCCGCGCCATCGCGCAGCAGGCCGAGGCCGAGCGCTCGCGGCGCGCGAAGGTCATCAATGCCGAGGGCGAAAAACAGGCGGCCAACCTGCTCGCCGAGGCGGCCCGCATGCTGGCCTCCGAGGAGCAGGCGCTGCAGCTGCGTTACATGCAGACGCTGAAGGACATCGCGAGCGAGAAGACCAACACGATCGTCTTCCCGCTGCCGCTCGACCTGATCGAGCCGATCATGCGGCTGAACGAGCAGTCCCGCGCGCGCAAGGCCTCGGGAGGCTAGCCGCCCGGCGCGTACAGCCAGACGCGGAACTCGGCGCCGCCGGGTTCCGCGCGGCCGCTCTCGATGCGGCCACCGTAGTTCGCCGCGATCTCGCGGACGACGGCCAGCCCGATGCCGTGTCCCGGCGCCGACTCGTCCAGGCGCGTGCCGCGCTCCAGCAGCTGCTCGGCGAATTCCGCCGGCACCCCGGCGCCGTCGTCGGCGACCGTCAGTTCGATGCCGCGCCGGCCGGCTTTCTCGCTGGCGCTGACCCGCACCTCGACCCGCTTTCGGCACCACTTGCAGGCGTTGTCCATCAGGTTGCCGGCGACCTCGAGAAAGTCGCCGCGATCGCCGCGAAACTCGGCGTCGGCTGCGACGTCGATCACGATGTCCGGTGCCTTGTCGCGGTAGACCTTGGCGAGCCCGTCGGCCAGCCGGCCGAGTTCGTCGCGGATCGCGACCGGCGGCAGGCCGAGCCCTGAGCCGCCGATCAGCTGTGCCGGCTTGCGCAGCTGGTAGCGCACGATGTCGTCCATGCGGTCGATCTGCGCGCCGAGGCGCCCGTCCGCGTCGCCTGCCTGCTGCTCGCCCAGCACGGCCCGCATCGCAGCGAGCGGCGTCTTCAGGCTGTGCGCCAGGTTGTCGAGCGTCTGCCGGTAGCGCTCCGCGCGGCCCCGCTCGCTGCCGATCAGCAGGTTCATGTTGCGCGCGGCGCCGCGCAGTTCGGTCGGCCAGTCGGCGGACAGCGTCTCCCGCTCGCCGGCCTCGATAGCGCTGGTCTCGGTCTCGATCTGCCTGAGTGGCCGCAGCACGCGCCGGACCAGGAACGACATCGCGATCAGCATCGCGACCGCGACGGCCGCGAACCAGCCGAGCAGCTGGCGGCGAAACGCAGCAATCTGTGCGTTCAGCGAATCGAGGCTCTCGGTCACGTGGAAGGTGTAGGCGCGCAGGTCGCCGTCGGCGAATTCCCAGTTCACCGCGAGGGTCACCGTCATGACCGGCGTGCCGTCCTCGAGTGTCAGGCGCGCGATGCGCTGCCGGCCCGGTTCGCCCGCGGCGACCCGCGGCAGGCGCATGCCGATGGCCGAACGCGAGCGCCAGACCGGCTGCTTGTCGGCATCGCGCAGCTCGGCATACAGGCCGGAGCGCGGCGTGCCGAAGCGCGGCTCCGGCAGGTCGGGCGGCATGACCAGCCCGTCGTCGCCGGGCTCGGCGGCCGCCAGCAAGGCCATCAGCTGGCTGTCGAGCAGGTCCTGCTGGTATTCCTCGGCGGCGCCGCGGAATGCGACCTCCAGGACCACGATCGTGACGCCGAAGAACACCAGCAACAGGACGCCGACTGAAACCAGCAGACGCGTGCCGAGTGACGAGATCAAGGTCTCCTACCCGGACTGGCTGCGCTCGAGTGCGAAACGGTAGCCGCGCCCGCGCAGCGTCTCGATCGGCTTGATCGAGTTGTCGGGATCCATCTTCTTGCGCAGGCGGCCGATAAACACCTCGATGACGTTGCTGTCGCGCTCGAAGTCCTGGTCGTACAGGCGATCGGTCAGCTCGGTTTTCGAAATGACCTCGCCGGCGCGCAGGATCAGGTGCTCGATGATCCGGTACTCGTAGCTCGTGAGTTCGACCGGCTCGTCGTTGACTTTCAGCTCCTGGCGGGTCGTGTCGAGCGTCACCGGCCCGGCCTTCAGCACCGACGATGCCCAGCCGCCGCTGCGGCGCAACAGCGCGTTGACGCGAGCCGAGATTTCCTCGAAGTGGAACGGCTTGACGACGTAGTCGTCGGCCCCCGCCTCGAGCCCGTCGACCTTGTCCTGCCAGCGGTCGCGCGCGGTCAGGATCAGGATCGGGTAGCTCTTGCCCTCCCCGCGCACGCGCCGGATCAGCTCGAGGCCCGGCAGCTCCGGCAGGCCCAGGTCGACGATGGCGAGGTCGACCGGGTACTCGAGCGCGAAATACAGGCCCTCGCGGCCGTCGGCGGCCTGCTCGACGCCGAAGCCGGCCTCGGCGAGCTGCGCGGCCAGCGAATCGCGCAGCGTGTCGTCGTCCTCGATCAGCAGGAGGCGCATCGGTCTCAGCCGCGGCCCTGCAGGCGACGCCCGCCGACCCGCACGGTCTTCACCTTGCCGTCGTCGGTCAACACCTTGATCACGTGCACCTCGCGGTTGCCGCGCACCTGCGTCTCCGCGCTGACGATGCGACCGCGGTACTGCCGGCGCACCTGCTCGACCGCCTGCGACAGCGTCGGGCCGTCGCTCTGCGCGAGCGTGACCCGCTCGCCCGCGGTCGCCGGCGCCGGCAGCGCCCCGGCGGCGAGCGCCGCGGCGGCCAGGCACGTCAGCATGAGGTGTCGAATCGTGTTCATAGGTGTCCTGCCTGCCCGCCGGCACGGTGCCGGGAGGGGCCCCGGGGTGACGCTGCAGGATTCTTACCGCGCGGGGCGGCGAATGCAATGCAGCGCGTCACACCCGGGACGCCGGCGGCGTGCGGCGCGGCCTATTCTGCCGGCCGCACGTCGACGCGGATGCGCAGGCGGTCGCCCGGGTCGTAGGGCATGCGCGTCCGGTACTTCTGCCCGTGGTAACGGTAGGTGACGTCGTAGCCGTCGATACGCTCCTCTTCGCGCGAGGAGTAGTTCGTCTGGCAGCGCCGTACCGGCCGCGTGTAGACGTCCTCGTAGTCGGCGCCGCGACGACGCGCGGAATCCGACCCGACCGCGGCGCCGATCAGGGCTCCGGCCGCCGTGGCGGCGTCGTTGCCGCTGCCGCTGCCGAACTGGTGGCCGATGACGCCGCCGACGATGGCGCCGAACAGCGTGCTGCCGGCGACCCCGGCGGACGGCCGGCGCACGGTGTACTCGCGCTGCTCTTCCCAGCACTCGCGCTCCGGCGTCGTCACCGTGACGATGCGTACCACGGGCCGCACGTCGATGACCTGGGCGTAGTCGTAGACCGCTCCGCCGCGATCGGCCGAGGCCTGTGCCGCGGCCATCAGCAGGGCGCCGCAAACGGCGGCCCGGGCGGTCGTCTTGCGGTATCGGGTGTCCATGTTCAGTCTCCTGGGGTCGTTCCTCGGACCCGGTCCATTGCCGAGCCTGGAGCAGAGACTACGCGGCAGGCAATGAACGCCGCCTGAACGGCAGGAGGGACCTGCTAACCGCCGCCGGCAAGGCGGCGCTTGGCGGCCTGCCAGTGCTCCTCGAGTTCGTCGATAGCGCAGTCGGCCGGCCGCTTGCCTTCTGCCGCGAGGCTCTGCTCCAGCAGCCGGAAGCGTGCCTCGAAGCGCCGGTTGGCATCGGTGAGCGCCTGCTCGGGGTCGATCCGCAGGTAACGCGCCAGGTTGACCATCGCGAACAACAGGTCGCCGAACTCGTGGTGGCGCGCGGCAGCGTCGCCGTCGGCGCGGGCCGCGGCCAGTTCCTCGCATTCCTCGGCGATCTTGTCGGTGACCCCGCCGATATCGGGCCAGTCGAAGCCGGTATGGGCGGCCCGCTGGCCGAGCTTCGCGGCCCGGGCCAGCGCCGGCAGGGCCAGCGCCACGCCGTCGAGCGCGCTGCCGGGAGCCTCGCTGTCCGCGCGCTCGGCCGCCTTGATCCGCTCCCAGCTGCCGGGCTCCGGGCCGGCGGCGCGTTCTTCGGCGCTGCCAAAGACGTACGGGTGGCGGCGGACCAGCTTGGCGCAGATGCCCTCGACGACCTCGCCGAAACCGAAGTAGCCGGCCTCCTCCGCCATGTGCGCGTGGAACACGACCTGGAACAGCAGGTCGCCCAGTTCCCCGCGCAGGCCCGGGTAGTCCGCGCGCGCGATCGCGTCGGCAACCTCGTAGGCCTCCTCGAGCGTGTACGGCGCGATCGATGCGAAATCCTGCTCGCGATCCCAGGGGCAGTCCCGGCGCAGCGCCGCCATGATGTCCAGCAGTTTCTGGATATCACTCATAAGTCATTAATAACCGATAACTTGTTCTGCAGAGATACGATCATGGCCGCAGTCGCGCCCCAGATTCGCCGGGGCCCGTAATCGTAGGCGATGACCGGGATCTCGACCCCGGCCCAGGTCCTCAGCGAGCGCTTCTGGTTGCCCGGGTCGAGCAGGAAGCCCAGCGGCACCTCGAAGGCGGCGGCCACTTCGCGCGCGTCGAGGCGCAGCTCGACAGCGGGATCGATCAGGCCGACGACCGGGGTCACCGCGTAGCCGGTAATGGTCGGCAGCGGCTCGAGGAAGCCGGCCACCTCGACCGAGCGCGGGGCGATGCCGACCTCTTCCTCGGTCTCGCGCAGCGCGGTCGCGACGAGATCCTCGTCCGAGGCTTCCATGCTGCCGCCCGGAAAGCTGATCTGCCCGGCATGCAGACGCAGGTCGTGCGCCCGCTCGGTCAGCAGCACCTGCAGGCCGGCCCCGCGCTCGATCAGCGGCACCAGCACCGCGGACGGCCTGAGCGGCCGGTCGAGCGACTCGAGCAGCGCGCGCGGCCACTCGCGGCCGTCGACGTCGACGTCGATCCGGCGCGGGTCGCGGGGTGGCGCGGTCCCTGCGAGGCAGGCCCGTACTTGCTCGGCGGACGGCGCCCTAATGCTGAATACCGCCCTTCGTCAGCGCCGCGGGGTCCAGCAGGCGGTCGAGTTCCTCGTCCGTCAGGTCGGTGAGTTCGCGCGCGACTTCCTTGACCGGTCGTCCCTCGGCGTAGGCCTTCTTCGCGACGGCCGCGCCCTGTTCGTAGCCGATCACCGGGTTCAGCGCGGTGACCAGTATCGGGTTGCGGTCGAGCGCCCGGTCGAGATTCGCCTGGTTGACCCTGAAGCCGGAGATCGCACTGTCGGCGAGGCAGCGTGCGGCAGCCGCGAGGATCTCGATGCTCTGCAGCAGGTTGTAAGCGACGACCGGCAGCATCACGTTGAGCTGGAAATTGCCGGATTGGCCGGCAATGGCGATGGTCGCGTCGTTGCCGATGACCTGCGCACTGACCATGGCCACCGCCTCCGGGATCACCGGGTTGACCTTGCCGGGCATGATGCTCGAGCCCGGCTGCAGCGCCGGCAGCTCGATCTCGCCGATCCCGGCGAGCGGCCCCGAGTTCATCCAGCGCAGGTCGTTGGCGATCTTCATCAGGCTGACGGCGAGCACGCGCAGCTGCCCGGACGCTTCCACGGCCGTGTCCTGGCTCGACAGGCCCTCGAACAGCGACTCGGCCTGGCGGAAATCGAGTCCGGTGCGCTCGCCGAGCAGCACCGCCACCTTGCTGCCGAAACGCGGGTGCGCATTGATGCCGGTACCGACCGCGGTGCCGCCCTGCGCCAGCGCGGTCAGGCGCTTCTGCGTGTCGCCGAGGCGCTCGATGCCGTGCTGGATCTGCGCGCGCCAGCCGTCGAGTTCCTGGCCTATCGTCACCGGCATAGCGTCCATCAGGTGCGTGCGGCCGGTCTTGACGACGTCGCGGGTTTCGTCGGCCTTCGTCTCCAGCACCGCAGCCAGGTGCTCGAGCGCGGGCATGAGCGTCTCGTGGATCGCGAGCGCGGCACTGACGTGCACGCTGGTCGGGATCACGTCGTTGCTGCTCTGGCTCATGTTGACGTCGTCGTTCGGGTGCACGCGCGCGCCGAGGCCCTCGCTCGCCAGGTGTGCGATCACCTCGTTCGCGTTCATGTTCGAACTCGTGCCCGACCCGGTCTGGAAAACGTCGACCGGGAAGTGCCGGTCGTGCGCGCCTTCCGCGACCGCGAGCGCGGCCTTCTGGATCGCCACCGCTTTGTTCGTGCCGATCAGGCCGAGCTCGGCATTCGCGCCCGCCGCGGCCCACTTGACCAGGCCCAGCGCGCGTATGAAGGCGCGCGGCATCACGAGCCCGCTGATCGGGAAATTCTCGACGGCACGCTGCGTCTGCGCGCCCCACAGCGCGTCCTCGGGGACCTTGAGTTCGCCCATGCTGTCGCGTTCTGTACGGTAGCCCTTGCCACTCATTTTCTGCCGTTCTCCAGGAGTCCGTGCGGCCCGGACGGCCGCGAAGTTTGGTGTATGATTCGCGCTTTGCCAGCCCAAGTCCAGCCGCCATGAACCTGTCCAGCCTGCGCGCAATCGCGCCCGTCGACGGCCGCTACGCCGACAAGGTGCACGCGCTGCGCGACGTGTTCAGCGAGTACGGACTGATCCGCTACCGCGTGCTGGTCGAGGTGCGCTGGCTGCAGTGGCTGGCCGACGAGCCGCAGATCGCGGAGCTGCCGCCGCTGTCGCCGGTGCTGAAGGACGTGCTGAACGGCATCGTCGACGGCTTCACGGCCGACGATGCCGAGCAGATCAAGCGGATCGAGGCGAAGACCAACCACGACGTCAAGGCCGTCGAGTATTTCATCCGCGAGCGGCTCGGAGACGGCCGGGATGCGGCGGCGCTGCACGACTTCATCCACTTCGGCTGCACCTCCGAGGACATCAACAACCTGGCCTACGCGCTGATGCTGCGGCAGGCCCGCGACGAGATCGTCGTGCCGGCGATGAAACAGCTGGAACGCGCGCTCGGATCGCTGGCTCGCGAATATGCGGACCTGCCGATGCTGTCGCGGACCCATGGCCAGACGGCCAGCCCGACCACGGTCGGCAAGGAACTGCGCAACGTCGAGGAGCGCCTCGCGCGCGCGCGGGCCGGTTATTCGGCGGTCACCGTGCGCGGCAAGTTCAACGGCGCGGTGGGCAACTACAATGCGCACGTCGTCGCCTACCCGGAGGTGGACTGGCCCGGGTTGAGCGCTGCATTCGTCGCCTCGCTGGGTCTCGATTTCAACCCGCTGACGACCCAGATCGAGCCGCACGACTGGACGGCGGAGTACGCGCACGCCCTGGTCCGCTACAACACCGTGCTGCTCGACTTCTGTCGCGACGCCTGGAGCTATATCTCGCTCGGCTATTTTCGCCAGCGCGTCGCGGCAGACGAGGTCGGCTCCTCGACGATGCCACACAAGGTCAACCCGATCGATTTCGAGAACGCCGAGGGCAATCTCGGGCTGTCGAGCGCACTGCTCGAGCATTTCGCGAGCAAGCTGCCGGTATCCCGCTGGCAACGCGACCTGACCGACTCGACGGTGCAGCGCAATATCGGCGTCGCCGTGGCCTGGCTGCTGATCGCGCTGCAGTCGGCGCAGAAAGGGCTCGGCAAGCTCGAGGCCGACCCGGCGGCGATCGCGGCCGATCTCGACGCGAGCTGGGAAGTGCTCGGCGAGGCGATCCAGACGGTCATGCGCCGCTACGGCATCGCGGAACCCTACGAGAAGCTCAAGGCGCTGACCCGCGGCCAGGCCGTGACGGCGGAGAGACTGCGGGCGTTCGTCGAGGGCCTCGAGATCCCCGCCGAGGCCCGCGAGCGCCTGCTCGCACTGACGCCGGCGAGCTACACCGGCCTCGCTGAACGCCTCGCCCGCCGCGAGTGAGCGCGCCCGGCGGCGGATGAGAATATTTCTCGTCTCCGCAGGCGAGCAAAAAAACGTGACACAGTTGGCACCGTCGCCACCGGGCGCACTTGTACTATGGCCGTTCGCGCGAGCTCGGCATTGCCGCGGCGTTCGCGCGACGCCAGGCAATGAGGTTGGCGCGTGACGCTCAGGATAGAGCGATTTGCGACCGACCGGCTCCGACGTTGCAGATCATTGAACGAGCAACCGGTCCGCAATGGCGGACCCGCCGGCGGTCGCGGCGCGACAATCCGGGGTTTACAGGCGCGGGGGCGCTATGGAACAGAAGCGGGCCAAAGGACAACGCTGGGTCATTTCCACGCAGCAGGAAATGCGCCAGGCCGTCATCGCCGTCGCCCGGGAGGCGCGCCGCCGCGTCTCGATCTTCACCCACGATCTCGAACCCGGCATCTACGACGATCCCGATTTCCTCGAGGTGATCAAGCACCTGGTCCTGTCGCAATCCTATGCGCGGATCCGCGTGCTGATCGCCGACCCGACCCGCGCCATCAAGAACGGCAATGCGTTCGTCGGCCTCGGCCGGCGCCTCAACACCTACATCGAGTTCCGCCACGTCCGCGAGGACCTGCGCACGCATACCGGAGCAGTCTGCCACGCGGACGATGCCGCGCTCGTCTACCGTACGAACGCGGCGCGCTGGGAAGGCATCGCCGACACCTACGAGCCCGGCGTCTGCAAGAACTACGGCACGATGTTCGACGAAATCTGGCAGGCCAGCGAAGTCGAAGTCGAGTTCCGCCAGCTCGGTATCTGAAGAGCTCCGCCCGTGCCTGACACCGATCTCACCGTCGCCGCCCTGGTCGAGCGCGACGGCCGTTTCCTCGTCGTCGAGGAGCGCGCGTCCGGGCGGCTCGTGCTGACCCAGCCCGGCGGCCACATCGAGGCCGGCGAGTCCCCGGAAGAAGCCGCCGCGCGCGAGGTGTTCGAGGAGGCCGGCTGCGTAGTCAGCGTCCGCGAGCCGGTCGGCGCCTACCTTTGGCACGACCCGAATGGCCGCCAGAACCTGCGCATCGTGTTCGTCGCCGCGCTGCTGCACGAGCAGCCGCTGGCGGAGCTCGACGAGGTCATCGAGGCCGTTCACTGGTTGAGCTACGCCGAACTCGAAGCTGCCGCGGCCCGCCATCGCTCGCCGTCGGTGCTGCGCTCGGTAGACGATTTCCTCGCCGGCGAACGCCAGCCGCGAAGCCTGTTCGCCGGCTGCGCACGGGCCGGCCAGGCCCTGGATACCGCGCTCGCGAGCGCCTCGCTCCTGCACGCCTGACCGGCACCCGGCGCGCCGGGTGCTAGAATCCCCGCGCCATGCTTCCCGAGCGCACAGACCGGCTCGCGGGCCGCAGCGTCGTTCTCGGCCTGTCCGGCGGGGTCGACTCCGCCGTCGCCGCGCTGTGCCTGCAACGTGCCGGCGCAGAGCTGCAGGCCCTGCACATGACCAACTGGGAGGACGACGCCGGCTACTGCACCGCTGCCGAGGACCTGCAGGACGCCCGCCGGCTGTGCGAGCAGCTCGACATCCCGCTGCACCACGTCAACTTTGCCGCCGAGTACCGCGAGCGCGTGTTCGAGCATTTCCTCGCGGAGTACCGCGCCGGCCGCACGCCCAACCCGGACGTCCTTTGTAACCGCGAGATCAAGTTCGGGGTGTTCCGTGACTACGCGCGGCGGCTCGGCGCCGAGCTGATCGCCACCGGGCACTACGCCCGCGTCGCGCGCACGGCCGCCGGGCCGAGGCTGCTGAAGGGCGTCGATCCGGGCAAGGACCAGAGCTACTTCCTGCACGCCGTCGACGCCGCGGCGCTCGCAGAAACGTTATTCCCGCTCGGCGACCTCGACAAGCCGTCGGTGCGCCGGATGGCACGCGATGCCGGCCTCGCGACCCACGACAAGAAAGACAGCACCGGGATCTGCTTCATCGGCGAGCGGCCGTTCCGAGAGTTCCTGGCGAGCTACCTGCCCGCGCAGCCGGGCGACATCGTCAGCGCCGCCGGCGAGCGCCTCGGGAGCCACGACGGGCTCATGTACTACACGCTCGGCCAGCGCCAGGGACTCGGCATCGGCGGCCGCCGCGACGCGGCCGACGCACCCTGGTACGTCGCCGGTAAGGATCTCGACGCGAACGAGCTGATCGTCGTGCAGGGCGACGACCCGTTGCTCTACAGCGATTCGTTCACGACCGGCACGGCGCACTGGATCGGTGCGGCGCCGGGCGACGCGTTCGACTGCATGGTGAAGGTGCGTTACCGGCAGCGTGACCGGGCCTGCCACGTGCGCGCGCACGGCGGCGGCCTGGCTGTGCAGTTCGATTCGCCCGAGCGCGCCGTGGCGCCGGGCCAGTATGCCGTCTTCTACGACGGCGACGTCTGCCTGGGAGGCGCGGTGATCGAGGCAACGGCTCGCGCGCCGGAGCGCCGGCAGGACGCCGCCGCGGGCGCACGCTGAGCGTTGCTGCCTCGGCAGCGCTGCCTGCATCCGCTATAATGCCGGGCCTCGTCGCCGCGGCCTGAACGCTGCCCGCTCACGGCACGCGCCGGCGGCCGCTTTACGCACCCAACACCGGAGAAACACTATGACGGACAGCTTCGGCGCCCGTGGCACGCTGGCAATCGGCGGCCAGGATCACGAGATCTACCGGCTCGACGCCGTTACCGAGGGCCACGTAGACCGGCTGCCCTACTCGCTCAAAATCCTGCTCGAGAACCTGCTGCGCCACGAGGACGGCCGCGACGTCACGCGCGAGGACATCCTCGCGCTCGCGAACTGGGATCCCGAAGCAGAACCGAGCACGGAGATCTCGTTCACGCCGAGCCGTGTCATTCTCCAGGACTTCACCGGCGTGCCCGCCGTCGTCGATCTCGCGGCGATGCGCGACGCGGTCGTCAAGCTCGGCGGCAGCGCCGACGCGATCAACCCGCTGTCGCCGGCCGAGCTGGTCATCGACCACTCGGTCCAGGTCGACCGCTACGGCTCGCGCGATGCGCTCGACCTGAACAACAAGATCGAGTTCAACCGTAACAAGGAGCGCTACTCGTTCCTGCGCTGGGGCCAGACTGCGTTCCAGAACTTCCGCGTCGTGCCGCCGAATACCGGCATCGTGCACCAGGTCAATCTCGAGTTCCTCGGCCGCGTCGTGTTCGACGTCGAGAAGGAAGGCAAGCGCCTGCTGTATCCGGATACCGTCGTCGGCACCGACTCGCACACGACCATGATCAACGGTCTCGGCGTGCTCGGCTGGGGCGTGGGCGGCATCGAGGCCGAGGCCGCGATGCTCGGCCAGCCGATCACGATGCTGATTCCGCACGTCGTCGGCTTCAAGCTGACGGGCGAACTGAAGGAAGGCACGACGGCCACCGACCTCGTGCTGACCGTCACCGAGATGCTCCGCGAGCGCGGCGTGGTCGGCAAGTTCGTCGAATTCTTCGGCGACGGGCTCGCCCAGCTGCCGCTGGCCGACCGGGCGACGCTCGGCAACATGTCCCCGGAATTCGGCTCGACCTGCGCGATCTTCCCAATCGACGGCGAGACGTTGCGCTACCTCGAGCTGTCGGGACGCGACCAGCAGCACATCGAGCGCGTGGAGGCCTACGCGCGGGCCCAGGGGCTGTGGCGCGAGGTCGGCCAGCCGGACGCGATGTACTCGGAGCTGCTGGAGCTCGACATGGGCACGGTGGAACCCAGCATCGCGGGGCCGAAGCGCCCGCAGGACCGCATTGCGCTGTCCGCGGCCGCGAAAACCTTCGGCAAGCACCTCGCGAAAGCCGTCGAGGGCCGCAAGAAAGCCGGCAAGGCCGAGGTCACGGTCGACGGCGAGACCTTCGGGCTGGAGGACGGTGCGGTGCTGATCGCCGCGATCACGAGCTGCACCAACACCTCGAACCCGGCCGTCATGATCGCGGCCGGCCTGCTCGCGCGCAACGCGCACGCGAAGGGCCTGCATACGAAGCCCTGGGTCAAGACCAGCCTCGCGCCCGGCTCCAAGGTGGTCACCGATTATCTGCAAAAGGCCAATCTCATCGACGACCTGAACGCACTCGGCTTCTACACGGTCGGCTACGGCTGCACGACCTGCATCGGCAACTCGGGCCCGCTGAAGGACGAGATCGAGAAGGCCGTGAAAGACGCGGACATCGTCGGCTGCAGCGTGCTGTCCGGCAACCGTAACTTCGAGGGACGCATCCACCCGCTCGTCCGCATGAATTTCCTCGCCTCGCCGCCGCTGGTCGTCGCCTATGCGCTGGCGGGCAACCTGTCGGTCGACCTGATGAACGACGCGCTCGGCGAGGACGCGGACGGCAAGCCGGTCTACCTGCGGGATATCTGGCCCTCCGCGCAGGAAATCCAGGACGAGATCGCTCGCACGATCGACTCCGGCATGTTCAAGTCGAGCTACGAGAGCGTGTTCGCGGGCGACAAGAACTGGAACAGCCTCGACGTGCCGAAGGGCGAGATCTACACCTGGGACGAGGAGTCGACCTACGTCAAGAACCCGCCCTACTTCGAGGACATGTCGCTGGATACGCCGCCGGTCCGCGAGATTTCGGGTGCGCGCGTACTCGCGCTGCTGGGCGACTCGGTGACGACCGACCACATCTCGCCGGCCGGCTCGATCGCGAAGGACAGCCCGGCCGCGAAATACCTCGAGGCACAGGGCGTGAAGCCGGCGGACTTCAACTCCTACGGTTCACGTCGCGGCAATCACGAGGTCATGATGCGCGGAACGTTTGCCAACATCCGGCTGCGCAACCAGCTCGCCCCCGGCACCGAGGGCGGCTGGACTCGCCACCAGCCGAGCGGCGAACAGATGTCGATCTACGACGCGTCGCTGAAGTATCGCGAGGAAGGCACGCCGCTGATCGTCATCGCCGGCACCGAGTACGGTACCGGTTCCTCGCGCGACTGGGCCGCCAAGGGCACGCTGCTGCTCGGCGTCGAGGCGGTCATCGCCCGCAGCTTCGAGCGTATCCACCGCTCCAACCTGATCGGAATGGGCGTGCTGCCGCTGCAGTTCATGGACGGCGACAGCGCCGAGTCGCTCGGCCTGACCGGCAAGGAGACCTACGCCATCGAAGGACACGAGGACGCCTCGGCGAAGACGGTGCGGGTGACGGCGACGCCGGAGGACGGCGAGCCGGTCGTGTTCGAGGCCCGGGTCCGCATCGACACGCCGAAGGAGCGCGACTACTTCGAGCACGGCGGTATCCTGCACTACGTGTTGCGCCAGCTCGCGAGAGCCGACAAGGCCGCCTGATGTCGGCTGCAGTGCTGCTGCCCCGGGGCCTCGTCGAGGCCCTGGCCGGCAGCCGGCACACGCTGGTCCTGAGCGGCTCGGGCATCTCGGCCGAGAGCGGCGTCCCGACCTTCCGCGACGCGCAGACCGGGCTGTGGGCGCAATACGAGCCGACCGAGCTCGCAACGCCCGAAGCCTTCGAGCGCAAGCCCGCGCTGGTCTGGCGCTGGTACCGCTGGCGGCGCGAGCTGTGCCGCAGGGCCGAGCCGAATCCCGCGCACCTGGCGCTGGTCCGCCTGGCGGCGCTGCTGCCGCGCATGACGCTGGTCACGCAGAACGTCGACGGCCTGCACCAGCGGGCCGGCAGCCGCGACGTGCTGGAGTACCACGGCAACCTGTTCGTCGACGTCTGCAGCGCGCGCTGCGGCCATGCACGTGCCGTGGACCCGGACGCCGCGGTGCCCGTCTGCGCCGGCTGCGGGGCCCGCCAGCGGCCGGGCGTCGTCTGGTTCGGCGAGAGCATACCTGCGCAGGCGGTCGCCGGCGCCGACGCGGCGGCGGCCGACTGCGACCTGTTCCTGTCGATCGGCACGTCCTCGCTGGTCTGGCCCGCGGCCGGGCTCGCGGATGCGGCGCAACGCCAGGGCGCGACGCTGGTCGAAATCAATCCGGACGAGACGCCCCTGTCCCCGCGCTGCGATTTTCGCCTCGGCGCGGCGGCCGGGAAGGTCCTCCCGGAACTGGTAGACTGTGTCGCCCGCGAGCGGTCCTGAGCGGCCTGGGAGAGCATTCTTGTTCAAGCGCAAAGAGGCCTCGGGGCCGACCGGGAAAAGCAGCCGCCCGCTGTGGCAGAAGGCCACGCTGTACGCGCTGCTCGGCGTGTTCGTCGTGTTCTGCCTGCTCGGCTGGTACTGGTCGCGCACCCCGGACGTCTTCTGGGTGAACACGAAGCCCGCGGGCCAGGCCAGCGTCGTGGGCTATGCCACGACCGACACGCTGATCCGGGTCGGCGATACGCTGCTCGACAAGCCGGGCGGCTACCTGACCAACGACGTGATGCCGCCCAGCGTCATCCTCGACAACATGCCGAACTGGGAATTCGGCGTGCTGCAGCAGATCCGCGACCTGGCCCGCGTGATTCGAAACGACTACAGCCGCAGCCAGTCGCAATCCAAGGAAGACCCGGACGTCGCCGCCGCCGAGCCCGATTTCTTCTTCGACAACGACTCGTGGATCCTGCCGCGCAGCGAGGCCAAGTACCGCGACGCGATCGACGGCTTCCGGCGTTACCGCGACCGGCTCAGCGCGGTCGAGGACGAGGCCCAGTTCTTCGCGCGCGCCGACAACCTGCGCGAGTGGCTGGCGCAGGTCGAGAAACGCCTCGGCAGCCTGACCCGCCGGCTCGGCGACAGCGTGGCCGTCACGGTCATCAACACCGACCTCGCGGGCGACGCGGCCGCCGAGGCCAATACCCGGCTGCCCGACACGGTTCGTGTGCAGACCTCCTGGTTCGAAATCGACGACGTGTTCTACGAGGCCCGCGGCACGTCCTGGGCGCTGGTGCACTTCTTCCGCGCAGCGGAGCTCGATTTCGCCCAGGTCCTGGCCGACAAGAACGCGACGACCAGCGTGCGGCAGATCATCCGCGAGCTCGAGGCGAGCCTGCAGCCCCTGCGCTCGCCGGTCATCCTGAACGGCGGCGGCTTCGGGCTGTTCGCGAACCACTCGCTGGTGATGGCGAACTACCTCGCGCGGGCCAACGCCGCGGTCATCAACCTGCGCGAGCTGCTGGACCAGGGCTGAGCGCGACCGCGCCCGGCATGCTCAGACGAGGCCGAGCCAGGCCGGCACGGCGCGCCAGGACTCGCCGAGCTCGCGGTCGAGCCGCCGGTAGTCCGGCTCGTAGCGCCCGACCAGCGCCCAGAAGCGGCGCGGAGGGCTCATGTGGGTGCCGTGGCAGAGTTCGTGCCGCATCAGGTAGCGCAGCAACTCCGGGCGCACGAACAGCAGGCACAGGTTCAGGCTGACCGTTCCGCTGCAGCTGCGGCTGCCCCAGCAGGTGCGCTGCGCGCGTATCTGGACCCGGCGATAGCGAATCCCGGTTTCGGCCGAAAGCGCCGCGAGCCGCGGCGTGAATTCCCGGCGCGCGACGGCGGCGAGCCACCGCTTCAGCGCGGCGACACAGGCGTTTTCGTCGCCGACCGGGCCGCTCAGGCGCACCGTGCCGCGGGATTCGCGCCAGTGGACATTGCGCTTGCCGGCACTGTGCTCGTAAACGATGCGGATGCTCCGGCCGAGGGCCGGCAGGTCGACGCGGTCCGGCAGCGCAAAGGCCTCCGGCTCGCCGCCGCACAGCTCCTCGCGGGCGCGGCGGATCCAGTCGCGATTCTCGCTGACGAACCGCTCGACGTCGCGGGGGCGCGTTCGACGCGGCACGACGACCTCGACCCGCCCGCGGGGATAGACCTTGATCGACAGGCGCCGGGCCCGCGCACTTTCACGCACGGAAAAGCCCGGCTGTTCGCCGGGCTTCGCGGGCCGGACGGGGGCGTCGTCCGGGAAGAGCCTGAGTTGCGGGGCGCTGCGCTGCACGCCCCTATTCTACGACCGGCGGGGCCGGAAAAACGAATCCCGCCCGCCCGGGTCGCCCCTACGGGCGCGGGCCGCTGAAGCGGATCGCGTCGTCGAGGCTCATCTTGCCGCTGACCCCGGCGACCGTGGCCGTGTCGCTGACGTAGAGCTCGACCTCCCGCTCGAGGCGGATTTCGCCCAAGACCCGGACTCCCTCGCCGATCACGATGCGCGGCTTCCGGCGGTCCCGGCCCCAGCCCCAGCCGCCCGGCTTCTCGACGACCAGGTCGCCGCGCAGCAGCGTTCCTTCCGTGAGCCAGATGTCGCCGTTGACGGTGGTCAGGTCGCCGCCGATCTCGGTGCCCTCGATCTGCATTTCGCCGTTGACGTTTTCAACACTGCGCGCGATCCGGCTGCCGCGGCCGGCCTCGATCTTGCCGTTGACGACCGAAATGCCGCCGTCGAGCGAGACGTTCTCACCCAGCCGGATAGTGCCGTTGACGCTGCTCACGTCCTCGGCCATGACGCCGGCGCCGAGCCGCACGCTGCCGATGACCGTTTCCGCGTCGCGGATCGTCGCGGCATCCTGCACCGTGATCGAGCCGTTGACGGTCTCGAGGTTGCCGTTGACGATCGCCGAGCGCCCGATCGTGATGCTGCCGTTGACGGTGGAGTGACCGTCGGTCTGGGTGCCGTCGCCGACGGTGATGCTCTTGTTCATATTGAAACCGAGCGCCGGACCCGCCAGGCAGACGGTCAGGAGTGCCGCCAGGACGGCACGCATACAGGCAACGGATTGGGACATCGAATCGCTCCAGGCGTGAGTTTGTCCCTTGGATGCCCGCGGCGGCCGCAGGGTTTATTTGCGCGCCGGAGATGCCGCGGGGCGGCCGATTCGGTACGCTGCGGGCTTTCGCCGCCCGGCTGCGCGTAATGTCCGTCGTTCTCGAGGCCCGCCACCTGCGCAAGCTCTACCCGGGCGTCGTCGCCGTCGACGACGTCAGTTTCCAGGTGCCCGAGGGCTCCTGCTTCGGCCTGCTCGGGCCGAACGGGGCCGGCAAGACCACCACCGTGGAAATGATCGAGGGTGTCACCCGGCCGACGGCCGGCGAGGTCTACTATTTCGGCAGGCCGGCGGATGCGCGCTTTCGCGAGGAGGCCGGCATCCAGTTCCAGGACACGGCGCTGCAGGACTACCTGACCGTGCGCGAGACGCTCGAGCTGTTCCGGAGCCTTTACGACCGCCGCGCGAACCTCGAGCACATCATCGACGAATGCTCGCTGCGGGACCTGGTCTCCCGCGACAACCGCAAGCTGTCCGGCGGCCAGCGCCAGCGCCTGCTGCTGGCCGTCGCGCTCGTCAACCGGCCCCGGCTGGTGTTCCTGGACGAGCCGACCACCGGCCTCGACCCGCAGGCACGTCGCAATTTCTGGGAGCTGGTGCGGCGCATCCGCGCCGACGGCACGACGATCGTGCTGACGACGCACTACATGGAGGAGGCCCAGGTCCTGTGCGACCGCATCGCGATCATGGACGAGGGCCGGATCATTGCCGGCGGGAGCCCCGATGCACTGCTGCGCGAGCGCTACCGCAACGTCATCATCGAATTGCCCGCGGCCGATGCGCCGGACGGCCTCGGCGGGATCGAACACCGCCTGCGCGATACGGACGGCATGATCGAAATCAGCACCGACGACGTCAACGAGGTATTGCGCCAGCTCGCGGCCCGCACCCGCGGCCTGAACCGGATGAAAATCCGCCAGCCGAACCTCGAGGACCTGTTCCTCGACCTGACCGGCCACTCGCTGCGTGCCTGAGGCGCCCGCATGCTGAAACGCATCTTCGCCATCTTTCGCGCGCGCAACCGGGAGTTCCTGCGCGACCGCGGCTCGCTGAGCTGGAATATCGTGCTGCCGGTCGCGCTGGTATTCGGGCTGTCCTGGATCTTCGCCGACGGCAACCGCGCGGAATTCACCGTCGGCGTGCTGGGGGGCGCAGAGGCGATCGACGAGGCCCTGCATCCGTTCCTCGGCACCCGCTACGTCGACTTCGTGCCGGTCGCTTCGGTCGCGGACGGCGAACTTGCGATCGCGCGGCACCGTCTCGACCTGCTCTTCGCGGTCGACCCCGCCCCGCGCTACTGGGTCAACCCGGACTCGTCGCGCGGCTACTTTGCCGAACGCACGCTGCTGCAGCTAGACCCGGACGCGCGCCGGGTCGCGATCCGCGGCGACGCCGTGCGCTACGTCGACTGGGTGCTGCCCGGCATCCTCGGCATGAACATGATGTTCAGCTGCCTGTTCGGCGTCGGCTACGTCGTCGTGCGCTACCGCAAGAACGGCTTCCTGAAGCGCTTGCGCGCAACCCCGCTGCGGGCCATCGAATTCGTCATCGCGCAGGTCGCATCGCGGCTGCTGCTGATCGTGACGATCACGAGCGCGATCTTCGCCGGGACCAGCTGGCTCCTCGACGTGCGCATGGACGGCAGCTACCTGCTGCTGCTGCTGGTCGCGGTCTGCGGCGCCGTCGCCCTGATCTCGATGGGCCTCGTCGTGGCCGCGCGCGTGACCAGCGAGGAACTGGCCGGCGGCCTGCTGAACATGGTCAGCTGGCCCATGATGCTGCTGTCCGGCGTCTGGTTCTCGCTGGAATCGGCCGAGCCCTGGGTCCGCTCGGTGGCGCAGGCGTTCCCGCTGACCCACGTGCTCGACGCGGCCCGCGCGGTCATGCTGGACGCGGCCGGCCCGGGTGAGCTTGCAGAGCCGCTGCTGACTCTGCTATTGATGAGCGCCGTTTTCCTGAGCCTCGCCGCGCTGTTGTTCCGCTGGCGGGCCGACTGACCGCATTCCCGACGATCATGGACGACCGCCCCGAGCTGATCGACATCGGCGCCAATCTCGCGCACGACAGTTTCGACGCCGACCGCGACGACGTGCTCGCGCGGGCGGCCGCCGCCGGCGTGGCGCAGCTCGTCGTCACGGGCGCGAGCGCCGACGGCAGCCGTGACGCGGTCGCGCTGGCCGAGCGGCACCCGGGACGGCTGTTCGCAACCTGTGGCATGCACCCGCACCACGCAAGCGACTACGACGACCGCGTGCACGCGGAGTTCGCCGCGCTGGCCGGGCACGAGGCCGTCGTCGCCATGGGCGAGTGCGGGCTCGACTACTTCCGCGATTTCTCGCCCCGCGCGTTGCAGCGCGAGGTCTTCCGCCGCCAGCTCGACCTGGCGGTCGACACGGGACTGCCGGTCTTCCTGCACCAGCGCGACGCCCACGAGGACTTCGTGGCCATCCTCGGCGACTACGCCGGCCGGCTGAAGCGCGGCGTCGCCCACTGTTTCACCGGCGAGCGCCACATGCTCCGGGCCTATCTCGACATGGGCCTGTACATCGGCATCACCGGCTGGATCTGCGACGAGCGCCGCGGCGGGCACCTGCTGGAGATCGTCGGCGAAATTCCCGACGAGCGATTGATGCTGGAGACCGATGCACCGTACCTGCTGCCGCGAACGCTGCGGCCGAGGCCGAAGTCGCGGCGCAACGAACCGGCCTACCTTGCGGAGGTGTTGCGCGTCGTCGCCGGGGCGCGCGGCCAGTCCGAGGCGGAGGTGGCGCGCGCAACGACCGCGGCCGCGAGGCAGTTCTTCGCGTTGCCGGATGCGCCGGCGTGAACGCGAACGCATTGCTGACCGGCATCGGGGTCGGCTGGGCCGTCGTCCTGCTCAGCTGCCTGGTGGCGATGATGGCGATATTCATGGGCTCCTCGAGCGGCGACCTGGCCGGCCTGCTGCGTGCCCAGGCGGTCGCGCTGCCGCTCGCGCTGCTCGCGATCGGCGGCTACCTGTGGCGCGCCGCGCGGCTGGCCGGCGGCAGCGGCGGCGCCGCCCTGCTCTGGCGACACACCCCGGGCTGGCTGCTGTTCGTGATCGCCTCCGCCGCTTCGCTGACCCTGATCGCCGAGCTGACCTTCGGCCTCGTGCAGGCACTGGCCGGCGAGCCGCGACCGTGGCCGGAACACGTGCCGGCCATACTCGCCCTGGTGTCGTCGGTGGCCCTCGCGATGGCCTGGGCAGAGCGCCAGGCGAGCCGGCAGCTCTGACGGTCCGGCGTCAGCCGCGCGCGGCGCGCCTGACCTGGTCCCAGTGCGGCTTGAACGCATCGATTTTCGCGGCCGCGACGGTCGCATCGGCGTTGCCGAGGGCCTCGAGGTCGTCGAGCGTGCAGACCATCTCCGGCGTTCCCTTGCGGAACTCGGCGCCGTCCAGGAACAGCACCCGGCCGTCGACCGGCACCTGGCGCACGATCTGCCGCACGGCTGCAATGCGGTCGTAGAGCGCCGGCTGAGGGTTGCTGAAGGTATACCGACGGTCCTTCGCGATCACGGTCCAGTCCTGCAACTTGTCGCCGCCGAAGACGATGCCGTGCACGTCCTTCACGTCGAGCACGAGCAGGCCTTCGGCGGTCAGCAGCAGGTGGTCGAGGTGGATCTCGCCCTCGTCCGCTTTCGGGATAACGAGGTCGCTCAGGTAGTCGAAGGCAACGGCCCGGATCACCCGTTCGACGCTGCGCCGACGTCGCCGCAGAACGCGCAGCCCGAGCGCGCCGGCCAGCGCGAGCAGCAGCACGACCGCGACCAGCGCCAGCGAAAGCAGAGCGTCCGCCGGAATGTTGTCAGGCAGGATCTCGGACAAGGGCGGCCGGGGGTGCGGGGACCGGACCTATTCAAGCCCGCGGCCGCCGCGGCCGTCAACCGGCCAGGCGGCCGCGAGAGCCCGCGCCAGTTCGTCCAGGTCGGCCTCGATGCGCACGGCGCGGCTCGGCCGCGACAGGATACGCTCGAGCTCCGGCGGCAGCGGCACCGCCGCGCCGATCAGCGGCTCGACGACGGATTCGAACTTCGCGGCGTGCGCCGTGGCGACCAGGATCCAGTCGCTGCCGGCGCGCCGCGCGGCCGGCAACTGCCGCCAGGCGTGCACGGCGGTCGCCGTGTGCGGACACAGCGCGCGGCCGAACTCCCGGTGGGAGCGCCGGATCTCCGCCTTGATTTCTTCGTCCGTGACGACGCAGGCGCTGACCTGCTCGCGCAGTTCGTCGGCGTCGCCGTGCAGGGCACGCAGGCGCTCCATGTTGCTCGGGTTGCCGACGTCCATGGCCGAGGCATGCGTATGCAGGCTCGGCCGTGGCGCCCACTCGCCGCCCGCGAGGTAGTCGGCGATCAGCCGGTTCTCGTTCAGGCTCAGCACGATGTCGCCGACCGGCAGGCCCATGTCGCGCGCCAGCACGCAGGCCAGGGCATTGCCGAGATTGCCGGTCGGGATGACGAACGAGGGCTTGCGGCCGGTCTCGCGCTCGTGCTCGAGCGCGGCGTGCGCGTAGTAGATGCTCTGCGGCAGCAGCCGGCCGATGTTGATGCTGTTGGCGGAGCTGAAGCGAAAGCGTTCGCGCAGCGCCCGTTCGGCAAAGGCCGCTTTCACCAGCGCCTGGCAGTCGTCGAAGGCACCGCTGACCGACAGCGACAGCACGTTCTCGCCCCAGCAGGTGAGCTGCTTCTCCTGGCGCGCCGATACCCGGCCGTGCGGAAACAGCACGGCGACCCGGATGCCCGGCCGCCCGTCGAAGGCGGCGGCCACGGCCCCGCCCGTATCGCCGGAGGTGGCGACCAGGATCGTCAGCGGCGACGCGCCGTCGTCGAGTCGGGACAGGCAGGCTGCGAGGAAACCGGCGCCGACGTCCTTGAACGCGGCGGTCGGCCCGTGGAAGAGCTCGAGCAGCCGCGGCGCCTGCGCATCGTCGCGCAGCGCTACGCAGGGTATCGGGAAGGAGAAGGTCTCGTCGACGATCTCGTCGAGGCTGCCCGCCAGCCGCGAGCCGTCGAAAAACGGCGCAAGCACCGCGCGCCCGGTTGCGCGGATGTCGTCCCCGGCCAGCGCGCCGGCATCGATCCGCGGGAGCGTGTCGGGGACGAACAGGCCGCCGTCGGCCGCCAGTCCGGCGAGCAGCGCGTCGTCGAGGCTGACCCCGGGCGCTCCGCGCGTGCTCTGGAACTTCATTCGGAGTCCTCGACCGCCGCGCCGGGCGCCGTCATCGGGCTGACCCAGTGCCGGCAGTCGTAGCCCTGGCCGCGGCAGGCGGCGGTCATGGCGCTGGCGACCTCGGCCGCCGCCTCGTCCGGGCACAGCGCGAACAGGCTCGGGCCGCTGCCGGACAGCGAACAGCCGAAGGCGCCGCGTTCGTAGGCCGCATCGCGCACGGCCGCGAAGCACGGTACCTGGCCCGCACGCTGCGGCTCGATGACCACGTCGCGCAGCGCACGCGCGAGCCACTGGTGGTCGTTGAAGCGGCAGGCCGCGATGAACGCCGCGAGGTAGCCCTGCTGCGCGAGCCAGTCGTCGACGTCGATGGTCTTCCTGAGCGCACGCCGCGACTCCGCTGTCGAAACCTCGAGGTCCGGGTGCAGCAGCACGCTGCTGACGCCGTGCGGCACGTCGAGCGACAACACCTCCGGCAACAGTGCCGGCGGACACAGTACGAGCCCGCCGAGCAGGCTCGGCGCGACGTTGTCGGCGTGCGGCGGGCTGCCGCTCGCGACCGCCTCGCCGGCGAGTGCAAAACGCAGCAGGTCCTTCATCGGCAGCGGCCGTTCGAGCAGCGCATTCGCCGCGACGGCGCCGGCGACGGCGGAGGCCGCCGAACTGCCCATGCCGCTGTTCAGCGGCGTGCCCTTGCGGACGACCAGCTCCAGACCGCCGTCACCGCGTTCGTCCCACAGCGTCGCCGCGGCGACGCCCGCCGTGTCATGCGCGGTCACGGTCGGCAGCAGCGCGTGCCGGCTGCAGTCCGGCGCATACCCGGCGCCGATGCGCACGCACTCGCCTGCGATCCGGTGCTCGGTCACCCGGTCGCCGACCCCGCTGATTGCGAGCCCGAGCATGTCGAAGCCGACGGCGACGTTGCCGATCGACGCCGGGGCGAACGCGGTTGCCGACTGCTTCCCGCTCACGGATCCAGCCCCTGCAGGTAGCCGGCGAGTCGCAGGATGTCGCTGAATACGCCGCCGGCGGTCACGGCCGGCCCGGCGCCCGGCCCCTGGACGACGAGCGGGTTCTCCGCGTAGCGATCGGTGACGAACTGCACGATGTTGTCGGTGAGGTTGATGTGCGCGAGCGCATGGTCGGCCGGCATTTCCCGTAGGCCGACCGCCGCTTTGCCTTTCTCGTCGAGCGTCGCGACGTAGCGCAGGACCTTGCCGTCCGCCCGCGCCTGCCGGTAGCGCGCGTCGATGTCGTCGTCGATGCGGCTGAGCTCGTCGAGAAACTCGTCGATGCCGAGGTCTGCGAGGGCCTCCGGCACGAGGTTTTCGACCGGGAAATCGCCGATCGCCAGCGGCAGGCCCAGTTCGCGCGCGAGGATCGTCAGCTTGCGGGCGACGTCCATTCCGGACAGGTCGTCGCGCGGATCGGGCTCGGTGTAACCGCTCTGCTTGGCCGCGCGAACGATCTCCGAAAACGGCCGGCTGCCGTCATACACGTTGAACAGGTAGGCCAGAGTGCCGGACAGGATGCCGGTGATCGAGTGCACGCGGTCCCCGGTGTGCAGCAGATCGCGCAGCGTCGAGACGATCGGCAGCGCCGCGCCGACCGTGGTCTCGTACATGAAGTGTGCGTTGCCCTCGGCCGCGGCCTCGCGCAGGGCTTTGTAGTAACTGAGGTCGCCGCTGAAAGCCTTTTTGTTGGGCGTAACGACGTGGATGCCGCGTGACAGCCAGTCGACGTAGTGCTCGGCGATCCGGTCGCTCGAGGTGCAGTCGACGATCAGCGTGTGCGGCAGGTGATCGGCATCGAGGTGATCCACGAAGCGGTCGAGCTCGAATGCGCGTGACGAGGCCGCGAAACTGTCGCGCCAGTGCTCGAGGTCGATGCGCCGTTCGCCGAGCAGCATCGTGCGCGAGCGCGCGATGCCGCGGACGCGCAGGTCCAGGCGGAACTCGTCGTGCAGCGCCTGGTAACGGCGCGCAACCTGGTCGAGCAGCACCGCGCCGACGGTGCCCGGCCCGATCAGCCCGACGGACACGGTTTTCGCGGACAGGTAGAAACCGGAGTGCGCGGCGCGCAGCGCCCGCGTCGTCTCGGCGGAGTCGACGACGGCCGAGATATTGCGCTCCGACGAGCCCTGGGCAATCGCACGCACGTTGATGCCGGCCCGTCCGAGGCTCGAGAAGAAACGCGCCGCGAGACCCGGAGACCCGGCCATGCGATCGCCGACGATGGCAATGATGCTCTGCTCCGCCGTTACCTCCACGCGCTGGATCTGGCCGTCCTCGAGTTCCTCGGCAAAGGCCTCGGCGATCACGCGGGCTGCACGCTCGGCCAGCGGCTGCGGCACGGCGATGCAGATCGAATGCTCCGAACTGGCCTGCGAGATCAGCGTCACCGACACGCCGGCGCGCTTCAGCGCGGCGAACAGCCGGTCGGCCGTGCCCGGCACGCCGATCATGCCGGTGCCCTCGAGGTTGACCAGGGCCATGCCCTCGATCGCGGTGATGCCCTTGACGCTGTTGCCACCCTGCCGTCCGGCGCCGATCAGCGTGCCGGCCAGCTCCGGCCTGAAGGTGTTGCGGATCAGTACCGGGATGTTCCTCGAAATGACGGGGCCGAGCGTCTGCGGATGGATCACCTTGGCGCCGAAGTACGCGAGTTCCATCGCTTCGTTGTAGCTCATCGAGCCGATGACACGAGCCTCGGAGACGCGGTTCGGGTCGCCGCTCATGACGCCGTCGACGTCGGTCCAGATCGTCAGTTCGGCGGCGCCCGCGAGGGCCGCGCAGATCGCGGCGGAGAAATCGCTGCCGTTGCGGCCGAGCGTCGTCTGGCAGCCTTCCTCGTCGACGGCGATGAATCCGGTGATGACGACCGCGCCGCGCTCGAAATCGCCGAGTGACTCGGCAAAGCGCTGCTGCGAGAGCGGCCAGTTGACGGCCGGCCCGAGCTCGCCGTGCCTGACCGTGACGAAGCGCCGCGCATCCAGCCAGCGGCCGCCGCGCCCGTCCGGCAGCGTCTCGCCGAGATGCGCAGCGAGCAAGCGCGCGGACCAGAGCTCGCCGAAACCGCTGACGAGGTCCCGGCTGCGTTGCGGGGCCGAACGTACGGCCGCGATCGACGCGAGGACGTCCCGGAGCTCGCGCGCGTCCTGGCTCCAGTCGTCGATGAAGCTCGCGCGGTTCGCGGGAGCCAGCAACTCGGTTGCTGCCAACTTCACGCGCTTGCCGATCTCGTCGATCTCGGCCAGGTAATCGCTGTCGTCGCGCTCGGCGAGCGCCGCAAGGCGCAGCAGGCGGTCCGTCATGCCGCCCATCGCCGAGACGACGACGCCGAGACGTGGCGTCTCGTCGGCGGCGATGATCTTCGCCACGCGCCGGAAGCAGTCTGCATCGAACAGGCTGCTGCCGCCGAACTTGTGAATTTTCCAGTCGCTGGCGACCAACGGTGTCTGCCCCGGCTCAAAGCCGCCAATGATAGCGACGATGCCGGGCCGAGTCGCGGGTTTCGCGGCAGGCGGGCCGGCGGGCCGCCCGATGCATCGTGCCGTCCCGGTCAGGCGGCGGCGCGTGCCGGACTCAATGCCTGCAGAACGAAGGCAGCATGTAGATCCTGGGTCGTGCAGGGATTGAAGCTACGACGACGAAGGCAGCATGTAGATCCTGGGTCGTGCAAGGATTGAAGCTACGACGACGAAGGCACGCGGAAATTGATGGGGCGTGCAGGGATCGAACCCACTACAACGAAGGCAGGAGGGAAATGGTGGGGCGTGTAGGGATCGAACCCACTTCAACGAAGGCAGGGGGAAATGGTGGGGCGTCTAGGGATCGAACCCACTACAACGAAGGCAGGAGTGAAATGGTGGGGCGTGTAGGGATCGAACCTACGACCAGTCGGTTAAAAGCCGAATGCTCTACCTCTGAGCTAACGCCCCGCCGGAAGACGCGGAAAGTCGCGACGGCGCCGGACTGCGCCGGCCGGCATGATACCGGACCGGCGCGAAATGACAAGCGAGCCGCGGGCCACTGGCCCGGTCAGTGGCCCTCGTCGTCCATGCGTGCGAGGCGCTGGTCCGCGAGCCGTGCCGCGGTCGTGTCCGCGTACTCGGCCTGCACGCGGCGCAGCGCGGAACGGGCATCGGCCCAGCGCTCGAGCTCGTAGTTGCAATAGCCCATCTTGAGCAGCGCGTCGGGTACCTTGCGCGAGCGCGGGTACTTGTCGACGACCGCGCGGAACTGCTGCAGTGCCTCCTGGAACTCGCCGGACACGTAATGTGCCTCGGCCAGCCAGTACTGCGCGTTGTCGGCGAGCTGGCTGTTCGGGAAGCTGACCAGAAACTGCTCGAAGGCGATTTCGGCTTCGTCGTAGCGCTGCTCTTTCAGCAGTTCGAACGCCGCCTGGTAGTTGTCGCGATCCGAGCCGTCCGGCAGCGGCAGCGAGCCCGGCGCGAGGCTGCCGCCCTCGAGTACGCCGGGCTGGCTGACGGCGCCGTTGCCCACGCGCCGCTCCAGGTTCTGGATGCGCTCGTCGAGATCGACGTACAGCTCGCGCTGCCGCTCGCTGCCCTCGCCCGCCTGGTATTCGAGCGTTTCGATCCGGCCCTGCAGTTCGGCCGTGCTGCGTTCCAGCTCGTCCGCCTGCACGGCTAGTTCGACGAGGCTGCCGTTGGCCAGTATGCGTTCGACCGCGGCGAGCCGGCGCTCGATCTCGGCCAGCCTGATCTGCACCGGGTCCTCGGCGGGCGGCGTCATCGCGCAGCCGGATGCGACCAGTACGGCGCAGGCCAGCGCGGCGCTTCGGGTTGCAATCATCGCTCCGTGGCCTCCGTTCAATTCAGGTACTTGATCTCGACGCGGCGATTCAGCGAGTAGGCTTCCTCGTCGCTGCCGAAAGCGGCAGGCCGTTCCTCGCCGAAACTGACGGTGGATATCTGGTTCGCCGATGCACCCTGGATCAGCAGCATGCGCCGTACCGTCTGCGCGCGACGCTCGCCGAGGCCGATGTTGTACTCGCGCGAGCCGCGCTCGTCGGCATGGCCCTCGAGGCGCACCGACAGCCGCGAGTTGTTCGCGAGCCGGTTCGCGTGCTGGGCCAGCAGGTCGGCGTACTCGGGACGCAGCTCGGACTGGTCGAAGTCGAAGTAGACGATCATCGCCAGTTCGCCGTCCATGCGCTCGTCGCCGAATTCCTCGCCCTCGCCCAGCAGCCCGTCGTCCCAGCCGGCCGACGAGGCCTGGTCGCCATCGTCCGCGCTGCCGTAATCGGTCGTCGGTTCCGGATCGGGGATGCTGCGGTTGCCCGCGCAGGCCGCGAGTCCGAGGGTGAGCATGACGATCAGTAGCAGGTTCGTGTGTTTCATGTCGTTACCTTGTGGTGGCGGCCTGCACGCCCGTCGGGCGGCAGGCCGGTTGTCTGTTCAGGCGTCCTGCCCAAGAACTGCCGGCCGCAGTGCGTCCCGCTCAGTAGCGCGGGAACGGCGACCACACCGGCTCGCGCACGTCGCCCTCGCCCGATGCCAGCCGCTGGCGGATCAGCCCGTCGGCCGAGACCGTTGCGAGCACGCCGCGCCGGCCCTCGCGGGTTGCGTAGATCAGCGAGTCGCTGTTCGGCGCGAAGCTCGGCGACTCGTCCTGGTCGCCGGTCGACAGGACCAGCAGGTCATTGCGCTCGAGGTCGAGCACCGCGATCCGGTAGTTGCCACGATCGAGGTGCACCATCGCGAGCTTCTTGCCGTCCGGCGACAGCCGCGGGCGCGCATTATAGCTGCCTTCGAAGGTCACGCGCTCGGGCGTTCCGCCGGTCGCGTCGACCCGGTAGATCTGCGGACCACCGCTGCGGTCGGACGTGAAATAGATCTGGCTGCCGTCCGGCGACCAGCTGCCCTCGGTGTCGATGGAGCGGTTGGTCGTCAGCCGGGTTACCTCGCGGGTCGTGATGTCCATGACGTGGATATCAAGGTTGCCGTCGGCGCCGCCGAGCGTCAGGACCAGCTTGCGGCCGTCCGGCGAGAATGCCGGCGAGCCGTTGATGCCGACCCTGCTCGAGACCCGGACGCGATTGCCGGTACGCAGCGTCTGGATGAAGATCGACGACACGTTCTGTTCGAAGGAGACGTAGGCGATACGCCGGCTGTCCGGCGACCAGGCCGGCGACATGATCGGGTCGGTCGACTCCATGATCACGTTCTCGTTCTCGCCGTCGGCGTCCGCGACGACGAGCCGGTAGAGCCGGTCCCTGCCCTCGCCGATGGCCGTGACGTAGGTCACCTTGGTGCCGAACACGCCCGGGATGCCGGTCAGCTTCTCGTAGATCATGTCGGCCGCGCGGTGCGCGCCGGCCCGCATCGTGCCGCGGCTGGCCGGCATGCGGTAGCCGACCAGCTGCTCGCCGCGGAACACGTCGAACAACTGGAACTGGATGCTGTAGACGTTGTCGCCGGTCTGCGTCACCTGGCCTACCACCAGCGCCTCGACGCCGAGGATGCGCCAGTCGTCGAAGTCCACGTCGATGCCGGTGGTCGGCTTCTGCAGCATGTTGCTGATCGGAATCGGCGCAAAGCGGCCGCTGCGCGCCAGGTCCGCGGCGATGACGCCGGCCACGTCGAGCGGCGCCGTGGCGCCAGAACCGTCGTAGCCGAACGGCACGACCGCGACCGGCACCTGCTGGGCGCCGCCGCGGGTAATCTCGATATTCAGTTCCGCGCTCGCCGTGGCGCCCAGCAGCAGGCAGGCGCCAAGCGCGACGAGGCGTCGGGCAAAAGTCTCAGTCATATGTCCCCGATGTCGGGTGGGCCCAGCGAAAAGTGCCCCTATTGTTCAGGTTTGACGGTAATCCGCAAGTTCCGTTCGAACAGGGCCGGGTTCGCCGGTTCGGGCAGCGGCGAGGCCTTGAAAATGGCCGCCTCGATCGACCGGCGCACCGCGTCGTCGCCGTTGCAGCTCGCGAACTGCACGCTGACCACCTCGCCGCCCGGCAGCTGTCGCACATTGACGACGCATTCGATGCCGGGGTGCGCGCTGGGCGGCTGGATCCAGTTGCGCTGGATCTTTTGCTGAATGGCGAATATGTATCGCGCGAGCTCCCCCGAGCGCATCGCCTCGAGTCGAGCCTCCTCGGCATCCAGCTCCGCCTGCAGCCGCCGCTGGCGCTCGGCCTCCTCCGCCTCGCGCCGCTTGCGCTCGTTCTCGACCCGCTGCCGCTCCAGTTCCTCGAGGCGTTTCTGCTCGGCCAGCTCGCGCTGCCGCTCGCGCTCGGCTTCCTCGCGCCGCTGGCGCTCGCGCTCGGCTTCCTCGCGGCGCTGGCGTTCCTGCTCCTGCTCGCGGCGGATACGCTCCTGCTCCTCGCGCAGCTGCTGCTGGCGCACACGCTCCTGCTCGGCGCGCTGTTCCTCGAGCCGCTTCTGTTCCTCGAGCGCGCGCCGCTCGGCTTCCTCGTCCACGGGCGGCGGTTCGGGTTCGGGCTCGGGCTCCGGCTCGACCAAGGCTGGTTCCGGTTCCGGCTCCGGCCGCGGCGCCTGCGTCAGTTCGTTCGCGCTGACCAGGCTCGCGGTAACGGCGAGCGGTGTCGGCGGCCGGGCACTTTTCGACCAGTCGAAGGCGAACACGACCGAGGCCAGCAGCAGTGCGTGCAGCAGGACGGCCATGGTCACCGGGATGATGTTGCGTTCGTCGCGCATGGGTCGGGCGCGCTACTCCGGTACCGGGTAGGTGTCCAGCGGATCGGTGACGAAGCCGACGCTGTCGGCGCCACCCTGCTGCAGCAGCACCATCGCCCCGACGACGTTGCCGTAAGGCACGGCGCGGTCGGCCTTGACCAGCACGGGCGTGTCCGGGCGCTGGTTCAGCACGGCCTGGACGCGGGTGACGATGGCCTCTGCCGAGGCGGGCTCGTCCTCGTCGTCGCCGACATTGATGTACAGGTTGCCGTCGCGGTCGACGCTCACGATCAGCGGCGGGTGGTTCGGCACGTCGGGGATGGGCTCGGCGCCGGCCTGCGGCAGCTCGACCTTGATGCCCTGGGTCAGGAGCGGCGCCGTGACCATGAAGATGATCAGCAACACCAGCATCACGTCGATGTAGGGCACGACGTTGATCTCGCCCATGAGCTTGCGCTTCCTGATCGCGGAGGGCATATCAGGCCGCCTTGTGCGCCCTGGCGTGGCGCTGCAGGATGCTCAGGAATTCCTCGACGAAGCCGTCGTAGCGCGTCTCCAGCCGCACGGCCTTGTCCGCGTAGCGGTTGTAGGCTATGACCGCCGGAATGGCTGCGAACAGGCCCATCGCGGTCGCGACCAGGGCCTCCGAGATGCCGGGCGCGACCATGGCAATGGTCGCCGTCTGCACGCCGGCCAGTTCGCGGAACGAGTTCATGATACCGATGACCGTGCCGAACAGGCCGACGTAGGGGCTCGTCGAGCCGATCGTCGCCAGCGTCGCGAGGCTCTGCTCGAGGCGGTCGACCTCGCGCATCTGCGACACGCGCATCGCGCGCTGGCACTCGTCGACCATCTTCTCCGCGCTGACGTCGCCCTGCTGCTTGATGCGCTGGAATTCGCGGAAACCGGCCTGGAAAATGTTCGCCATGCCCACGCTGCTGTCCCGCCTCGTGACGTTCTGGTACAGCGTCTGCAGGTCGCCTCCGGACCAGAAATTGGTTTCGAAGTCGTCGGACGCGTCCTTGGTCCGCTGCAGCAGCCGGCGCTTCGTGAAGATGATGCTCCACGACACGATGGAGGCGGCCAGCAGCAGCGCCATCACGATCTGCACCGCCAGGCTCGCGTTCATCACCAGGGCGATCAGGGACATGTCTGTCGTCATGATTGGATTTCCTCGAATAACTCGTCCGGCAGACGCGCCGGTTTCATGGTCTCGGCATTGAGGCAGGCGGCCCGCACGCTGCCGCGCAGCAGCAGCGCGCCGTCCGCCCGCCGCAGCACCGTCTGCTCCAGGCCGAAACTGGCCCGGGCGCGGTCGGCCAGGCGCACGGTAACCGCCAGCTCCTCGTTGAATTTCGCCGGCCGGAGAAACTCCGCCCGGGTCTCGACGACGACGAAAACGCGCTTTTGCTCGCGCATCAGCACGTCCTGTTCGACACCCAGGGCGCGCAACCATTCCGTGCGGGCGCGCTCCAGGAAGCGAAAATAATTCGCGTAGTAGACGACGCCCTGCGCGTCCGTGTCCTCGTAGTAAACGCGGACCGGCCAGCTGAAGGTCTGGTTGGTGGCTTCGCTCGACACGGCGGGACTCAGTTCTTGTCGAACAAGGGCAGTTCCGGTGCGGCTTCGCGCGCCGGCGGCGCGAGCCCGAAATGCAGGTAGGCGTTGCGGGTCGCGACGCGGCCGCGCGCCGTACGCATCATGAAGCCCTGCTGGATCAGGTAGGGCTCCAGCACGTCCTCGATCGTGCCACGTTCCTCGCCGAGCGCCGCGGACAGGCTCTCGATGCCGACCGGTCCGCCGTCGAATTTCTCGATGATCGTCTGCAGCAGCCGCCGGTCCATCGCGTCGAAGCCGTGCGGGTCCACCTCCAGCAGGTCCATCGCGCTCTGCGCGATCGCGGCCGTGACGACGCCGTCGCCTTCCACCTGCGCGTAGTCGCGCACCCGGCGCAACAGCCGGTTGGCGATGCGCGGCGTGCCGCGCGCACGGCGGGCGATCTCGTCCGCCCCGTCCCGTTCGATCGGCAGGTTCAGGATGTCGGCGGAACGGGTCGCGATCGCGCGGAGTTCCTCGCCGGAGTAGAACTCGAGGCGCTGGACGATGCCGAAGCGATCGCGCAGCGGCGACGTCAGCAGGCCGGCCCGGGTGGTTGCCCCGACCAGCGTAAACGGCGGCAGGTCGAGCTTGATCGAGCGGGCCGCCGGCCCCTCGCCGATCATGATGTCGAGCTGGAAATCCTCCATTGCCGGGTACAGGACTTCCTCGACGACCGGGCTCAGCCGGTGGATCTCGTCGACGAACAGCACGTCGTTCGGTTCGAGGTTCGTCAGGATCGCGGCCAGGTCCCCGGGCCGCTCGAGCACGGGCCCGGAGGTCTGGCGCAGGTTGACGTTCATTTCGTTCGCGACGATGTGCGCGAGCGTCGTCTTGCCGAGCCCGGGCGGGCCGAAGATCAGCACGTGGTCGAGCGCCTCGCCGCGGTTGCGCGCCGCCGTGATGAAGATCTCCATCTGCTGGCGCACCGCCGGCTGGCCGACGTACTCGGCCAGCGTGCGCGGCCGGATGGCCCGGTCGAAATTGCGGTCCTCGTCGCGCGGCGTCGCGCTGGTCAGGCGGTCGTGTTCGATGGCTGACATGCTCGCTTCCCGCTACTGGCCGACGGCGTGGCGCAGCGCCTGGCGGATGATGTCTTCGGAAGACTTGTCCTTAGTGTCCATGCTGGACAGCAGCCGCTTGATTTCCTGCGGCTTGTAGCCCAGCGCGGCCAGCGCGTCGAAGGCCTCGGTGCGCGCGTCGTCGACGGCATTCGCCCGCTTGACGGCCGGCAGGCCTTCCGCGGCCTTCTGCAGGCGGTCGCGCATTTCGATGATCAGGCGCTCGGCCGTCTTGCGGCCGACGCCCGGGATCTTGGTCAGCATCGCCGCGTCTTCCTGCTGCACGCAGCGGGCGAAGTCGGAAACGCTCATGGCCGAAAGGATCGACAGCGCCATCTTGGCGCCGACCCCGGTGACCTTGAGCAGCGTGCGGAACAGGAGCTTTTCGTCCTCGGTCGCGAAGCCGTACAGGATCTGCGCGTCCTCGCGCACGAGCAGGTGCGTGAACAGTGAGACTTCCTTGCCGAGCGGCGGCAGCTCGAGGAACGTCGACATCGGCGTTTCGATCTCGTAACCGACGCCCGAGCAGTCGACGATGATCTGCGGCGGCTGCTTGTGGGCCAGCCTGCCCTTCAGCATGCCGATCACCGGACCACCGCGAGGCCGGCGGCACCGCCGAGCGCGGCGCCGAGGCGGCGCCGGTGGGCTTGGCACAGCGCGGCGGCGAGCGCGTCG
>ERZ869936.251-NODE-251-length-58379-cov-6.924748_pt1 | contig 58379 bp, 53 predicted proteins | sample MGYA00520876_ERZ869936 | MGnify/ENA primary metagenome ERZ869936 (study PRJEB32218, sample SAMN09650985) | biofilter metagenome | isolation source: enrty point of leading RO module | place: Saudi Arabia: Thuwal, RO plant located on Red Sea | collected 2016-02-17 ... | reverse complement strand
CACCGCGTGCGGTATGCCCGCCCGGTTGGTCACGACGTTGAACAGGTGGTGGATGCCGTAGCACAGGTAGACGTAGGCCCGGCCGCCGGGCCCGTACATCGGCTCCGTGCGCGCCGTGCGTCGGCCGCCGAAGGCGTGGCTGGCGCGGTCGGTCTCGCCGGCGTAGGCCTCGGTCTCCACGATGACGACCCGGCAGGTGCTGCCGTCGATACGGCTGCACAGCACCTTGCCGAGCAGCTCGCGGGCGATGCGCACGACGTCGTCGCGCAGGTAGAAGTTCTCCGGCAAGCGGCGCGCGGCCATGCCCGGGCCAGCCTCAGGCCGCGTGGGCGTGCTCGAGTATCTCGGCCAGCGCGTCGAGCAGCGTGTCGATCTCGGCCTCGCTGTTGTAGTGCACCGGGCCCACGCGCACGGCCCCGCCGCTGTCGTAGATGCCGAGCGACTTCGCCACCTCGACGGCATAGTTGTGACCGCTCCAGACGAAGATGCCGCGCGCCGCGAGCGCTTCGGCGATCGTGGCCGGCCGGGCGCCTTCGGCGACGAACGCGACGGTCGGCACGCGCCGCTCCATTGCCGCCGGCTCGGTGATGCCGAGCACGCGGACGCCGCGCAGGTCCTGCAGGCCGTCCACCAGGCGCGCGGCGAGGCGCCGTTCGTATTCGAACAGGTAATCGAGCGCCGCGTGCACCTGTTGCCGCCGGCCGCCTTCCTCGCAACCGGCCTGCGTGCGCCCTATCCACGCGAAATAGTCCACCGCGGCGGTAGTCCCGGCCATGCCCTCGTGGCTCAGCGTGCCGGTCTCGAAGCGCCCGGGCAGCGCGTTCGGCGCCGGTCGCAGCTTGTACGGAACGAGGGACTCGAGCAGCTCACGCCGACCCCACAGGATGCCCTGGTGCGGACCGAAGAACTTGTAGGCGGAGCACGCGAGGAAATCGCAGCCCAGCGCCTGGACATCGATCGCGACGTGCGGCGCGAGTTGCACGGCGTCCACGAAGGTCCACGCGCCGGCGGCCCTAGCCTTCGCGGCGATGGTCGCGACATCGTTGATCGTGCCGGTCAGGTTGCTCGCGCCGCCGACGCAGACGAGCTTCGTGCGATCCGTCAGCAGCGCGTCTAGCCGTGCCAGGTCGAACTCGAACGTCTCGGTGTCGAACTCGAGCCAGCGCACGACGAGCCCGCGATCCTCGGCGAGCATCGTCCACGGCGTCACGTTCGCGTCGTGGCACATGCGCGACAGGACAATCTCGTCGCCGGGCGCGAGCGCGCGGCCGATAGAGCGCGACAGGTGAAAGGTCAGCGTCGTCATGTTCTGTCCGAACACGATCTCGTCCGGGGAAGCCGCGTTGAGCAGGTCGGCCATCGCAGCGTGCGCCTCGTCCACGACCTCGTCGGCGCGCCGCGATGTGACGAAGTAGCCGCCCAGGTTCGCGTTCGCCTCGACGAGGCAGCGCGAGTTCGCGTCGATGACGCGCTGCGGCACCTGGGTGCCGGCCGGGTTGTCGAAATAGATGCGCGGCTGCCCGTCGTCCTCGATGAAGAGTGCGGGAAACTCCGCGCGGATGGCGTCGAGATCGTAGTTCATGCGGGTGTCCTTCCGGTGCGGTCGCGGGTCGCGGCTCAGTCCTGGGGTTTGCCGCCCCATTTCTCGCGGTGCATGTCCTCGGCCTTCTGGCGGACGCGCGCGTGCCGGTTGCTGAGCAGGAGCGAGTTGGGATCGCAGACCTGGGCCTTGATGATCCCGAGGTCGCTGGCCGCGTCGAACAGGCTGGGATACCAGCGGTCCCAGTTCGGCAGCAGCTCTTCCACACGTTCGCGCAGGTTCATCGGGGCAATGTAGCGGAGCCCCGCTGGCGAAACAACGACGCCTGCACGGATTCGGGCCGTCGGGCCCGGCCGGTCCGTCTAATCCTCGAGCAGTCGCACCGCGAACGCGACGGCCGCTGCCGACACGAGCCCGCTGAGCAGCGCGCCGAGCGCCGGCGTCACGGACGCCGACAGCGGGCCCGGTAGCCAGTCCGGCACGCTCGCCAGTGTCGCCGTCAGGCGGCCCAGCAGCGCCAGCGCCGGGCCGGCGGCGACCAGTGCGCCCGTGGTCCAGGCGGCGGGCAGCAGCCAGCGCGCCAGGATCGCACGGCGTCGTATGCGGCGCACGACGCGCTCGCTGAAACCGTCGTCGGCCAGCGGGGGATGCGAGAGCAGCTCGCGCAACAGGCGGTCCTGTGCGTCCATCGTATGCTCACCCAAGTTGATGATGTTGGATTTCAAAATCTTGCCTGATCTTTTCCTTGCTACGGAAGATTATCGACTTGATCGTCCCGACGGGCTGGCCGGTGGCCTCGCCGATCTCGCGATGCGACAGGCCGCAGCCATAGGACAAGATCATGATCGCGCGCTCATCTTCGCCCAGCACGGCGAGCAGCCGATCGAGATCTGTCGCTTCGTCCGGCGGCTGCAGCGTCGCAGCGGGCGGCGCCTCGCGCGCCGCGGACTCGACCACTTCGCGGTAGCGGTCGCCGCGACGCTTCGCCTGCAGGAAGTTCGTCCAGGCGATGCGCAGCAGCCAGCCGACGAAACTGCCGTCGCCCCGGAAGCTCGCGAGCTTGCGCCAGGCCAGCAGGAACGTGTCCTGCGCGAGATCGTCGGCTTCGGCGGGTTCGCGGCACAGGCGCAGCAGGAACAGGCGCACCTGCGACTGGTGGCGCCGTACGAGTTCGCCGAAGGCCTCTGCGTCGCTCGCGGCGAGGACGCGGGCGACCAGGTCCAGGTCGTCCGCGCCGCTGCCCGTTGTGGCCCTGGCGCTCAGTTCGCGTCCTTGCCGGCCTTCAGCCGCCACAGCACCAGGTAGGCGATACCGATGAACAGCGGCAGCATCGCCGTCGCGATCAGCGGCCTTATGGCTTCCTGCTCGTCGAGCACGAAGCCGAAGATACCGAGGGCCAGCGCGAGCGCGACCGCGATCATGCCGCGCCGCAGGTCGCTCACCGGCGAGTACCGCGGTTCGCCCAGGCGGTCGATCAGTTCGGGGCTCAGTTCCTGCCCGCGCTCCAGCGCGGTGCGCACGGTGCGCTGCATCTCGGTGCGCGTCCGGTAGCGGAAGTAGTAGAACAGGCCGAGGACGATGCCGATCACGGCGAACATGACGATCGGGATGAGTTCTTCGTACATACGAGGCTCCAGCTTGCCGGCGCCGGACGGCGCCTTCTGACCAGTAGATGCGGGCCGCCGGCGCTTCGGATGCACGGTCGACCGCCGCGTCGTAATTTCCTCGACCAATCATACACTTGGATCGTGCATCGGGGCTTCCCTCTGCGACCGCTGACCCCGTTACGGGCGCTGCGGCGTTGATACGGACATGCAAACACCCGCCCTCGACCCGCGCCACTTCCAGATCGCCGTGCTGGCGATACTGGCCGCGTTCGGCGCCGCCGGGCTCGGCATCGACATACGCCCGTTGCACCTGGTGGTCGTCGCGGCCGTCGCACTCGGCACCCAGTACCTGGCGGGCAGGCTGGCGGGGCTTGCGCGTTTCGACCCGCTCAGCGCGCTGGTGACGACGCTGTCGCTGACGATCCTGCTGCGCACCGACGGGCCGGGGCTGGCCGCGCTCGCCGCGCTGCTCGCGATCGGCAGCAAGTTCCTGCTGCGCGTGCGCGGCAAGCACCTGTTCAACCCGGCCAATTTCGCGATCGTGACGCTGATGCTGGCGAGCGACGGCGCCTGGATCTCGACCGGTCAATGGGGCAGCGCCGCACTCGGCGCGCTGGCGCTGTCAGGGCTGGGCTGGCTGGTGCTGACCAGGGCCCGGCGCGCGGAGACGACGGTCGCGTTCCTCGCGACCTTTGCCGCACTGCTCACGGCCCGCGCGCTGCTGCTCGGCGACCCGCTCGCGATCGTGTTCCACCACCTCTCGAACGGAGCGCTGCTGATCTTTGCGTTCTTCATGATCTCGGACCCGAAGACGACGCCGGATGCCGCCGCCGGGCGCCTGCTGTTCGGCGCGATCGTCGCTGGCCTCGCGTTCGCGATCCAGTTCCTGGCCTACCGCCCCTACGGCCCGCTGCTCGCGCTCTATGCCTGCGCGCCCCTGACCCCGCTGCTCGACTGCCTGCTCGGCGGGGCGCGCTATCGCTGGGTCGCGAGCAGCCTCTTCAAGTTCACCCGACAGGAGAAATCCGATGCGACTCACGCTACTCGCGGCCTCGGCCGCAACGACGCTGTTCCTGTGCGGCACCGCGCAGGCCTTCTGCGGCTTCTACGTCGCCCGCGCGGACACCGCGCTGTACAACCAGGCCTCGCAGGTCGTGCTGGTCCGCGATGACGACCGCACCGTCATCACGATGGCAAACGACTTCCAGGGCGACGCGCGTGATTTCGCCGTCGTCGTGCCGGTACCGACGCTGGTCGAGCGCGGCCAGGTCAATGTCGCCGACATGGCGCTGATCGACCACCTCGATGCCTACACGGCGCCGCGCCTGGTCGAGTACCACGACCCGGACCCGTGCAGGAGCTACGAACGCATGGAGGAACTGGCCTCGGCCCGCGTGCCGATGGCGCAGGCCAGCGAAGACGCGGCGGCGGCCCGCAAGCGCGGCGTGACGATCGAGGCCACCTACACGGTCGGCGAGTACGACATACTCGTGCTGTCCGCCGAGGACAGCGGCGGGCTCGTCGCCTGGCTGACCGCCAACGGCTATCGCCTGCCGGCGGGCGCTGAACCGGTCGTGCGGAGCTACCTGCGCCAGGACATGCGCTTCTTCGTCGCGAAAGTGAATCTCGAGGAGCAGGCGCGTCTCGGCTACACGAAGCTGCGCCCTTTGCAGGTGGCCTACGAGAGCCCGCGCTTCATGCTGCCGATCCGTCTCGGCACGGTCAACGCGCAGGGCGCGCAGGAGCTGTTCGTCTACGCGCTGACCCGCAGCGGTCGGGTCGAGACCACGAACTACCGCACGGTGCGGCTGCCGAGCGACACCGAGGTTCCCGAGTTCGTCGAGGAAGAATTCGGCGAGTTCTACCGGGCGTTGTTCTCACGGCAGACCGAGAAGCAGAACGGCCGCGCCGTGTTCCTCGAATACGCCTGGGACATGGCCTGGTGCGACCCCTGCGCCGCGGACCCGCTGAGCGCCGACGAACTGCGCCGCCTCGGCGTCTTCTGGATCTCACCGCCCGGCGGCGGCGCAGGCCGCGTAGCACCGCAGGGCCAGGACGTGTTCGTGACCCGGCTGCACGTGCGTTACGACCAGGCCGGCTTTCCGGAAGACCTGGTATTCCACGAGACGGGCGACCGCAGCAATTTCCAGGGACGCTACGTCATCCGGCGCCCGTGGCGCGCGGCGACGAGCTGCGACGCGTCCGCCTACTACGCCAGCGTCAATGAGCGCCAGGAGCGCGAGGCCCGGGTACTCGCGAACCTGACCGGCTGGGAGCTGGCCGACATCCGCGAGCGGATCCGCTTCCTCGGCGAGGCCGGCGAGCCCGCGCAGGAGCCCTGGTGGAAGCGCCTGTGGAACTGAACTGAGGCGCGCGGCGCGGGCTCAGGCCCGCGCCTTCCATGCCGCCAGCAGCGCGGCCTCGGTCTCGGCGGAAAGGCCGGCGCGCAGGCTGTCCCGGCGCTCGGCCGGCAGCGTGTTCCACCAGCTCAGCGTGTCGCGTGCCGTCTCGCGCGTCGGTCGCACCGTCAGGCCGGCGGCGAAGGCCCGCTCGCCGCTGGCCCGCGCGACCCAGGCGAGGTCCGGCGTCGGCGGCACCCAGATCGGCAGCTGCCCTCCTTCGGTCGCGCCCTCTGCCTCAAGGAAGGCGTGCGGCACCCAGACCGGCGTCGTGTCGGCGGCCGTGACGGCAAGCGCATCCTCGAGCAGCTGACCCATCGTGAACGAGCCGGGCGGGACGACCGTGTTGTAGGCGCCGGTAATTCGTTTCTCGCCAACGTCGATGACGAAGTTTGCGAGATCGCGGACGTCGATGATCTGGATGACGTCGTCCGGCGTGCCGGGCCAGAGCATCTCGCCGCCGCGCGCCGTGCGCACGGGCCAGTAGGTGTAGCGGTCGGTGCGGTCGCCTGGACCGCAGATGTAGGTCGGCCGCAGCACCGCGAGCCGGTTCTCGCCGAACTCCTCGGCCGCGCGCCGTTCGCACAGCGCCTTCAGCGGCCCGTAGGTCTCGTTCGTGACTTCCTCGACCGACTCGTCGGCGAGTTCGCCGAGCGGCGCGTCCTCGCCGAGCGGCTGTCCGAAATCCGCGTAGGCCGAGATGCTCGAGATGAAAACGTAGTGTTCGGCGAGCGGCGCCAGCAGCCGGGCGGAATCGGCGACGTGCCGCGGCACGTAGCCGGAGTTGTCGATCACGACGTCCCAGCGGCCGCCCTTCAGCGCATCGAGCCCGCCGTCGCGGTCGCCGATGTAGGTCGCCAGGTCCGGAAACAGCTCGTCGTTCGTGCGCCCGCGGTTGAACAGCTCGACCGTGTGGCCGCGCCGCAGCGCCTCGCGCACCATGTGCGGGCCGATGAAACCGGTGCCGCCCAGCACGAGGAAACGCAGCGCCGGCCCCTTGCGCGGTCGCGGCGGACGGTCGCTCCCGGTTGCCTGCGCGAGAGCCTGCGCCGGGATGCCGCTCGTGGCCGCGGCAGCTCCCAGTGCGCCTGCCTGCAGCAGGCGCCGTCTCTGCTTGTTCATGTCATTCCCCCTCGTTGTCGTCGCGCGCCGGCTGGCCGGCGGCGCGCACTAGCGGTAACGCTGCATGACCTTCGAGAGTGTCTCGCGGCCCGGGTTGAGTTCTTCGTACGGGATTTTCGCGAGCGGCCGGTCGACGCTGCCGGACAGGTCGTGCATGTCGCCGGTCTCCTCGTCGATGTACAGGAGCCCGGTGATGATCTCGCCGGCGCGGATGCTGTCGCGCAGGAAAGAGAACGCGGCGGCGCGGCTGGTCGGATCGTAGTGCTTGTCGACCTTGCGGAACACGATCTTGCTGCCGTCGTGCAGTTCGACCGGCATCGCGCCGCCCTCCTCGTAGTCCGCGACTATTTCCTCTGCCGGGGGAATGAAGTCCGCGTCGATGACGTGGTGGTAGAACTGCCGCGTGTGGGCGTAGCTCTTGGTCGAACCCTCGTGGTCATTGAAGGTGACGCAGGGACTGATGATATCGAGCAGCGCAAAGCCCTTGTGCATGATCGCGCCCTTGATCAGCGGCACGAGCTGCTTCTTGTCGCCGGAGAAGCCGCGCGCGATGTAGGTCGCGCCGAGCCCGATCGCGGTGCTGACGGGATCGATCGGCATCTGCCGATTCGCGGGCCCTTTCTTGGCCTTGCTGCCGACGTCCGCCGAGGCCGAGTACTGGCCCTTGGTCAGGCCGTACACGCCGTTGTTCTCGATGATGTAGCACATGTTCAGGTTGCGCCGGATCACGTGCGCGAACTGGCCCATGCCGATCGACAGCGAATCGCCGTCGCCGGACACGCCGATGTAGATCAGCTCGTTGTTCGCCGCGTTGGCACCCGTAGTGACGGACGGCATGCGGCCGTGCACGGAGTTGAAGCCGTGCGACTGGCTGACGAACTGCGCCGGCGTTTTCGACGAGCAGCCGATGCCGCTCATCTTGCCGAGCATGTGCGGCGGGATGTCCAGTTCGAAGACTGCCTGGATCAGCGCCGCGGTGATCGAATCGTGGCCGCAGCCGGCGCACAGCGTGGATACGCCGCCCTCGTAGTCGCGCTCGGTCAGGCCGAGCGCGTTGCGCGGCAGCTTGGGATGGGTGACTTTCGGTTTTGGAATAAAGCTCATGACCCGGTGTCCTGGGCGGCCCTGGCGCCCGCGCGTTTCTCGAGCAGCTTGTCGACGACGAAACGGGCGTTGATGGGCATGCCGTTGTAGTGCAGCACGGAGACCAGCCGTGCGGGATCGATGTCGAGGTCCAGCGTCAGCAGCGAGCGCAGCTGCCCGTCGCGGTTCTGCTCGACGACGTAGACCCGCTCGTGCCGCTCGATGAACTGGCGAACGTCCTCGTTGAACGGGAAGGCCCTGACGCGGCAGTAGTTGAGGCCGATCTTGCGCTCGCCGAGCAGGTCCAGCGCTTCGCGGACGGCGCCGTCGCAGCTGCCGAGGCTGATGATGCCTTCCTTGTTGAATTTCGAGTACTCGACGAGCGGTGCCGGCACCAGCTTGCGCGCCGTCTCCCACTTGACCAGCAGCCGGTCGACGACGTCCTGGTACTCGGCAGAATCCTCGGTGTAGCCGCCGAACTTGTTGTGGCCGGAGCCGCGCGTGAAGAACGAGCCCCGCGGATGCTCGCCCGGCAGCGTCCGGTAGGTGATCCCGTCACCGTCGCTGTCGAGATAGCGATAGAACTTCTCCATGCCGTCGAGCTGCTCTGCCGTCAGCAGCTTGCCGCGGTCGGGACGGTAGGTCTCGTCCCACTGCAGGTCCGGACACATCCAGTCGTTCATGCCGATGTCGAGGTCCGACAGCACCATGACCGGGGTCTGCAGGCGATCAGCGAGGTCGAAGGCTTCGATCGCGGAGTAGAAGCATTCCTCGGCATTGGCCGGGAACAGCAGCACGTGCTTCGTGTCGCCGTGCGACGCGTAGGCACATGCCATCAGGTCGCACTGCTGGGTGCGCGTCGGCATGCCCGTCGACGGCCCGGTGCGCTGCACGTCGAAGATTACCGCGGGCACTTCCGCGTAGTACGCGAAGCCGATGAACTCGTTCATGAGCGAGATGCCCGGGCCGCTGGTCGGCGTGAAGGCGCGGGCGCCGTTCCAGGACGCGCCGAGCACGACGCCGATCGCGGCCAGCTCGTCCTCGGCCTGCACGATGCAGAACTTCTTGCCGCCGCTGGCCTCGTCCATGCGGAATTCCTTGCAGAACGCCTTGTACGCATCCATCAGCGAAGTCGACGGCGTGATCGGGTACCAGGCGCCGACCGTCGCGCCGGCATAAACGCAGCCGAGGCCGGCGGCCGTGTTGCCGTCGATGACGATGTGGCCCCGGGTGCGGTCCATGCGCTCCACGGTCTTCGCCAGCGGGCAGGAAAAATGCTCGAGCGCGTAATCGTAACCGAGGCGAATCGCCTTGAGGTTGGACTCGACCAGCTGCTTCTTCTTCGCGAAGGTCTCCTCGAGCAGTTCCGTGATGACGTCGAGGTCGATGTTCAGCAGGGCCGCCAGCGCGCCGACGTAGGCGATGTTTTTCATCAGGATGCGCGCCCGCGCCCCGTCGAAATTCTCGTTGCAGATCTTCGACAGCGGGATGCCGAGGACGTGTATGTCCTCGCGGTTCAGCTGCCGGCTGCGCGGCCAGGTCGAGTCGTAGATCAGCCAGCCGCCGGACGCGACCTCGGCCATGTCCCGCGCGTAGGTCTGGGCGTTCATCGCGACCATGACGTCGACGTGGTCCGCGCGGGCCTGGTAGCCCTTGCCGGTCACGCGCACCTCGTACCAGGTCGGCAGCCCCTGGATGTTCGACGGAAAGTAGTTCTTGCCGACGACCGGGATGCCCATGCGGAAAATGGCCTTCATCAGCAGGCCGTTGGCGCTGGCCGAGCCGGTGCCGTTGACCGTGGCGATCTTGATGACGACGTCGTTGACTGTTGACACGTGCTGCTTCCCGCCTGGGGTATGTTGGTTGGACCGGCGTCGTGGCGTTTTGCTCACGACCGCCCGCTCTTTCAGCCCGCGCGCGCCCGGCGACGCTCCGGCTCCGCCTCGTCGGCGGCGTAGGGGATCAGCAGCCTGGACTTCTGCATGTCCCAGGCGCCCGTCGGGCAGCGCTCGGCGCACAGGCCGCAGTGCACGCACAGATCCTCGTCCTTGACCATGACGCGCTGCGTCTGCGGCAGCTCTTCGGAGACGTATAGCGCCTGCTCGAGATTCTCGGCGGGCGCCGACAGCCGGCCGCGCAGCTCGTCCTCCGGCCCGTTCGCCGTGATCGTCAGGCAGTCCACCGGGCAGATGTCGATGCAGGCATCGCACTCGATGCACAGCTTCGCCTCGAACACGGTCTGGATGTCGCAGTTCAGGCAGCGCTCGACTTCCTGGATCGCCTGATCGGCCGTGAAGCCGAGTTCGACCTCGATGTCGATGTTCTTGAAGCGCTCGCGCAAATCGACGTGCGGCATCAGCCGGCGCTCGGACGGGTCGTAATTGTTCGAATAGCTCCACTCGTGCATGCCCATCTTCGTCGTGGACAGGTTCATGCCGTGCGGCAGCCGGTCGCGGAGATCCTCGCCGCTCACGTACTTGTGAATCGAGATCGCCGCCTCGTGGCCGTGCGCGACGGCCCAGATGATGTTCTTCGGGCCAAACGCGGAATCGCCGCCGAAGAACACGCCCTCGCGGGTGCACATCATCGTCGTCTCGTCCACCACCGGGCAGTCCCACTCGTTGAACTCGATTCCGATGTCGCGCTCGATCCACGGGAAGGCGTTCTCCTGGCCGATGGCCAGGATCACGTCGTCGCAGGGCAGCGTCGTCTCGCCGACGACGGTGCCGCGGTCGATGCGGCCGCGCTCGTCGACCTTGTACTCCATGACCTCGAAGGTCATCCCGACGAGCTTGCCGTCTTCGAGCACGAAGGCCTTCGGCGAGTGATTGACGACGATCTCGACGTTCTCTTCCTCGGCGTCCTCGAGCTCCCAGTCCGAGGCCTTGAAGAAGCCGCGCGGCTTGCGCGCCATGACCTTGACGTCGTTCGCGCCGAGCCGCAACGAGGTCCGGCAGCAATCCATCGCGGTATTGCCGACGCCGATGATCAGCACCTTTTCGCCGATACGCTCGATGTGCTCGAAGGCGACCGACTCGAGCCAGTCGATGCCGATGTGGACGTTTGCGTCGGCCTCCTGCCGGCCCGGCAGGTCGAGCTCCTTGCCGCGCGGTGCACCGGTGCCGACGAACACGGCGTCGAACTCGCCGCTGTCCAGCAGCGCCTTCAGGCTGTCGATGCGGTGATTGAGCTTCAGCTCGGCGCCCATGTCGAGGATGTAGCCGATCTCCTCGTCCAGCACCTTCGGTGGCAGCCGGAAGCGCGGGATGTTCGTGCGCATCAGCCCGCCGGTGTCCTTCAGCGCCTCGAAGATCGTGACTTCGTAGCCGAGCGGCAGCAGGTCGTTCGCAACCGTCAGCGAGGCGCAGCCGGCGCCGATCAGCGCGATCTTCTTGCCGTTCGTGCGCGCCGGCGGCCGCGGCAGCCGCTCGCGGATGTCGTCGCGGTGGTCGGCGGCCACGCGCTTCAGGCGGCAGATCGCGACCGGCTTGTCCTCGACCCGGCCGCGCCGGCAGGCGGGCTCGCAGGGCCGGTCGCAGACGCGACCGAGAATCCCGGGAAACACGTTCGATTCCCGGTTCAGCATGTAGGCGTCGGAGAAGCGCCCCTGCGCGATCAGGCGAATGTACTCGGGCACGTCGGTGTGGGCGGGGCAGGCCCACTGGCAGTCGACGACCTTGTGGAAATAGTCGGGCTTGGAAACGTCGGTTGGTTTCATCGACCGTGTGCCCGGCGCGTCCGGCCGCCGGTCCGCGGGTATGGCCGCGTGCGCGTGATCATCCTGCCGCTAGCATAACGGGCTGGCGCCGAAAGTAAACAGGCGCCCGTCAGTCGCGGCGCGCCCGCCCGAATTCCAGGCGCCGGCCCGCACGCTCGCCGCTCAGGCTGCCGTCGCGCCAGGCGACGTGGCCGTTGACGATCGTCGCGTCGATGCTGCTCGTGAAGGTGTGGCCCTCGAACGGCGACCAGTGCACCTTGCACAGCAGCGAGTCCCGCGTGACGGTGTGCGGCCGCCCGGGGTCGACGAGCACGAGGTCCGCGTACCAGCCCTCGCGCAGGTAGCCGCGCTCGGCGACGCCGAACAGGTCGGCGACTGCGTGGGCCGTCTTGTCGGCGATGGTTTCCACCCCAAAGCGGCCCTCGGCCGCGAGATCGAAGAGGCAAAGCAGCGCGTGCTGCACCAGCGGCAGCCCGGCCGGCGCCTTGAAATAGGACTGCTTCTTCTCCGCGGCCGTGTGCGGCGCGTGATCGGTCGCGATGATGTCGATGCGGTCCTCGGCCACGGCGGCGAGCAGCGCGGCACGATCCCCGGCCGTCTTGATCGCCGGGTTGCACTTGATGCGCGTGCCGAGCTGCTCGTAGCGGCTCTCGTCGAACCACAGGTGGTGGACGCAGACCTCCGCCGTGATGCGCTTGTCGCGTCGGTGGCCCTTGCTGAACAGGCCCATCTCGATCGCCGTGGTCAGGTGCAGCACGTGCAGCAAGGCATCGTGGCGCCGCGCCAGGTCGACCGCGAGACTGGAGGACGTGAGGCAGGCGTTCGCGGAGCGAATCCGTGGATGTTCGGACATCGGCACGTCTTCGCCCCAGCGTGCTTTCGCCGTCGCCTCGTTCTCCCAGATCGTCGGCGAGTGCTCACAGTGCGTGACCACCATGACCGGAGCGTGTTCGAAAAGGAGTTCCAGCGCGGCCGGGTCGTCGACCAGCATATCGCCGGTCGAGGCACCCATGAAGGCCTTGATGCCGCAGGCCTCGCCCACCTGGAGTGCCTTGATTTCTTCGATATTGCGGTTCGTCGCGCCGAGGTAGAAGCCGTAATTCGCGCTGCAACGGCCGGCAGCGAGCTCGTACTTCGCCGCCAGGGCCTCCCGCGTGGTCGTCTGCGGGTTCACGTTCGGCATGTCCATGAAGCTGGTGATGCCGCCGGCCACCGCCGCCGCGGACTCCGTCGCCAGGTCGCCCTTGTGAGTCAGGCCGGGCTCGCGGAAGTGCACCTGGTCGTCGATCATGCCCGGCAGCAGGTAGCGGCCACGCGCGTCCAGGACTTCCGTGTAGCCCGCGTCCGGGATCTCGCCGCCGACCCGCTCGATGCGCTCGCCGCGCACGAGCAGGTCGCCCTCGACGATGCGGCCTTCGTTGACGATGCGCGCGTTCCTGATCAGCAGCGTATTCAATGCGGTGGTCTCACTCAGGCGAAGGTATCGGTGGCGGTGACGAGTTCGTGCACGATGCCGGGCTCGAAGGCGGAGTGGCCGGCGTCGGCGACGATGCGCAGCTTCGCCTCCGGCCATGCCTGGGCCAGTTCCCAGGCATTGCGCGCCGGGCACAGCGCGTCATAGCGTCCGTGGACGATGACCGCGGGAATATTGCGCAGTCTCGGCAGGTCCGTGAGCAGCTGGTTGTCACGCAGGAAGCAGTCGTTGACGAAGTAGTGGCACTCGATGCGCGCGAGCGCGAGTGCCATCCGCTCCGCGGCGAAGGCCTCGGCCACCTCCGGCTGCGGGATCAGCTGGCTGGTCGAGCCCTCCCAGACCGACCAGGCCTGCGCCGCCGCGAGCCTGGCCTCGGGGTCGTCCCCGGTCAGGCGACGATGATAGGCGTTCAGCAGGTCCCCGCGCTCGCGGCGCGGAATCGGCGCCAGGAAATCCTGCCAGCGGTCCGGGAACAGCTGGTTCGTCCCCTCGCGAAACAGCCAGTCGACTTCGTGCCGGCGGCCGAGAAAGATGCCGCGTAGCACCAGTTCGCTGACGTGCTGCGGGTGGCGCTGGGCGTAGGCCAGCGCCAGCGTCGAGCCCCAGGAGCCGCCGAACACCTGCCAGCGCTTGATCTGCAGCGCCGCGCGCAGGACCTCGATATCGTCCACGAGGTCCCAGGTCGTGTTGTGCTCGAGACTCGCGTGCGGCGTGCTGCGGCCGCAGCCGCGCTGGTCGAACAGCACGATGCGGTAGACGTCCGGGTTGAAAAAGCGCCGCATTTTCTCCGTGCAGCCGCCGCCGGGGCCGCCGTGCAGGAACACGACCGGCTTGCCCCTCGGATTCCCGCTCTCCTCGTAGTAGAGTTCGTGGCCGTCGCCGACGGCGAGCCTGCCGCTGTGGTTCGCCTCGATCTCGGGGTACAGCCCGCGCCGTTCGTCCGTTGCCATCATGCTCCGCGTCCCTCCGGGAGTGCGTGCCGCGCGGTCGCCGACGATTGTCGTCGCTCGCGGTGCAGGTTGAACCTTAATAGGCCGATCCAGTCTGTAGCAAGCGGCGACAGCCCGACAATGTCCGACGATATGGCTTTCAAGGAATCGTGATGAACAGAGCGCTGGCCCTTTCTTCCCTGCTGCTGGCAATGGCCATTGCCGTGGCGCCTTCCGCCGGCCGAACGGCCGAGATCGACATCGCCTACACCGAGTATACGCTCGACAACGGACTGCGGCTGATCGTCCACGAGGACGACAAGGCGCCGATCGTCGCGGTCAACGTCTGGTACCACGTCGGCTCGAAGAACGAGCAGCCGGGCCGGACCGGTTTCGCGCACCTGTTCGAGCACCTGATGTTCAACGGCTCGGAAAACTACGACGACGACTACTTCAAGCCCTTCGAGCGCGTCGGCGCTACCGGCATCAACGGCACGACCTATTTCGATCGCACCAACTACTTCCAGACGGTGCCGAAGTCGGCACTCGACCTCGCGCTGTGGATGGAATCCGATCGCATGGGCCACCTGCTCGGAGCCGTCACCCAGGAAAAGCTCGACGAGCAGCGCGGGGTCGTGCAGAACGAGAAGCGCCAGGGCGACAACCAGCCATACGGCAAGACCGAGTACTACATCCTCGAAGGCGTCTTTCCCGAGGACCACCCGTACTCCTGGAGCACGATCGGCTCGATGGAGGACCTCGAGGCCGCAACGCTCGAGGACGTGCACGAATGGTTCCGCAGCTGGTACGGGCCGAACAACGCGGTACTGGTCATCGCGGGCGACGTCGACGCGGATGACGTGCGCGACCGGGTCGAGAAGTACTTCGGCGACATCCCGCCGGGACCCGAGCAGGCGAAGCTGAAGCGCTGGACCGTGCGCCTGGACCAGGACAAGCGCGAGATTATCGAGGACCAGGTACCGCAGGCCCGCATCTACCGGGTCTGGGGAGCGCCGGAGTTCCGCGCGGAAGACGCGGACCTGCTGCAGCTGGCGGACGGCGTGCTGACTTCCGGCAAGAACTCGAGGCTGTACCAGCGGCTCGTCTACGAGGACCAGCTGGCGACGGACGTTGGCGCATACCAGTTCGCCGGCGACATCGGCGGCTTCTACATGCTGCAGGCATCGGCACAACCGGGCGGCGACCTGGCGGCCGTCGAGGCCGCGATCGACGAGGAGCTCGCACGCTTCCTGGACGAGGGCCCGAGCGAGAGCGAGCTCGAGCGCGTGCGCACGCAGATCCGCGCCGGCGTGGTGCGGGGTCTCGAGCAGGTCGGCGGGTTCGGCGGCAAGTCCGACGTGCTGGCGCAGAATGCCGTATACGCCGGCGACCCGGGCTTCTACGCGACCTCGCTCGAGCGTCTCGACGCGGCCACGCCGGAGTCCGTGCGGGCAGCGGCCGAGCGCTGGCTCGGTGCCGGCAGCTACGCGCTGGAAGTGCATCCGGGCGCCCCGCGCTCGGCCGCCGGAGAGGGCGTCGATCGCAGCGCCCTGCCGACGGTGGACAGCTTCCCCGAGGTGGACTTCAGCGACTTCGAGCGCGCAGAGCTCGACAACGGCATGCAGCTGATCGTCGCGACGCGCAGCGCCGTGCCGGTCGTCAACTTCGGCCTGCTGCTCGACGCCGGCTATGCTTCCGACCAGTTCGCGCTGCCTGGCACGGCCAGCCTGGCGATGGCGATGCTGGACGAGGGCACACGCCGCCGCAACGCACTCGAAATCAGCGACGAGGCTCAGCGCCTCGGCGCGAACATCGGCGCCGGCTCCGGGATAGACACCTCGAGCGTCAGCCTGAGCGCGCTCAAGGACAATCTCGACGACTCGCTCGACCTGTTCGCCGACATCGTGCTGAACCCGGCCTTTCCGGAGGACGAACTCGAACGGCTGCGCAAGCAGACGCTCGCACGCATCCAGCAGGAGAAGACCCGCCCGGTCAGCCTCGCGCTGCGCCTGTTCCCGGCGCTGCTGTACGGCGACGAGCATGCCTACTCGCTGCCGCTCACCGGTTCCGGCACCGAGGAGTCGGTCGCCGCGATCGACCGGCAGACGCTGGTCGACTGGCACCGCACCTGGTTCCGCCCGAACAACGCGACGCTGGTCGTCGTCGGCGACACGACGATGGCCGAAATCAGGCCGAAGCTCGAGCGCCTGTTCGACCGCTGGCGCCGCGGCGACACGCCCGAAAAGAACCTGAGCGAGGTCGCGTTGCGCGACGGCCAGCACGTGTACCTCGTCGACCGGCCCGACTCCGAGCAGTCGATCATCTTCGCCGGCAACATCGCGCCTCCGCCGGGCAACGCCAACGAAATCGCGATCGAGGCCATGAACGAGATCATCGGCGGGTCCTTCACCTCGCGCGTGAACATGAACCTGCGCGAGGACAAGGGCTGGGCCTACGGGGCCCTGACCTTCCTGCGCAACGCGCGTGGCCAGCGCCCGTTCATCGCCTACGCGCCGGTACAGACCGACCGCACGGCCGACGCGATGGCGGAACTGCGCCGCGAGCTGGTCGAGTACCTCGACGTCGCGCCGCCGACCGCGGACGAGCTGGCCAAGGTCAAGGACAACAACACGCTCAGCCTTCCGGGCCGCTGGGAGACCGCCGCCGCGGTCTTGCGGGATATCAGCGAACTCGCGACCTACGACCTGCCGGACGACTACTGGTCGACCTATGCGGAAAGCGTGCGGGGCCTGTCGCTGGAGCAGGTCGAAGCCGCGGCCGCCACGGTCATCAGGCCCGACAACCTCGTCTGGGTTATCGTCGGCGACCGCGCGCGCATCGAGAGCGAGATCCGCGCCCTCGAGCTCGGGCCGCTGACCCTGCTCGACGCGGACGGCAGGCCGCTCTGAGGAGGGCCTGCCCGGCGGCTGTCGCGACAATGCGATAGGCGACAGCCGCCGGACAGCACGCCTGTCGCCGGACCCGGCACTGCGCTACGCTCTGCCGGTGATCGTCCGGACCGCAGGCAAGCCATGAGTGACCTCGATTACCCGGCGCGCATCGCCGCGGCGGATATCTACGACGTCGCGGTGCGCACGCCGCTGGAGCCGGCGAGCCTGCTGTCGCAGCGGCTCGGCAATCGCGTGCTGCTGAAGCGCGAGGACCTGCAGCCGATCTTCTCGTTCAAGCTGCGCGGCGCGATGAACAAGCTGAACCGGCTGCCTCCTGCGCAGCTCGCGGCCGGCGTCATCTGCAGCTCGGCAGGCAACCACGCCCAGGGTGTCGCGCTGGCGGCCAGCCGCAAGGGCGTGCCGGCGGTGATCGTGATGCCGGTCACGACGCCGAGCATCAAGGTCGAGGCCGTGCGGCGGCTCGGCGGCGAGACGATCCTGCACGGCGACAACTACGACGCGGCCTACGAGCGCGCCCGGGCCGTCGGCGCGGAGCGCGGCCTCACGTTCATCCATCCGTTCGACGATCCCGACGTCATCGCCGGCCAGGGGACGATCGCGCGCGAACTGCTCGAGCAGTGCCAGCCGGCGCCGGCGGCCGTGTTCGTGCCGATCGGCGGCGGCGGCCTGATCGCGGGCATCGCCGCGTGGCTGAAGGACCGGGCGCCAGCCACCCGCGTGGTAGGCGTCGAGCCGGACGACTCGGCCGGGATGCAGGCATCGCTCGCGGCCGGCCGGCCGGTCACGCTCGACCATGTCGGCATATTCGCCGACGGCGTCGCCGTGCGGCGCGTCGGCGACGAGACCTTCAGGCTGTGCCGCGAGCTCGTCGACGAGATCGTCACGGTCGATACCGACGAGGTCTGCGCGGCCGTGCGCGACGTGTTCGAGGACACGCGCTCGATCATGGAACCGGCCGGTGCTCTGGGTGTCGCCGGCCTGAAACGCTACGTTGCTGAACGCGGCGTCCGCGACCAGGCGCTGGTCGCCATCAGCTGCGGCGCCAACGTCAATTTCGATCGCCTGCGGCACATCGCCGAGCGCGCGGCCGTCGGCGAACACCGCGAAATGCTGATGGCGGTGCAGATACCGGAACGGCCCGGCAGCTTCCGCGAATTCTGCGCCGCGCTCGGCAGGCGCGGCGTGACGGAATTCAACTACCGCTACAGCGACGCCGCCGAAGCGCGCATTTTCGTCGGCGTTGAGCTGCGCGGCGGCCTGGCCGAGCAGCGCGAGGTGCTGGCTGGCGTGCGGGCGCTCGGCTACCCGGTGGTCGACATGAGCGACAACGAGCTGGCCAAGCTGCACGTGCGACACCTGGTCGGCGGCCGCAGCCCGGGACTCGACAACGAGCGGGTGTTCCGATTCGAATTCCCGGAGCGGCCGGGTGCGCTGCTCGCGTTCCTCGACGCGATCGGCACGCAATGGAACATCAGCCTGTTTCACTACCGCAATCACGGCTCCGACTACGGCCGCATCCTCGCCGGCATCCAGGTCTCGCCGGGGGACGTCGACGAGCTGGAGGCACACCTGGCCGAGCTCGGCTACCCGCACCAGGACGAGAGCGACAACCCCGCCTACCGGCTGTTCCTCGACTGACCCGGCGTCAGTCGCGGAACGACGGGTCGCGCCGGTCGAGCCGGCGCAGCAGGCCGGGCCAGGCGAGCTGGCCGCCGAGACCCTTCAGCACGATCTCGGCCTGCGCGGCGATGCCGCGGACGATCTTCTCGTCGACCTCGATCAGCTCGACGCCCGCCGACTGCGCGAGCAGCTGCGTCTGGCAGGCCGTCTCCAGCGCGTACATGTTCAGGAATGCATCAGGAATGCTCGGGCCCACCGTCAGCAGGCCGTGATTACGCAATACCAGGTTGTTGTTGTCGCCGAGGTCGCGGACCAGGCGCGGCTTCTCGTCGTCGTTCAGCGCGACGCCCTCGTAGTCGTGGTAGCCGACCGAGATCAGCGGGAACAGCGAGATCTGCGAAAGCGGCCGCAGTCCGCCGGCCTGCGCGGAAACCGCGACGCCCGCGCGCGTGTGCGTGTGCAGTACACAGGCAACGTCTGGCCGCGCGGCGTGCACGGCACTGTGGATCACGAAGCCTGCCGGGTTCACCGGGTACGGCGACTCGAGGATCTTCTCGCCTTCGGCGTCCACCTTGACCAGGCTGCTCGCCGTGATCTCCTCGAACAGCATCCCGTAGGGATTGATCAGGAAATGCTCGTCGGGACCCGGCACGCGCGCCGAGATGTGCGTGAACACGAGGTCGTCCCAGCCGTACATGGCGATCAGGCGGTAGCAGGCGGCAAGGTCGACCCGGACCTGCCATTCCTCGTCGCCGACCCGTTCCCTGACCGACAGTTCGACACCAGCGGTGCTCATTGCGCTCTCCCGTGACTGCTGCGGCTCATTATACGCACCCCACGGATTGCGCCACCTGCCGGACAGCCTGCGCCCTTATAAGAATTGGTTTGCAACCATCTGCGGCCGCCGCGCATCGAAACATCGACAAGCGGGCCGGCAGGCGCCGGCCCGCGGACCGCGCACCACGTGACAAACTAAACTTCCCTTATGCAGTTTGTCTCAGCTTGACGGTGGCTTCGGCCACCGTCTTTTTTTTGCGGCTCAGTGCGCCCAGGCCTGGCTGTGGATGTGGCCGATCTTGCGAGCCTGAGTCAGGCGGTAGAAATGCCGGAGCTCGGCCAGCCCGCGCTCGTCATCCGAGTGCAGTCGCCCGGACAGCCGATGGCAAAAGCGCGCGGCGTAATCGCTGGCTGCCCGGTAGCGCTCGCGCTGCGCGGCGGACAGCTGCGGGTGGAAGCTCACGTCGTCGAACAGCCAGCCGTGCAGCCGACCGGCCAGCGCGACGTCGTCCTGCTGCAGCGCGATCAGCCAGGTACTGACGAACTTGTCGATTTCGGCCTGCAGCTCCAGTTCGAGCAGCGTGACGGACTTGTCGTGCTGGGCGCTGAAGGCGAGATAGGTGAAGTGGCTTACGCCCTCGAGCGCCGTCCACAGGTCTGCCAGGCGATCGGGTCGCAGGTTCGTGAGCGGATCGTCGCGCTCGAGGCGCTCGAGCATGTCCTCGTCCAGGTACACGCTCATGGCGAGGCCGGCTTCGTCCTGGCTGACCAGCACGGTCTCGTCGGTGTCCGCCAGCAGGCTGTCCCGGCCGAGCAGGCGTGCGAGCGCCGGGTCCGTGATCAGGAAGTCGTCGATACGGTAGTCGGTCTCGACGCCGTAGAGTTCGGTCAGCCGGTCCTGCAGCGCCCCGAGCATGCCTCAGTGCCGCCTCAGTCCCGGTTGCTCCATCGGCGTCACGCCGGCCTGCCGCAGCAGCGCGGCGGCGCGCCGGCTGCCGGTGCGCAGCCAGACCTCGTAGGTGCGCAGCAGGTCGATGTCGGAGGCCTGGCGGGCGCCGTCGCGCACCTCGTTGAGCACGTCGACGACCACCTGGAACTTGCAAGCGAGCTCCGCGTAGACGCCGGCGAGCGCGCGCCCGCGAACCGTTCCGCGAATCTCGTCCGAGAGCGAGCCGTAGGCGGTGCCGCCCATGTGGATGTAGTAGTCGAGGTCGACGAGCCGGTGGGCAAGGCTGTCGGCGAAGAAGCCGGCGATGAACAGCGACACGTCACCGATGCGCTGCAGGGACGCGCTGCGCTCGACCGGGCTCCTGGCCTCGGCGGCGTCGACGAGCATCAGGGCGAGCGGCTTCAGCCCGTAGACCTCGCCGCTGTCGTCGTAGAGGTCCTCGGAACGGGAAAACAGCGTCAGCAGGTTGACCACGTAGTGGGCGGCGTGATCGTCCACGTCGACGCCCTGGTTGCGAATCGCGCTGTCGATCGACTCGCGAAAGTAGTCGCGCAGGTCGTGAACAGCCAGTACGCCTTCGTCGGCATGCGTTCGTTCCATGGCCACAACACCTCTCCAGGCACTGCCAGAGCCCGTCGCGGCCGCTGCGTTTCGATTCCTGTGCGTCGCCGTCCTCGTGACGGGTCGACGCGCAATGCACCGCAGTCAACCGCACACGAAACTCTTCTGCGTGTATCGGCAGAAGTTCTCTTATCTATAACTTAATCGGACCGATTGCAGTGTGACAAAGTTCACGTGCAGCCGGCGACGCTCGTCGCCGACGGGGACTTGAGTCACAAAAACGGATGAAGTTATATTTTTCGGTCCGGTCCCCGGAACCGTTCTACCACATCTCGCGCAGTCGCCGGGCGACGTCGATCGTCCGCGTCGAGCGTGGCCGCAGCTCCGCGCCGTCGTCGTCGCGGCGCCCCACGTAGCGCTGCTCGAAGGTGTCCAGGAGCCCGGGCGTCATGAAGCGGCTGCGCGCGCCGTGGACGTGCCGATCACCACCCGGCGCCTGGCCGGTCACGTAGAAACGCATCGGCACCAGTAGTGACAGCGAGCGTTTCGCGCGCGTCATCGCGACGTAAAGCAGCCGCCGCTCCTCGTCGATCGCAGCCGCATCGCCTGCTGCGAATTCCGACGGGAAATTGCCGTCCGTAACGTTCAGCACGAACACGGCATCCCACTCCTGGCCCTTGGCACTGTGCACCGTCGACAGCACGAGGTAGTCCTCGTCCAGCAGCGGGTCGCCGGCGAGATCGCCGGTCGCCGCCGGCGGGTCGAGCGTGAGCTCGGTCAGGAACCGCTCCCGCACCGGGTATCGCGACGCGATCTGCGAGAGCTGCTCGAGGTCCGCCTCGCGCAGCTCGCTCGCGTCGTAGAGTCGCGCGAGCTGCGGGCGATACCAGCCGAGCGCGCGCTCGAGCTGCCACTGCCAGTCCCGCTGGTCCGCCTCGGCCCCGCCGAGAGCCGCCATCAGCGCCGCGAACGCCGGCCAGTCCGCGCGCGCGGCCGGCGGCGGCACGAACCGGGCGAGCGCCTGCCACGGCGCGTCCGCGGCCGTGCTCGCCGCGAAAGCCTTGCGCGCCCAGGCCGGTCCCATGCCCGGCAGCAGCTTCAGCACGCGGAACGCGGCCATCTCGTTCAGCGGGTTCGCGGCCCACTTCAGCACCGCCAGCAGGTCCTTGACGTGCGCGGCCTCGAGAAACTTGAGGCCGCCGTACTTTACGTAGGGAATGTTGCGCCGGACGAGTTCCAGTTCGAGCCGGTCGCTGTGGTGGGCGCTGCGGAACAGCACCGCCTGGCGGCGCAGCTCGATGCCCTGCTCGCGGTTGTCGAGCACGCTTTCGACGACGTACTCGGCCTCCGCGTCGCCGTCCTCGACGCTCAGGTAGTGAGGCTTGCCGCCGCCCTTGTCATCGCTGACGAGCTGCTTCGAGTACCGCCGCTCGCCGTCGGCGATCAGCCGGTTAGCGCTGTCGAGGATCGGCTGGGTCGAGCGGTAGTTCTGTTCCAGCGTGACGACCTCGGCACGCGGCGTGTAGCGCGCCGGGAAGCCGAGGATGTTGCCGACCTCGGCCGCGCGGAACGAATAGATCGACTGCGCGTCGTCGCCGACGACGGTCAGGCCGTTCCCGTCCGGCTTCAGCGCTTCGAGGATGCCGGCCTGCAGCACGTTCGTGTCCTGGTATTCGTCGACCAGCACGTGGTCGAAGAAACCGCCGATCTCCGCGGCGCAGGCCTCGTCCGCGACGAGGTGACTCCAGTACAACAGCAGGTCGTCGTAGTCGAGCGCGTGGTTGTGCTGCTTGCGCTCGACATAGCCGCGAAACAGTGCCCCCAGTTCGGCGGCCCAGTCGGCGCACCAGGGAAAGCGGCGGTCGAGCACGTCGGCCAGTGGCTCGCGTGCGTTGACGACGCGCGAGTAGATCGCGAGGCAGGTGTCCTTTTTCGGAAATCGCCGCGACTTGCGGCTGCAGCCGAGTTCGTGACGCACAACATCCAGCAGGTCGGCGGCATCGCCCCGGTCCAGAACGGAGAAGCCGGGGTCGAGGCCAACGACGCCGGCATAGCGGCGCAGCAGGCGGTTGGCGACCGCGTGGAAGGTGCCCGACCAAGGCAGCAGGCCGGCCGGCTGCGGCGCCCGGCCCGCGGCACGCGTCGCCCCGCGGACGATGGCCTCGACGCGCCGGACCATGTCCTGCGCGGCGCGCCGCGTGAACGTCAGCAGCAGGATGCGCTGCGGGTCGACGCCCTCGAGCACCAGCCAGGCCACGCGGTGCGCGAGAGTGGTCGTCTTGCCGGTGCCGGCGCCGGCGATGACCAGCAGCGGCCCGGCCCGGAAGCCGCCGCCGGCGGCTTTCGCACCGTAGACCGCGGCCCGACGCTGCGCGTCGTTCAGCCGCTCGAGGCACTGGCGTTCGGCGATCGCGGGCTCGGCCATGCCGGCTCCCGGTCCAAAACTGTATTCTTGTCCAGTACTGTATGGATTTACAACCGCGCGCCGAGGAATTCCTCTATCGCCGCGGCCAGCGCCTCGGGACGTTCGAGGTGCAACATGTGCCCGGCCCCGTCGACGGTGACGGCGCGGGCGTCCGGGTAGCCGCTGTCCCCGTCGCGCCAGAGGGCGGCCTGCGCCTCGAAACCGGTCTCGCTGCCGCTGACGAGCAGCACCGGCGCGCGGATTCGTTGCCAGCACGCCCGCGCCTCGGCGCGCCGGTACAGGACGGCATTGGGCCAGTGGTGCGCGGCGTCGGCTTTCGGCCGCCAGCGTCCGTCGCTACCGCGCCGCGCCCACCGCCGCGCGACGTAGCGCGCACGATCCCGCGCAATGCCGGGGCTGCGCTCGAGTATCTTCGCGACGAGCTTGTCCAGCGACGCGTATCCGGGATGCTCGCGACGCCGCCGGCCGGCGTCGAGCCAGCGCCGGTAGCGTTCCGGCGCCTCCTGCGGGTCGCTGTCGGCGAGGCCGAAGCCCTCCACGTTGATCAGCGCGGCGACCCGCTCCGGGCAGACGCCCGCGTAGAGCGCGGCGACGTTGCCGCCCATGCTGTGGCCGACCAGCGGCACCGGCTCGCGCAGGTCGAATGCGTCGAGCAGCGCGTCGAGGTCCGCGAGGTAGTCCGGAAACCAGTAGGCCGCCGCGTTGTGGCCCGACTCCCCGAACCCGCGCCAGTCCGGTGCAAGCACCCGCCAGTCGCGCTGGAACGCGTCGACGGTGAATTGCCAGGAGGCCGCGCAGTCGCCCCAGCCGTGCAGCAGCAGGAGCGGCGGCGAAGCCCTGTCGCCCCACTCCCGCACCGCGTAGTCGATGCCGCGGATCGTCAGGCGCTCCGTGCGCGGCTCGCCGGCGGCGCCGGCGTCGCTGTTCGACGACATGTCACGTTCCGTTTGCGCCGCACCCGGCAGCGATGTTGCCGCGGCGAGACTACGCCGCGGGGATTGCGTCGTGTATAAAGTAGCGAGGCCACGACAATGTCTGCAATAACAATCTCTCTGCCGTCGGCATGACTTTCGAGATCGCGCTCGTCCTCGGCATCCTCGCCGTAGCGCTCGTGCTGTTCGTGAGCGAGCTGGTCCGCATGGATCTCGTCGCGCTGCTGGTACTCGGCACGCTGACGATCACCGGTCTCGTCTCCGCCGACCAGGCCTTCGACGGCTTCAGCAACAACGCCGTCATCACCGTGTGGGCGATGTTCATCCTGAGCGAGGGCCTGACGCGCACCGGCATTGCGAACGTGATCGGTCGCCAGGTCATCCGCGTGGCCGGGCGACAGGAAGTGCCGATGATCATCGTCATCATGATCACGGCCGCCGTGCTGTCCGCATTCATGAACAATATCGGCGTTGCCGCGCTGATGTTGCCGGTCGTCGTCGACGTCGCCCGGCGCACGCGCATCCCGGTCTCGCGCCTGCTGATGCCGCTCGCGAACGCGACGCTGCTCGGCGGCCTGATGACGCTGATCGGCACGCCGCCGAACTTGCTGATCAGCGAGGCCCTCGAGCGCGGCGGCTACGAGGCATTCAGCCTGTTCGATTTCACGCCGGTCGGCGGCGGCGTCGTGCTCGCCGGCGTCCTGTTCGTGGCGCTGTTCGGACGGCTGCTGCTGCCGCGGGTGCAGGCCGAGCGCAGCCGCAATCGCAGCCAGCGCAGCCTGCGCGCGCGTTACAAGCTCGCGGAACAGACCTTCATGCTGCGCGTGCCGGTCGACTCCGTGCTGGTCGGCAAGACGCTGGCCGAGAGCCGGATCGGCACCTCGACCGGGCTCGTCATTCTCTCGCTCGTGCGCTTCGGACGCAGCGAAACCCTGCCGAGCCGGCAGACGGTCCTGCGCGCCGGCGACGGCATCCTGGTGCAGGGGCGCGAAGACCAGTTTCGCGAGTTGCAGCGCTGGAGCGACCTGGTCATCGAACGCGAGGCCCCGGTGCTGAAATCGATGGTCGAATCGAAAATCGGCTACGCCGCGGTCGACCTGGACGAGGGCTCGCCACTCGTCGGCGAACTCGTCCGCCTCGCCGGTTTCCGCTCGCGCTTCAACGTCGTCGTGGTCGGCATCCGGCGCCGCGACAGCTTTCGCCTCGCCAATCTCGCCTACGTGCCGCTGCGCGCCGGCGACCGCATTCTCGTGCAGGGCGAGACCGATGCCCTGGAGGAGCTGCAGAAATTCGACGATTTCTCGGCCGTCGAGATCCTCGACAAGGACAAGCTTGCAGAGCTCTACGAGGCGGACGAACGTATGTTCGTCGTGCGCCTGCCGAAGCACAGCGGACTGTCCGACGCAACGCTGGCCAAGAGCCGGCTGGCCGACGTATTCGACTTCCGCGTGCTCGCGATCTTCCGCGACGGCAAGCTGAACCTGATGCCGGGCGGTGACGAGGTGCTGACCGGCGGCGACCTGCTGCTCATCGAGGGCCAGCCGGAAGACATGGAGGTCCTGCGCGGCCTGCAGGAACTGGAGATCGAGTCGCGCGTGGGGGCGCACCTCGGCAAGCTCGAGTCGGAACGCCTGACGCTGCTGGACGCCACGCTCGATCCGCGCAGCTCGCTCGCCGGCAAGACGGTGGGCGAACTGAATTTCCGGGAGCGCTACGGGATCGAGCTGGCCGGCATCTGGCGCGAGGGGGCAGCCGTCAACGCGGATTTGGCCAACGAGCGCCTCGCAATCGGCGACGCGCTGCTGCTGCTCGGCCCGCGCGATCGCCTGCAGCTGCTCAGCAACGACTCGGACTTCCTGATCCTGACGCCGCTCGGGCAGACGCCGCCCGATACCCGGCGCGCGCCGCTGGCCGCGGCGATCATGCTCGGCGTGGTGACGGTCGTGCTGCTCGGCTACCTGCCGATCTCGGTCGCGGCCGTCGTCGGCGGCAGTATCATGATCCTGACCGGCTGCCTGTCGATGGAGCAGGCCTACCGCGCGATCGACTGGCGCGCGATCTTCCTGATCGCCGGCATGCTGCCGCTCGGCACCGCGATGCAGGATTCCGGCGCCGCATCCTGGCTCGCCGGCCAGGTCATGTACCTGCTCGGCGATGCGGGGCCCTGGCCCGTGATCGTCGGGCTGTACCTGCTGACGGCCGCGGCCACGATCGTGATCCCGTCAGCCGCGCTGGTCGTGCTGATGTCGCCTATCGTGCTCTCGGCCATGGCCGAGATGGGCTACGCGCCGCAGACGGCGATGATGGCGGTAGCGATGGCCGCGGCGAGCTTCATGAGCCCGATCTCGCACCCGGCGAACATCCTGGTCATGGGCCCCGGCGGCTATCGCTTCGTCGACTACCTGAAGGTCGGCGTGCCGCTCACGCTCGTCGTGTTCGTTGCGGCAATGCTGCTGGTGCCGTGGCTGTGGCCGCTGACGCCGGCCTGACGCGGCCGTCTTGCCCGCACGCTTCGCGGCAAGCGCCGCAGTGACCCGGGCGAACTAGGGCAGCAGCACCGTGGACCCGGTCGTGCGGCGCGCCTCGATGTCGCGGTGCGCCTGTGCCGCTTCGGCGAGCGGGTAACGCTGCCGCACCTCGATCTTCACGTGGCCCGCTTCGACGACGCTGAACAGGGCCTCGCAGGCCGCCAGCAGCCGCTCGCGCGTGTCGACGAAGTCGAACAGCACCGGCCGCGTGACGTACAGCGAGCCGCGCTTTGCGAGCTCGGCCGGGGCGAACGGCTCTACCGCGCCCGAGGCATTGCCGAAGCTCACCATGACGCCGTGCGGCCTGAGGCAGTCGAGCGAGGCCATGAACGTATCCTTGCCGACAGAGTCGTAGACGGCCGCAACGCCGGCGCCGTCGGTCAGCTCGCGCACGCGTGACGCGACGTCCTCGTCGGCCATGACGATATCGGCACAGCCGTGCCCGCGGGCCAGCGCGGCTTTCTCTTCCGTGCTGACGACGCCGATGACGCGCGCGCCGAGATGCCTCGCCCACTGGCCGGCCAACAGGCCGACGCCGCCGGCGGCGGCATACAGCAGGACGTCGTCACCCGGTTCGACGGGATAGCTGCGGTGCAGCAGGTACCAGGCCGTGAGCCCCTTCAGCAGGACCGCGGCCGCCTGTTCGTCGCCGATGCCGTCGGGAATCGGCACCAGCTTGTCGGCCGGGAAGTTGCGGGCCTCCGAGTAGCTGTCGGCCGGCCGGCCCGTGTACACGACGCGGTCGCCCGGGCTGACGACGGACACGCCCGGCCCGACGGCATCGACGACGCCCGCGGCCTCGCTGCCGAGGCCGCCCGGCAGCGGACCGGGATAGAGGCCACTGCGATGGTAGGTGTCGATCAGGTTGAGACCGATCGCCGTGTGCCGCACGCGCGCCTCGCCGGGGCCGGGATCCGGCACCTCGACGTCGACCAGCTGCAGGACCTCGGGGCCGCCGTATTCTTCGATGCGTATCGCCTTGGCTTTCATCGTCGTCCGTCATTGCCGCGTGCGCGGCGAGCCAGCATAGCCGAGGCTCGCCGCGATTTTAAGGGCGGCCGCCCGCGCCGGCGGCTGCTAGGATGCCCGTTCTTTCGTGGCGCTTCGGGAGCGGTCGTGGACAAGCGGGTGGCAGGCAAGACGGCACTGGTGACCGGCGCGGCGCAGGGCATCGGCGCCGGCGTCGCGCAGCTGCTGGCGGACGAGGGGGCGCGCGTGCTGCTCACCGACATCAATGCCGACGGCGCCGAGGCCGCGGCCGCGGCAATTGCGAACGGGCATCCCGGGCAGGCGCTCGCGGCGGCACACGACGTGAGCAGTGAGGACGACTGGCGGCGCGTGCTTGCGCTCGCCGAGAAGGAATTCGGCGGCCTGCACATCCTGGTCAACAACGCCGGGATCGGCGCGCTGGCCTCGGTCGAGGACGAAACGCTCAAGAACTGGCGGCGCGTGCACGCGATCGATCTCGACAGCGTGTTCCTCGGCTGCAAGCATGCGCTGCCGCTGATGCGCGCGGCCGGGCGCGGCTCGATCGTCAACATCTCGTCGATCTCGGGCATCATCGCCGGGCACAACCTGGCCGCCTACAATTCGGCCAAGGCCGCCGTGCGGCACCTGAGCAAGTCGGTCGCGCTGCACTGCGCGCACGAGGGCATCGATGTGCGCTGCAACTCGGTGCACCCGGTCTTCATCGACACGCCGATCCTCGACGGCATGGCCGGCGGCGACGATCGCGAAGCGGCACTCGCGAAGCTCGCGCGACAGATTCCGCTCGGCAGGGTCGGGCAGGTCCGGGACGTGGCCTACGCGGTGCTCTATCTCGCGTCGGACGAATCCGCGTTCGTCACGGGCACCGAGATCCGCGTGGACGGCGGGATCAGCGCGCGCTAGCGGCGGTCTCCGCGGCAGGATCCAGCGCGATCGTCAGGCGACCTTCCATCGCGACCGGGCCGTCGGCAACGGACCAGGCACGCACGCTGACGGCTTCGACGGCCTCGCCGCGCGCGCCGCGCAGGCCGCCGCTGCCCCCGGCCACGCGGCCGGTGCCGAGCGCATTGGGGCCGTCGGTCAGCACGCCGTAGTAGGTACCGCGCCAGCTGTCGGCGGAGCTCACGCGCGCCGGCAGCGCTATTTCGCGGAGCAGGCTCCAGCGGTTCTCGGTCTGGTCGATCATCAGGCCGCCGCGATCGACGAGCCAGACGTGCCAGGCGCTCGACACCGGGTAGACGCCGTTCAGGATGCCCGGCTGCTCCGCGGTGGTCGCGAACTTGATACCGAGGCCCGCGGGCTGTCCGCGGCTGTTGCGCAGCAGCGCGACGACGAGCGACGTGTCCTCTACCGCGGGTTCCCAGAGTTCCTGGATGCTCGCCGGGTAGCGCGTGGCGCTCGTCAGGCCCGATCCGGTGGCGGCAACCAGCTCGCGGCTGCCGGCGGCGAAGGCGAGTTCCATCTGCCCCGAGCTGCTGACCGCGAGCGGCGACAGCGAGGGCCGGCGCGCCAGCGGGTTGTAGTAGACGAGCAGGACGAACACGATGACGCCGCAGGCGATACCGGCGAGCAATGCGAGCAGGTACTTCACGGCTCGTTACCGGTCGTTGCGACGAGGACGCCGGTCAGCTCGATCGTGCCGCCGTCGCCGCCCGGCAGGAACCGCTCGCCGAGGCTGCCGAGGCGGCCGTCGAACTCGCGGGTCCCGGCGCGCAGACCGCCGCTGCGCAGGCCGCTGGCGTCCGGGGCCGGGTTCATCGGGAAATACATCGAGCCGCGGGCGGGCAGGTGCAGCAGCCATTCGACCTCGCCCGTGGGCGCGGCAATGCGGCTGCCGAGCCCGATGACAACGTCGTTCGCGTCGCGGAGCTTGAAGACTTCGGCCTCGATGCCGGCCGTCGCCAGGTGGGCCGGCCAGTCGACGCCTGCCGGGCTGGTCGCGGCCGGATTCCCGCCGCCGGCGAGGATACGGTCGTCGGGCACGTGGATGCGCCAGGCCTCGCGTATGCCGCCGTTCGGCTGCACGCTGACGATGGAGACCTCGCGATGCAGGTCCGTCACCGGCAACAGGTAGGCCGCCGCGGCAGCGAGCGCAGCGCCGAGAACGATTCCGAATCCGAACAGCTTGAACAATTCAACGGGTCCCGTGCGAACGATGAGGGACAGCGGAGTTTAGTTAAATCCGCCGCCCGGCTCACCCGTCATGACGCGGAATTGTGACGGGCTGCACACCCGGCTCAGTCTGCGGCGGGTCCGCTCGCGTACCAGGCGGCCAGGTAGTCGTCGAAACTCTGCGTATCGGCCGCCTCGATCTCGGCCTGCCGCTCGAGCGACGCCCGGGCTTCGTCGCGGAACTGGCGCTCGCGCCCGGCCGGCAGCGGTTCCAGTGCGAGAAAGTATTCGCGATGGCCGCGGGCGGCCGCCATGGCGAATTCGAAGAAACTCTGCTGCCCCTGGCGCAATTCGTTCAGCACGCGCGCGGACGGCGTGCTGTCCGGCTCGTCGAGCATGGCGGCGTGCACGGCGACCGCGGGCGCGTACTCCGGCCGTTCGAGGCTGGCGTCGAGCAGTTCGGCAACGGCGGCGATGCCGGGCAGAATCTCGGCGGCCCAGTCCGTGAGCGGGACTTCGGTCCCGCCGCGCGCAAGTCGCAGCGCGGGGTCACGGCCGCGCTTGGCCGTGAGCTTGTGGTTCGAGCCGAGCTCGTCCCAGTCGCGCTCGTCGAGCAGGGGGCTCTCTTCGAGCAGGCAATAGATGAGGAAAGCCTCGACGAAGCGCATTACGTTCTGGCTGATGCCGACCGGGTCGAACACGTTCAGGTCCAGGGAGCGCACCTCGACGTATTCGATACCGCCGCGTCTTAGCGCCGCCGTAGGCCGCTCGCCCGAGTTAGCCACGCGCTTCGGCCGGATCGGGCTGTAATACTCGTTCTCGATCTGCAGCTGGTTCGCGCTGAGCTGCCGGTATTCGCCGTTCGCGCGCACGCCGATTTTCTCGTAGCGCGGGTCGGGGGTGGCGATCGCCCGGCTCAGGTCCGCGATGTACTCGTCAAGCGAGTTGAGCGAGATGTTCAACCGCGCCTGGGTCTTGTTGCTGTAACCGAGGTCGCTCATGCGCAGCGACGTGGCCCAGGGCTCGTACAGCGTGTGACCGCCCAGTGATTGCATCCCTTCGGGCACCGGTGCGCTGAACGAGCGACACAGCGCCGGCGATGCGCCGGTCAGGTACAGCAGGAGCCAGCCCATGCGGCGGAAATTCCGCAGCAGCCCGAGGTAGGCCGCGGACCGGAACGCATCGGCGTCGGCGCCGTCGCCGGCGACCTCGCGGTAGACGGGCCAGAATCCCTCGGGCAGCGAGTAGTTGAAGTGCAGGCCGGCGATCGTCTGCATCGCACGACCGTAGCGATAGCCTAGGCCGTTGCGATAGACGGTCTTCATCCGGCCGACGTTGGAGTCCCCGTAGCGGGCCAGCGGAATGTCGGCATCGTCGGGAATGCGGCAGGGCATGCTCGTGACCCACAACAGCTCGTCGCCGAGCTCGCCGTAACAAAACTGGTGAATGTCGCAAAGATCGCGCAGCGCCTGCCAGGTATGCGGCACGGCCGGGGTCACGAACTCGAGCAGAGCCTCGGAGAAGTCGGTCGTGACGAAGCGATTGGTCAGCGCAGAACCGAGGCCGCGCGGGTGCGGCGCCTGCGACAGGTAGCCATCCGGCGTCACCCGCAGCGACTCCTTCTCCACGCCCTTCAGGCCGCCGCCCAGGACCGCGGCGCCGTCGGCGGCTGTCAGCCGCTCGAGTCTGCGTTCGAAAAAACTGCCCACGCGATGGTCCCTGCCGACGGATTGAGCGACTATACAGAGCGGCCGACGGCGAGCCAACGCGCCTGCGCTGCACGCGCCCGTCCGACATTGCCGACTGTTTCACAGTACTGGCGCGCGAACGTACTATGATCGTCCTTTCGACAGCTCCCGCCCGGCGGAACGATGAACAACTCCAGAATGCGACGGCTGCGCGACCAGGCCCGTGGCCCGGCCACGCTGATCAGCGACGGATGCCGCATCACCGGCACGATCGACGGCACCGGCGACTTCATGATCAGCGGCGAGATCGTCGGTGACAGCGATCTCTCGGGCACCGTGACCATTACCGAGCGCGGCTGCTGGCGGGGCACGCTGAAGGCCGCGGCTGTCATCGTCGCCGGCACGGTCGAAGGCGACGTGGTCTCGGACGGACGCATCGAGATAGGCGACACGGCGAAGATCACCGGGACCGTGACAGGGCACGCCATCGCCGTCGCCGAGGGTGCCGTCGTGCAGGGCACGATGCAAACCACTGGCGGGGAAAAACCAAAGGAATTCAACGAGAAACGCCAGGGCGACTGAGCGGCTCCGGCACCCGGCAACGGCACGGGCGTCGCCGCCACCCCTGCCGGTGTTAGACTGCAGGCCAATGCCGAGAAGGCCCGTGCAGTATTACAACAACAAGTGACCGGCCAGGGCCCGCGCGGGCTCCGGGATCCGTGTCCGAGCAACGATGACCGGCAAGATCCTTCCCCGCTACCTGATACTGGGACTGGCCGTCGCCGCCGTGGCGGCGGGCGTGCTGCTGACGAGTTTCTATCTGCAGTACAGCACGCTCGCGGGTGAACTGGTCGAAACCGGGCTGGGCCAGCACGAACGCAGCCTCGCGGAAAGCTTCGAACGCCGCTCGCGCGCCCGCCTGCACCGGATCGCGGACCGGCTCGACGTGTCCGGTAGCGGCGAGGCCCGGAGCATCAACCGCGAGTTGCTGTCCCGTTACGTGGAAGGCCGCGAATACCTGCTCGGACTCCGCTACATCGCCGCCGACGGCAGCCTGCTCGAATTCGGAACCTTGCCGCCGACCGCGGAGATGGACCGCCTGACCTGGGCCGAGCACCGCCTGTACCTGAGCTACCCGGTCGAGCGCGATGCGGAACGTTTCGGCCAGGTTTACGGCAGCTTCGACCTGCGTCCGCTCGAGACGGAAATCGCCGATTTCCGCGAACACATGCTGGCTGCGGAGATCCAGAACCGGCGAGGCAGCCTGCTGTGGATGGCCGGCTCCCTCGCGGCAATGTTCGTCCTCTGTGCCAGCATGATCTGGCTGGTCATCAAGGCACAGGGTCGTCGCATCCAGGAGTTGAAGCAGCAAGCCGAGAAACTGAGCGAAGCGAATTTCGGCGAGCCGCTGCACGGTCCGCAGGGCGACGAGCTGTCCAACCTCGTTGACGTGTTCAACCGCATGCGGGACCGATTGAAAGAGACGACGATATCCCGCGATTACGTCGACAGTATTCTCGGCAGCATGAACGAAGCGATCATCGTGACACACGCCGACGGCACGATCACGAAGGTCAATCACGCAACCTCGCGGATGCTCGATTACTCCGAGCACGAACTGGTCGGCAAGGACATCGGGCTGATCGTCGACACTCGACACGGGCAGCCGCTGAAAACGGATGCGCCGTCCGGCATCCCGATGGAAGCGACCCTGATCACGCGCGCCGGCGAGCGGGTGCCCGTTTCCTACACCGGTTCACGGATCGGCGACGACGAGGATGCGGATCGCATCTACGCCGCCCAGAACATCACTGAAAGGCGCAAGGCCGAGCAGCGCATTCGCTACCTGGCCCGCATCGACGCGCTGACCAAGGTGCCGAACCGGATGCAGTTCCAGCACCTGCTGCAGCGGGCGATTGCCCGCGCGAAACGCTCTCGCAAGGCGCTGTGCCTGCTGTACATCGACGTCGACCGTTTCAAGGAGATCAATGACACGTTCGGCCACCTTGCCGGTGACACGACGCTGGAAACGGTCGCGCGACGCCTGAACGAGGCCTTGCCGGACGACACGGTCATCGGCCGGCTCGCGGGCGACGAATTCGCCGTCATCGTGGACCGGCTCGATAATACGCCCGAAACGTTGCCGGAACTCGACAAGCTCGCGCGACAGCTGCTCGACCGGCTGGCCGATCCTTTTTACGTGCAGGGCCACGAAGTGTTCATGACGGCCAGCATGGGTATCGCCTGTTATCCGACCGATGCCCCGGACGTCATCGACCTGATCCGCAACGCGGACGCAGCGCTGTATCACGCGAAGAAGAACGGCGGCAACGTGTTCGCCTACTACAGCCCGGAGATGAACGAGGCGGCCGTCGAGCGGCTGATGACCAAGAGCAAGCTCAAACGCGCATTCGAACGCGACGAACTTCTCGTGCACTACCAGCCGAAGTACAACATCGAAACCGGCCAGGTCGTCGGCGCCGAAGCGCTGGTGCGCTGGGACCTGCCCGAGCGCGGCATCATCCTGCCCTCGGACTTCATCCCGATTGCGGAGGAGACGAACCTGATCGTCGAGATCGGCGAGTGGGTACTGGACCGCGTCTGCGAGGACTTCCGGTACTGGCAGCGCTCGGTGTCCTCGCCCGGCCGGGTTTCCGTCAACCTGTCGCTGAAGCAGCTCCGCCAGCCGAATTTCATAAATCGAATCAGCGGGATACTACGCAGTTACGAGGTGTCGCCGACCTCCCTGGAACTCGAGATCACCGAGACCACGCTGATGGAAAACCCGGCACGGACGATCAAGCTGCTCGACGAGCTGTACGCGCTGGGCCTGCACCTGGCCATCGACGACTTCGGCACCGGCTACTCCTCGCTGTCCGCGCTGCAACAATTCCCGATCAGCACGCTGAAGATCGACAAGTCTTTCGTGCGGGACGTGGCGGTCAACCCGGACGATGCGACGATCGTCGCGACTATCGTGCACATGGGCCGCAGCCTCAAGATGGACGTCGTCGCCGAAGGTGTGGAAACCGAGGAACAGCTGAACTTTCTACAAGGCCTGCAGTGTACCTATGTCCAGGGCCTGCTGTTCGGCGACCCGATGAGCTCGGACAACTACCTCGAACTGTTGCTCGCCCAGGCAGACGGAACCGACAAGCATCGCGCACTGTTCGGCTGACCGCCTACACCGGCCAGGCGAGCGTAAATACCTGATTCGACTCCGGCTCTGTCGGCAGCTTCACTAGAACCCCGGCATCGTGATTAAATAGCCCGCCTGTCACAGTACGCCGGTAGACGTCTGTCGGCCGAGCGAAGGAATCTCCGTAACGATGAAGAAACTGACGACCCTGGCAATTGGCGCCGCCATGGCGCTGGGCAGCGCGAGCGCACTGGCCTGCGAATACCCGTCGCGTGTCGACATTCCCGACGGCAACACGGCTTCGAAAGACGAGATGATCGAGGGCCAGCGCAACGTCAAGAGCTACGTCGCCACGATGGAAACCTATCTGGAGTGCCTGGTCGACGAAGAAAAGTCGGCGCGGGCGCAGCTCGAGGACCTGAGTGCGGAGGACGAACAGCTCCGCGAAGACATGCTGAACAAGAAATACAACGCGGCCGTCGAAGAGATGGAAAAAGTAGCCGCCAGGTTCAACGCCGAGGTTCAGGCCTACAAGGCTCGCGAGGACTGATAGCTAGCCGGGTCGCCCGGCCCGGCACAGGGCCGCCCCCGCCCCGGCGCGCCGACGGCCAGCGGGCTGTCAGAGACTGTCGATCTGTTGCCGCAGGTCGACGCGGTTCTCGGTCACGATGCGCTCGAGTACGCGGACGCGCTCCTCGAGTCGCTCGACCTTCGCCAGGGTCTCGGCAAGCTCTTCGTCTGTCTCCGAACCCTTGTTGCGCTGCTCGATCCAGGCACGCGCCACCCCGGCCACCATCACGGTCAGCACCACCAGGAACACGAAAGTAAATACGCCGTTCATCCAATCTCCCCTGTTTTATTGTCCGGCCACGGCCACGCCTACAGCTTACGAAACTCCTGGTCCAGGTTGAAACGCGAGGAAGTGACGTAGCGCTCGAGCCGTGCGAGCCGCGTGTCGAGTTTCTGGAATCGCCGCTTCACGTCCGACAGCGTCGCCGACGGATTGGAGCGCATGGCCTGCCGGAACTCCGGATCTGCCGGTTCGGCGCGCTGCACGCGCCGGTCCGAAGGCACCAGCAGCACGCAGGCAATATAGGCCAGGATCGCGACCGGCGTGAACATCAGGAACAGCAGGATGGTCAGGAAACGCGTCGCGCACAGGTTGAAGCCGAAATAGTCGGCAATTCCGGCACAGACGCCGCCGAGCATGCCCCGGCGCGAGCTGCGATAGAAGCGCCGGCGCGGCCAGTCCTCTCTTGCATTCATGGCGAACTCCAGTGCTTGTCGCTGGCGCAGGATTTCCAGAACTCCTGTTCCGCACGATGCCCGCGCCAGGTGAGCGGACGGTCCCGCAGCAGCACCGCCGCGGCCAGGTACAGCAGCGCGGTCGGCAGGAAGAAGAGCACGAGGGCAATCGTGGCGACGATGCGTACCGTGCCCGTCGCGAACCCGAAGCGCTCGGCGATGCCTGCGCAAACGCCGAGAATCCAGCCGTTCTCACGGTCCCGGTAGAGTCCGTGCAGCGGCGAGCGGCCGCCCGTCCAGGCCCTGTGCGTCGTACTCATTGATTTTTCCTCCAGCCCGGTAATTCGTTGTCCATGATCGTCTCGAGCGCGTCCAGCCGGTCCTCGAGCCGCGATGCGATCTGCCACATCTCCTCCATCATCTTCTCGTCACCGCCCGAGAGCTCCCGCGACTGCTTCCAGCGGGTGATGAAGTGCAGGATGATGAACAGCGGCGCCGGGATCGCCAGGAAGACGATGCAGGCGACTGCAAGCAGCTCGAGAAAGCCCATGCTCAGCCGGCCTCCCCGCCGCGCTCACCGGACACACGCCGCTTCAGGTCATCCAGCTCTCTCGCCACCGACTCCTCGGCTTCGAGGCTGGCGAATTCGTGCTGCAGGTCCTTGGGCTGTCCGAGGTCGTATGCCTCGACGCGGCCCTCGACGTCGTCGATGCGGCGCGTGTACTGCTCGAAGCGAACCAGCGCATCGTCGATCTTGTAGTCGTGGATTTTCTTGCGCGCCTCCAGGCGGCTGCTGGCCGTCTTGTGGCGTGCCAGCAGCGCTTTCTGGCGGGCCTTGGCGTCGCCCAGCTTCGCTTCCAGCCGCGCGATGTCGTCGTTGAGCTTGCCGAGGCTGTCGTCGATCGCCGCGTAGTCGGAGCGAACCGCATCGGCCGCGGACGTAACCCGCGATTTTTCGACCAGCGCTGCCTTGGCGAGGTCCTCGCGATTCTTGCGCAGCGCGAGTTCCGCCTTGTTCTCCCACTCGCGCTGTTCGCGCTCGAGGGCCTCCAGCTTGCGGTTCAGATCTTTCTTGTCGGCGATTGAACGCGCCGCGGCCGACCGCACCTCGACCAGCGTGTCCTCCATTTCCTGGATCATCAGGCGGACGATCTTCTCGGGATCCTCCGCCTTGTCCAGGATCGCGTTGATGTTGGAATTCACGATGTCGCTGAATCTCGTGAAAATGCCCATGTTGCGTCTCCGTCAGTTGGTCTTGTGGGGCAGTCTTTGCAGCATCCGTGCCAGTGCCGGTCAACTCCGGCAAGATATTGTTTTTTATGCATTTTAAGGTCTTGCGAGCCCGGCAACGGGCGAAGGCTTCGCAGGTCCTTTTCACCACTTATTGGTGCTTTAAACCAGAAGTTGGTATTTTTCGCCAATGGCAATCGAGCACAGCGCGCCGACGATTATCGGCGAGGCCCCGGCCTTCCTGGAGATGCTCGAGCACGTGTCGCGGGCGGCGCCGCTCGGCAAACCCGTGCTCGTCGTCGGCGAGCGCGGCACCGGCAAGGAACTGATCGCCTCGCGCCTGCATTTCCTGTCGACGCGCTGGGAGCAGCCGCTGATCAAGGTCAATTGCGCCGCCCTGACCGAATCGATCCTCGAATCCGAGCTGTTCGGCCACGAGGCAGGGGCCTTCACCGGCGCCGTGCGCGCGCACCGCGGCCATTTCGAGCGAGCCGATGGCGGCACGCTGGTGCTGGACGAGCTGGCGACGATCTCATTGCGGATGCAGGAGAAGATCCTGCGCGTTATCGAGTATGGCGAACTGCAGCGGGTGGGCGGCACCGAGACCTTGAACGTCGATGTGCGCATCGTCGGCTCGACCAACGCGGACCTGCGGGCGCTGGTACGCGACCACCGCTTTCGCGACGATCTGCTGGACCGGCTTGCCTTCGACGTCGTCACCGTACCGCCGCTGCGCGAGCGCGTGGAAGACGTCATGCCGCTGGCCTATGCGTTCGCGGTGAACATGGTTGCGGAACTCAAGCGCTCCTACTTTCCCGGCTTCTCGGCGCGCGCGTCGTCGTCGCTTCTGCAGCACGACTGGCCGGGCAACGTCCGCGAACTGAAGAACGCCATCGAGCGATCGGTCTACCGGGCCGCGGACCCGGACGCGCCGATTGCGGAGATCGCGTTCGACCCGTTCGATTCGCCGTTCGAATTGCGCGAGCAAACCGCTGCCGCTGCGCCCCGCAGGGCCGGCAGCAAGGGCGCGCCGGACCTGCTGCTGCCGGTAAACCTGAATGCAAAGATGGCGGAAGCGGAACGCGGCTACCTGGAGGCCGCGCTGCGCAAGGCACGCTTCAACCAGAAAGTGGCGGCTGACCTGCTGGGGCTGAGCTACGACCAGCTACGCGGACGCGTCCGCAAGCACGGCGTCGACACGAGCGGCTGAAGGAATTCTCAGCTGTCGTCGCGGTAGCGGCGCACGTAGACCGCCGCGGCGACGAACAATCCGCCAACCACAAGGCCGGTCCACAGGCCCGGGTCGCCCAGGAATTTCGACAGGTCGATGAAGCTGAGCAGCGTCACGTCCGCATCGCCGGCGATGCGGAAGTCGTCGGCATCGCCGAAAACCAGCCCGTCGCCGGCGTCCGCCGAGAACAGCGGGATCTTCACCGAGCGGACGAAGATTGCATCGCGGAACAACGTGCTGCCGAGGAGTATGCGCTCGAGCATTGGCAGCACGATCAGCGGCAGGATCGCGACGAGGAATGGCGAGCGCTTGGTCCACGCGGAAACGAACAGGAACCAGCCCGCGAACGGCAAGAACCAGAGCGGCAGCGCGAGGCACAGCACGAGCGTCGCCAGCCAGTTGGACGCGAGCGGCGCGGCCTGCCAGATCAGGTACATCGCATCCGCGCCGCGGCCGCTCACCCAGACGCCCGCGATCCCGAGCACCAGCAGATGCGTGATTGCGATCGCCGCGAAAGTGACGGCCGGTATCGCGATCGCGGCAGTCAGCAGCTTCGACAACACCGTCTCCGCGTCCGTGACCGGCAGCGAACGCCAGAACAGGATGCTCTTGTCCTTGCGCTCCGTATACAGGGTGTCCAGCAGGTAGAAGGTGGTCAGCACCGCCATCTCTATCAGGAACAGCGTCGAGATCGCGATCGTGATCGCGGAAATCGCGGCGGCACGCTCGCGCTCGCCGAGGTTGCTGGCCCCGAGGATCGCGAGATCGACCGCCTGGTTGAACGCGGAGACGGCGACCTGCCCGGTGATCGACGCCAGCACAACGATGCCGACCAGTACGACCGGCGCAACGATAATCGCCCGGTGCTCCCAGAACTCGCGCCGTAACAGCGCCCACTGTGCGCCGATCATGCCGTCGTCCCCTTCACCTTGGCCACGAACAGGTCGGCGACCGCGGGCGTGCGCAATTCTCCGAGCTCGCGCAGGTGCTCGCGGGCGACGCCCTCGAAAGTCATTATTTTCTTGCCGAAGACCTCGCGCTCGTGGATCGGCCGGAGCCCGCGAGCGCGTTCGGCTTTCTCGCCGGCGGTCAGCAGCTCGACATAGCGCTCGGGCAGCTCGTCCATGGCCGCGTCGAGCACCAGGCGGCCGTCATTGATGAACATCACGTGCGTCAGCAGGTTCTCGATCTCCTCGACCTGGTGCGTCGTGACGAGAATCGTGCGCTGCTCGTCGAAGTAGTCGCTCAGCAGGTTCGCGTAAAACTCCTTGCGGAAGATGATGTCGAGCCCGAGCGTCGGCTCGTCGAGAACGAGCAGTTGCGCGTCAACGGCCGTGATGATCGACAGGTGCAGCTGCGTGATCATGCCCTTCGACAGCTCCCGTACGCGGGCATTGCGCGGAATCCTGGTTTCGCCGAGCAGGGATTCTGCACGCTTGCGCGAGAAGCGCGGGTGGACGCTCTCGGTGAAATCGAGTAGCTGCGCGACGCGGATCCAGCGTGGCAACACGGCGACGTCGGCGATGAAGCAGATGTTCTGCATGAGCTCGCGCCGCTGCCGGAAGGGGTCGAGGCCGAGCACCGACAGCGTTCCGTCGCACTCTGTCAGCCCCAGGATGGCTTTCAGCAAGGTCGTCTTGCCGGCTCCGTTCGGACCGATCAGGCCGGTTATGCGGCCGCGCTCGATATCGAAGCTCACGTCGTCTACGGCGCGTACGGCGCCGAACGACTTGCCCACGTTGCGTGCCGAGACCAGGCTAGTCATTCCCCGCTCCGTCCCCCGTTTTTCTGTTCTCGCCGAGCGTGTCGAGCAGCTCGTCACGATCGAGGCCGAGGCGCTCGATCGTTGCCACGACTGCGGGCCATTCTTTCTCGAGAAACCGGCGGCGCTCGTCTTTCAGCAGCTGCTTGCGAGCGCCGTCGGTGACGAACATGCCGCGGCCGCGCTTTTTCTCCACGAGCCCCTCGTCGACGAGCTCCTGGTAGCCCTTCAGCACGGTCAGCGGGTTGAGCCGGTACTCGGCAGCCACGTTGCGCACCGACGGCAAGGCGTCGCCGTCGCCAAGCACACCCTCGAGAATCATGGCGACCACCCGATCGCGCAACTGGCGATAGATGGGCAGGTCGTCGTTCCACTTGGGATCCATGCTCACCCCGGCAACCGTCTGTTGTTTTTCGCCCGCGGCGCGTGCACGACGCGCTGCGGTGGTGCGACGGCGGACGTCAGGGTAACAGGAGCGACCTGCTGGGCGGAACGTCGCTTGCCGGCACGTTCGGCGCTGCGCGCGCGGGCTGCGGACGCGGTCAAGTCTCAGTGGCTCCGTGCCGTCGCGACGAGGCGGCTCGCACCGCGCACGGCTGCCGTCGTCAGCCTGAGCAGGTAGGGACCCTCGGCCGCGGCTGCCGGCCGCTCCGCGGCGACCGGCGCCGCGGCGCCGCCGCCTGCGCCGGCCTGCGACGCGACGACCGCAACGACCAGCAGCAGGAACACCGCGAGGCGGAGTCTGCCGGTACCGGATGCCTGTCGCGTCGTTTGCATGGAATTTGTCCTCGTTGCCGGGCGTGGTGAACTGGTGTTATAGCGGACTATAACACCTTGCTCGCCGATTGCAAGCCCCGGCCGTAACCCCGCCCGGCCGGCCGCGCCGTTGAATGAGGCAGGCGGACAGGACCGCCGAGGACCAGGCATGCGACAACGGGCAGGCGGAACCGGCGCCGGCGGGCGGCCTTGAGCGCCGCAGAGCGTGCCGCGGCGCGCGGCAGCGCCCTTCACGACCGGGCGCCGCCGGCCTATGCTCGGCCGATGGGCATGCCCGCGGAGGACACGGCGCTGATGCTGCGTTACGCGCAGGACGGCGACATGGCGGCATTCGAGACACTGTACAGCCGGCACAAGGACCCGCTGTACCGCTACCTGCTGCGGCTCTCCGGGCAGCGGGACAACGCGGCGGACCTGTGCCAGGAGGTTTGGTCCAAGGTGATCCGCGCGCGCGCCGGCTACCGGCCGACGGCGAAATTCAGCACCTGGCTGTATCGCATCGCGCACAACGCGTTCATCGACCAGGTGCGCAGGAACCGGCGCTACGACGACCGCAGCGCCGATCCCGACCTGCTCGCCGATCCCGGCCACGGACCGGAGCAGGGAGCCGAACGCCGGCGCTTGCGCGAGCGTCTGTTCGCGGCGTTGGCCGGATTGCCGGAAGAGCAGCGGGACGCGTTCCTGCTGCAGGAGGAAGCGGGGCTGACGCTGGACGAAATCGCAAGCGTGACAGGCGTGCCGCGGGAAACCGCGAAGAGCCGCCTGCGCTACGCAGCGGCGAAACTGAGAAAAGCCCTCGCGGAGCCTGCCGCGCCGCTGGAGGACGCATGACCGGGAATGACGACAGCACGCGGGACGAGACGATCAGCGCGGCCTGGCGCGAGGCGAGCACTGACACGTCGCCGCACTCGCTCGATCGCAAGGTGTTGCGGGAAGCGGCGCGCGCCGCCGGCCGCACTGCGCGCATGCCGGCGTGGACCCGGCCGCTGGCCTTTGCCGCCACGCTGGTGCTCGGCGTCGCGCTGTTGCTGCACATGCAGGCCGAACTCGATTCGCCGTACCCGCCGGCGGAATTGCCGGTGCCCGGGCGCCAGCCGGCCACGTCGCCAGGCGCAACAGCACCCGCCGAAGCCGACGCGGCGCGTGCAGCGGAGCAGTCGCCGGTTGCAGCGCCGCCTGAACAAGCCGACGAGGTGCGTGCAGTGCAGGAGTCGTCGACCGGCGCGGACCCAGGCCCGGCTGCCGGGAATTCGGCGGAGCCGCAGCCGGCGCTTTACGAGGCGAGAACGGAGACGCCCGCGCTGCGCCAGGAACGTCCGCGCGACGCCGCAGAGCTCGAGCGCTCAGCCGAAGATGCCGGACGCTCTCTGCAATCCATCGCGATAACCGGCCAGCAGGACGCCGTCGCCCAGTCGTTCGCGACGAAGCGGCGCGCAGACACCGCAGACGACGAGCGCTGCACGCCGGAACAAAGAGCCGATGCGGACCGGTGGCGGGAATGCATCGAGCGACTCGCGGCCGCCGGATTCGCCGAGCTCGCGCAGCAGGAACGCGAGGCCTACGCCGAAACCTACCCCGACGCCGCGCCTCCCTGAGGTGCCGGCCGACCGCGGCGATGCTAGAATCGCCGCCCCTGCGCCGCCTCCCGTGGCCCGGCTCCGCGCCGCGGAGCGGCGCACCCGCAACGGCCACCGCCAGGACGAAAAAATGAAAAAACCCGTTTGCGTCACGATCACGGGCGCCGCCGGCCAGATTGGCTACCAGCTCGCCTTCCGTATCGCCTCGGGCCAGATGCTCGGGCCGGACCAGCCGGTCACGCTCAAGCTGCTGGAAATCCCGCAGGCACTGGACGCGCTGAAAGGCGTCGTGATGGAACTGGACGACTGCGCTTTCGCCACGCTGGCCGGCATCGTCGCGACCGACGACGCGAACGAGGCATTCCGCGATGCCGAGTGCGCGCTGCTCGTCGGCGCACGTCCGCGCGGCCCGGGCATGGAGCGCAAGGACCTGCTGCAGGCGAATGCGAAGATCTTCTCGGCGCAGGGCAAGGCCATCAACGAGCACGCGAGCCGCGACATCCGCGTGCTGGTCGTCGGCAACCCGGCGAACACGAACGCGCTGATCGCGAGTGCCAACGCGCCGGACGTAGACCCGCGCCGCTTCACCGCGATGACCCGTCTCGACCACAACCGGGCGGCCGCTCAGCTGGCACAGAAGACGTCGAGCCACGTCACCGATATCCGCGGCCTGACGATCTGGGGCAACCACTCGGCGACCCAGTACCCGGACGTGCACCACGCGACCGTCAAGGGCCGGCCCGCAACCGAGCTGGTCGACCGCGCCTGGCTCGAGAAAGACTTCATTCCGACCGTGCAGCAGCGCGGCGCCGCGATCATCAAGGCGCGCGGCGCGTCCTCCGCCGCCTCGGCCGCCTCGGCCGCGATAGACCACATGCACGACTGGGTCCTCGGGACGGACGGGGACGACTGGGTCAGCATGGGCGTGCCGGCCGACGGCAGTTACGACATCGCCGAGGGCGTCGTCTATTCCTACCCGGTGCGCTGCAAGAACGGCGAGTACGAAATCGTCCAGGACCTCGCGATCAACGATTTCAGCCGCGCACGGATGACGGCGACCGACACCGAGCTGCGCGAGGAGCGCGCGGCTATCGAAGACCTGCTCGGCTAGCACGCTGGCACGGTCCGGGGACCGGTGCTAGGGTTGTTGCGACGCGCCGGCCAGCGGCCGGCGCAGCGCGATGCGTCGCCGGGGGCGCATCCTTGGAAGGAACCGGATTCCGGGGGCGGGGGTCCGAATCACAGGCCCGTCGCCTGGTGAACGCAATCGTGGCAGCGCGCTTCGCGCCTGACATAACGCGCGGCCGGGCGCCCTGGCCCATGCGAGGATCTGAATAGTGTCGAGTTTTCTTGTCAGCCTGTCGTGGTTCCTGCTGTTCGCGGGCGGAGCGCTTTTTCTTGCCTACCACCGCGTCGATCTGAAGACCTCGACGATCGCGGTCGGCGCGGCGCTGCTGGCCTACACGCTGTTCGGCGCGGGTCACCCGCTGTGGCTCGCCCTGCTGTGGCTGCTGTTCGCCGGCATGGCGGTGCTCAACATCGAGGAGTTCCGGCGCGAGAACGTCACGCGGCGCGCGCTCGCGATCTACCGCACGATGCTGCCTTCGATGTCCGACACGGAGCGTGAGGCGCTCGAAGCCGGCAGTGTCTGGTGGGACGGCGAGCTGTTTTCCGGCATGCCCGAGTGGGACCGGTTGATGTCGTTCCCGCCACCGAAGCTGAGCGACGAGGAGCAGGCCTTTCTCGACGGTCCCTGCGAAGAGCTGTGCCGGATGCTCGACGACTGGGAGAACTCGCACGAACTCGCGGACATGCCCGAAAAGGTCTGGGCCTACATCAAGAAGCACCGGTTCTTCGCGATGATCATCCCGAAGGACTACGGCGGCCTGGGCTTCTCCGCCTATGCGAACGCGATGGTGATCACGAAGCTCGCGAGCCGCAGCACGGTCGCCTCGTCCACGATCGGCGTGCCGAACTCGCTCGGGCCGGCCGAACTCCTGCTGCACTACGGCACCGACGAGCAGAAACAGCGCTGGCTGCCGGGCCTGGCCTCGGGCGACGAGGTACCCTGCTTCGCGCTGACCTCGCCGCAGGCGGGCTCGGACGCGGCAGCTCTGATCGACAGCGGCGTCGTCTGCCGCGGCGAATGGCAGGGCGAGGAGATCGTCGGCATACGCCTGAACTGGGACAAGCGCTACATCACGCTCGCGCCGATCGCGACCGTCCTGGGCCTGGCCTTCAAGCTCTATGACCCGGACCACCTGCTCGGCGAGCAGGAGGAATACGGCATCACCGCCGCGCTGATCCCGACCGACCTGCCCGGCATCGAGATCGGGCGGCGTCACTACCCGCTGACGATTCCGTTCCAGAACGGGCCTACCTACGGCAAGGACGTGTTCGTCCCGCTCGACTTCATCCTCGGCGGCCAGGACATGGCCGGCAAGGGCTGGAAGATGCTCGTCGAGCTGCTGTCGGTGGGCCGCGCGATCACGCTGCCGTCCAGCGGGGCCGGCGGCGGCCAGGCGGCCGCGTGGGCGAGTGGCGCCTACACGCAGCTGCGCCGGCAGTTCGGACTTCCGGTGGCGAAATTCGACGGGGTCGGGGAGGCGCTGGCGCGCATTGCCGGCAACACCTACATCATGAATGCGGCCGTCTCGGTCACCTCCGGCGCAATCGACCAGGGCGAGAAACCCGCGGTGCCGTCGGCCATACTGAAATATCACTGCACCGAACTGGGCCGCAAGGTCGCGAACGACGCGATGGATGTGCACGGCGGCAAGGCGGTCATGATGGGGCCGAAGAACTACCTCGGCCGCGGCTGGATGGCGACGCCGATCGCGATCACGGTCGAGGGGGCGAACATCCTGACCCGCAGCCTGATCATCTTCGGCCAGGGCGCGATGCGCTGCCACCCGTTCGTGCTGCGCGAGCTGGCGGCAGCCGCCGACCCGGACGAGGTCCGCGGCCTCGCCGAGTTCGATCGCGCCCTGTTCGGCCACATCGGCTACGCCATCAGCAACGTCGCGCGTGCTTTCGTGCTGGCGATGACCCATGCGAAGTTCAGCCGGGTGCCGTTGAACACGCCCACGCGGCGCTATTACCAGAACATCAACCGCTACAGCGCCGCGTTTGCGCTCGCCGCTGACTTCGCAATGCTGACGCTCGGCGGCAAGCTGAAGATCAAGGAGCTCCTGTCCGCGCGCCTGGGCGACGTGCTGAGCTCCATGTACCTGGCCTCGACCGTGCTGAAGCACTTCGAAAACCAGGGCCGGCGTGCCGCCGACCTGCCGCTGGTCGAGTGGTCGGTGCGGACGCTGATGTACCAGGCCCAGGAGCAGCTGCACAGCTTCCTGCGCAATTTCCCGAACCGTCCCGTCGCGTTCCTGATGCGCTGCTTCATTTTTCCGCGCGGCCGCACCTACTCGGCGCCGTCGGACGAACTCGGCCGTGCCGTGGTCGACCTGATCACGACGACCGGCGAATCGCGTGACCGGCTCAGCGCACAGGCCTACACGGCGCTCGAGCCCGGCAACCCGCTCGGCCTGCTCGAGGAAGCGCTCGCGCTGTCGGAGGAGGTCGCACCGCTGGAGGCACGCCTGCGCCAGGCGCGCAAGGAAGGCCTGCTGGACAGCGAGTACCTCGGCCACCAGATCGAGGAGGCGGAACGCACCGAGGTGATCTCGGCGGACGAGGCCGCCCGCCTGCGCGACTTCCACGAGAAAGTCATGAACCTGCTCGGCGTCGACGATTTCGACCCGGCGGAACTGGGCCGTCGCGAGGCCAGGCCGGCGACGAAGAAGCCGGCGCGCCGCAAGGCCGCGGCCCGCAAGAAGACACCGTCGCGCAAGAAGACCAAGGCGGCCCGGCGCAGTCCGGCAAGCGACTGATTCGCCCGGCATGCGCGCGCCGCGCGGCCCCGTCGCAGAATTCGCGCTGTCGGCGCCGCGCGAGTTCGCCGGTCCGCTCGACAGAGCGCTCGGTGACTGGCTGGCCACGCAGCTCGCGGCGCCGGGCGTCGCCGACGCGCGCCTGCTGGCACCGGCGGCGGGCAGCAACGACCAACGCGTAGAACGCCGCATCCTGCTGTTCTTCGAGGGCGACGCCGCTGCCGCGGACGCAGGCCGTGGCAGGGCCGACGAGCTGGCGGCCGCCGTGCCGGCCGACTGGCGCGCAGAGCTGCGGATCGAAGTGCGCTGCTTGCGCGAGCAAGGCGACGAGGCGCCGGCCCAACCCGCCTGCGCCAACTGCGAGGCACCGCTGTACGGCCAGTATTGCGGGGCCTGCGGCCAGCGTGCGCGGGACCGCATCATCTCGCTGTGGGAGCTGCTGCGCGACGCGGCAGGCGACCTGTTCGAACTCGACTCGCGCTTGTGGCGCACGCTGATCCCGCTGTCGACGCGTCCCGGCATGCTGACGGCCGACTACCTGCGCGGCCGGCGTGCGCGCTACATGCCGCCGTTCAGGACCTACCTGGTCCTGAGCCTGCTGTTCTTCGTCGCCAGCTCGCTGGGCGGCGACGGGATCGGCTTCGTCGTCGACGCATCGGACGCCCCGGTCGCCACCGCCGACGGCGACCGTTGCGCGGATATCACGGTCTCGGGCATCGACGAAAACAGCCGGCTGGGCCAGCTGTTGACGGAAGAGCGCCTGCGCCACGTCTGCGAGCGCATCGTCGGGGACGGCGGCAAGGCATTCGTCCGCGCGATGAGCGACAACGTCGCCGTCGCGCTGTACGTGCTGTTGCCGCTGATGGCCCTCGTGCTGAAACTGCTCTATCCCCTGTCGCGGCGCTACTACGTTGAACACCTGCTGTTCGTCGTGCACGTGCACGCCTTCTTTTTCCTGGTGCTGCTCGCGCAGCTGGCGCTGGAGGCCCTCGCCGCGGTAGCCGGGATCGAGCTCATCGGCATGCTGGCCGTGCCGCTGGTGCTGTACGCGCTCTACTACCCTTATGCCGGCATGCGTCGCGTGTACCGGCAGGGCCGCCTGGCCACGCTCGCGAAATACCTGTTGCTGGTCCTGACCTACCTCGTCAGCTTCGGGCTGATGATGGCCGCGGCCGCGCTGATAGCAGCATTTTCGCTGTAAGGGCTTTATCATGAGCGCAGGTTTTTGCCGATCCGCGCAGCACGAATACCCGAGGAGCCAACCGTGAAAATCGACCCGCGACTTCCCGCCCTGTTGCTCTCGAGCCTCGCCTTCGCCGCCGGCGGCGGCGGCACATCCCCGGCCGAGTCCGCCGGCAGCGACACGGCGCCGGCGGCGAGCGACGGCGGCGCGGAGCCGGCGGCCGACAGTGCACCGTCGGCCGCGCCGACGCTCGGCGGCACGCCCTCGCCCGCCGATGCGCGCCTGTATTTCATTGCGCCGGCGGACGGCGCGACGGTGACGAGCCCGGTGCGGGTCGAATTCGGCCTCGACAACATGGAGGTCGTGCCGGCAGGCACCGAGGCCCCGGCCAGCGGGCATCACCACGTCATTATCGACACCGAACTGCCGCCGTTCGACCTGCCGATCCCGGCGGATGCCAACCACGTGCACTATGGCAGCGGCGCGAGCGCAGCCGAGCTCGAATTGGCCCCGGGGACGCACACGCTGCAGCTGCTGCTGGGCGACCACCTGCACGTGCCGCACGATCCGCCGGTCTACTCCGAGCGAATCACGATCACGGTAGAAGCCGGCGACGCCGGCGGAGGCTGACGTGCGGCGGCTTGAGCCCGCCGTCGGCTACAACTAGAATTTGCGGGCTCGCCGCCCGGCCGCCGCCCCGGGAATCTCCTGCACAGGCCATTGATGGATAAAAAAAGCATAGGAATCAGCGGACTGGCCGCCTACGTCCCGCCCTACCGCGTCTGGCTGGAGGACTGGTGCGAATGGACCGGCAACCAGTGGCCGAAAATCCGGGAAGTCGTCGGCCGCAGCTTCCGCGTGCGCGGCCCGCACCAGAGCGTCTACACGATGGCCGCCACGGCGGTGATGCGGCTGATCAACCAGTACGACATCGACCCGTCCCGCGTGAAGTTCCTGGGCCTCGGCACCGAGTCCAGTACCGATAACTCCGCCGGCGCGATCATCGTCAAGGGCATGGTCGACCGCGCCCTGATCGCGGCCGGCAAGCCGCCGATCTCGCGCAGCTGCGAGGTCCCCGAGTTCAAGCACGCCTGCCTGGGCGGCGTCTATGGCATGAAAGGCGCGCTGCGGCATCTCGCGCTCGACGGCGACGGCGGCCAGGCGAGAGACGGTGGCGACGACAGCGCCGAGTACGCACGTGGCTCGAGCGGCGAGCCGACGCAGGGAGCCGGCGCGGTCGCCATGCTGCTCGAGGAGAATCCCGCGCTCGCCGAGGTCGACCTGGTACGCTCGGGCTCGGCGTCCGACTACCGCGTCATGGACTTCCGCAAGCCGATGCTGCGCTTCTGCGGACAGGACCGCAGCGAGTCGCACCACGTCCAGGACTTCCCGGTCTTCAACGGCAAGTACTCCACGACCTGCTACATCGACGAGACGCTGCACGCGCTCGCCGACATGTACGAGAAGCGCGGCCTGACGCCTATCGACTACATGCGCTCGCTCGACACCGTGTTCATGCACCGGCCCTACCGGCGCATGCCGGAGACCGGCTGGGCGCTGGCCTACCTGTTCGCGCTGGGCACGGGCGATGCCGACGACCGTGCCGAGCTGGCCTCGTATTGCTACGAGGCGGGCATCGAGCCGGCCGCGCTGCTCGCGGAGATGCAGAGCAAGCCGGAAGTGAGCAGCCTCGCCGTGCCGGAGCGCCTGCAGTACGAGGCCTACCCACTGGCAATGGCCGTGTTCCGGATTTTCCGCGCCTCGCGACACTATCGCCGCGAGATCCTCGACAAGCTCGCGCTCGGCAGCGACACGATGCTCGATCTCGGCAACCTGTACACGGCCGCGCTGCCGGCATGGATGGCGGCGGGCTTCGAGGAGGCGCTCGCCGAGGACCGCGAACTCGCCGGCCGCGAACTGCTGACACTCGGCTACGGCAGCGGCGACGCGGCCGAGGTGATCCCGCTGTACATGGCGCCGGGCTGGCGCGCGGCGGCGGGACGCATCCGTTTCGCGACCGCGATGGAAACCGCGATCGACCTGGATCGCGGGCAGTACGCCGCGCTGCACGAGGGTCGACGCGCGCCCGGGCTCGACGTTCTGCCGCGCGACGAATTCGTGATCGACAAGGTAGGGCGCACGGACGAGCGCCACTTCCAGGACCTCGGGATCGAGTACTACCGCTACGTCGGCTGAGGCGCGGCGTAACGGGCCAGCCGCGCCGCGTGCTCGCCGCGCAGGCGACGCCATTCCAGCTTGAACCAGGGCGTAAAGCGTTCGCCGTGCGTGGCGAGCTCCCGGTCGAGCTCGTCCGCCGCAATAAAGCGGACGGCCGCGATCTCGGTGGGATTCGGCGCCGGCTCGCCGTCCGCGCGGCCGAGATAGACCCAGCAGAGTTCGTGCTCCGCGCCGGCCTCGCCGAACTGCGCCTGGTAGGTGAACTTGTAGACGAACTCCACCGAGGCGCGCAGGCCGAGTTCCTGCTCCAGCCGTCGCGTGGTGGCCTCGTCCATGTCCTCGCCGCGACGCGGATGGCTGCAACAGCTGTTCGACCAGTAGAGCGGCCAGAGTCGCTTGCCCGCGGCACGCTGCTGCAGCAGCAATTCGCCGCGCGCATTGAACAGGAACACCGAAAATGCGCGGTGCAAAACGCCCTCGCCGTCGTGGCAGCGACCCTTGTCGAGATGTCCGGTCTCGCGGTCGTCGGCGTCGACGAGGATCAGCTCCTCGCTGTCCGACGAGACGATGCGGCCCGCCGGCATATCGGTCTGGTGATTCAAGATCCGGTGTTCCTCAGTCCTGCTGCATGCGGATGATCGCATAGCCGGCGCGCTTGAGCGCGCGCGCCACGTCAACCTCGTGGCCCGGGCAGAGCGCGACGATCGAACCGCCGCCACCGGAGCCGGTGAGCTTCGCGCCCGCGGCGCCGGCCCGGCGCGCGATGTCGATCATGCGCTCGAGCTCGGGCGTCGACACCTCGATCGCATTCAGGAATCCCTGGCAGACGTTCATCATTGCCCCCAGCGTTGCGTAGTCGCGGTCGCGCAGCGCGACCGCGCCGGCAACGCTCAGGTCGTCGATCTCGGCGAAGATCGTCTCGTACAGCGCCGGGCTGGCCTCGTAGCGCTGACGCACGCCGGCGACCATCTGCTTCGTCATGCCGCGCTGGCCGCTCGCTGCGATGACCAGCGGCGGCGTTTCGGCCAGCCGGATTGGTCGCGTGCGCTCGGCGGCGGAGCGCGTGTACAGCACCGTCTCGCCGTAGGTTGCCAGGTTGTTGTCGATGCCGGACGGGGTGCCGTGCGCGATGCGCTCGCACTCGAGCGCGAGTGCATCGACCTCGCGGTTGTCGAGCGATCGCCCGCTGAACACCGCGAGTGCCCGGATTACGGCCACCGCGAGCGACGCCGACGCGCCCAGGCCCATGCCCGCCGGGATGCGGGCTTCCACGTCGACGTCGAGCGGCTCGTCGACGCCCAGTTCCCTGCGAATCAGCGCGATGACGGCCGCGGCGCCCTCGTCGTCCGTATCGTCGAGCGGCAGGTCGAGACCCCAGGCGGGGACGCGCAGCCGCGCGCCCCCGGCCGCGGGCCGCACGCGCGCCGCCACCGCGTCGGGCAGCGGCACCGCGAGCACGTGCTTGTCGTAGACGGCCGCGTGCTCGCCGAGCAGGATGACCTTGCCGCAGGCGCTACCCCGCGCTTCGACGTCCGCCGGGGCGTCTGCTGACGACTCCGCGGCACCGCCCTGAAGCTCCGCGATCAGCTCGCCGGCCTTGGACGGCTTGATCTCGCCGCTCGCGATCAGGCCCTTGACGACGCGCTCGAACAGTTCCGGCGGCGCGCCCGCACCGGCAGCGACACTGCGCGCGTGCAGGCTCATGTGCCCCTTCTGGATGCCGTGCGTCACGAGCGCGCGCAACGCGGCGAAATTCTGCGCGAGCCCCACCGCGGCCATCAGCATGGCGAGGTCGGCGGCCGTGCGCACGCCCGCGAGCGCGAGGCACAGCGCCACGGCGGGGTTCGCAGAGATGGAACCGCCGACGGTGCCGACCTTGAGCGGCAGCGTCAGTTCGCCGCGCAGCGCGCCGTCGCCGTCGACGCGCCACTGGCTGAGCGAGCGATAGGCGCCGCGGTGCGCGGCCCAGGCATGGGCACCGGCCTCGATGGCGCGCCAGTCGTTGCCGGTCGCGATCGCGACCGCATCGATGCCGTTCATGATGCCCTTGTTGTGCGTCGCGGCGCGGTACGGATCGACGTCGGCGAACCGGGTCGCGAGCACGATCTCGTCGCGGATGAAGTCGGCCGCGTAGGCGCGCTCGCCCAGCCGCTCGAGCGGCATACGTACCCGCGCCGTGACCAGCGAGCGGTCCGCCAGGTTCGACAGGATGCGCAGTGCGACGCGGGCGCCGCACAGAGCGACGATGCGCGGCGCGACCCCTTCGCAAATCGTGTTGACCAGGTTCGCGCCCATCGCGTCGCAGGTATCGACCAGCAGGTGCAGCACGACGGTCCAGCGCCGGTCGGGCAAGCGGTACTTGTAGTACTCGATCTCGCGCACGCCGCCGCCGCGCGCAACGAGCTTCGGGTGGATCGCGTTCGCAAGCTGCGTGAGCTCCGCCTCGTGCTCGACGAGCACCCGGACGACGTCGTCGGGATCGTCCACGTCGACGAGCTGCAGTTGTCCGATCAGCAGCGATTCCGCCAGCTGCACCTCGAAGCCGCCGCCGGCTCGCGCGATCTTCGCCGCCCCGCTCAGGCCGGCGACGATCGACGGCTCCTCGACCACCATCGGCACCAGCCAGTCGATACCGTTCACCTGGAAGTTGGGCGCCACGGCGAGCGGCAGGCCGAACACGCCGATGACGTTCTCGATCATCTTGTCGGCCATGGCCGGCCGCAGCACGAAATCGCCGCGTGCCAGGCGCGCCGCATCCCCGGCTGACAGCGCACCGTGGGCCACGAGCCGCTCGAGGCGCGCGCCGATGTCGAGCTTGTACAGGCCCGCGATGTCGGATGTCGTCAGCAACTCGCCTGTCCGTCCCGTTTGGCCCCGGCCGCGCCGAGCGAGAGCCCGAGGGTCTCGAATCCCGACTCGCCGGCGCGCTCGGCGAAGGCCTCCAGTGCGTGCGGGTCACAGGAGAAAGCCGCACCGACGTCACCCCCTCCCGCGCCGCAGGGCTTGAACACGATCCCGGCGTGGCGCGCGGCCGCGGCGAGCTCCGCGTGCCCGCCCGCGAAGATGCCGAGGCCGAGGTCACGGTCGAAGCGCTCGAGCGCCGCGGTCCAGTCTGCCAGCCCGCCTACGATCGTGTCCGCATCGTCGCCCCGCCAGGTCTCGGCCAGCGTTTCGGCCGCGCGGCCGAGCGCGGCCAGACTTGCACGCGCGCCAGCCTGCTGCAAGTCGCGGTCGAGCTGGGCGATTCGCACAGGCGTGCTGGACGGCCGGCCGCTCCACAGCACGGCGCAGTGCAGTCCGGACGGCAGCGCGGCGTCCTGCCGCTCGACGGCGCCGTCGCGAAACAGGACGATGCCGCCGTGCGCGGCGCAGGCGACGTCGATCCCGCTGCCGACACCGCCCTGGAAGCGCGAATGCACGCGGCCCGCCCGCGCGGCCAGCGCGTCCGCCTCCGTCTCGTCGGACAGCGCGGCCGTGAGCGCGACGGCGAGCGCCGCGCTCGAACCGATGCCGAGCTTGCGGCCGTCGGCGGCCGAGAATGCGCCCGTGTCGAGCACGAGGCGCAGGCCGCGCGCGTCCGGCGCACAGGCCGCCCAGGCCTGTGCGAGCAGGCCGAGCGGCGCATCCGCGGGGACCGCGAGGCCGCGTCGGCCAGCGCGCAGCCGCCAGCGACCGGGGCGAAAGCCGCGCGTCTCGACCTCGATGACATCGCCACCGGTCTCCGCGAAGATCACGCGCGCGCGCCGCGACACGGCCGCAGCGATCGCCGGGTAACCGTGCAACACCGCGTACTCGCCGCCGAGTACCAGCTTGCCGGGCGCGGACCAGGCGCCCGCCGTCACGAGGTATCCGCCAGGCGCGCGCCGTCGCCGAGCCCGCTCTGCAGCGTCTCGATGACGCCCGGCGTGGCCGCGAGCGCGTCCGCGACCGTACCGGCCGCCTCCGGCAGCGACACGACCTTGACCTGCGGGCCGGCGTCCATCGTGAAAAAGACCGGTTGCCCCTGCCGGCGCAGGTCCCGCACCGTCTCGAGGCAGGCGAGCGTCGCGCTGTTCCAGTAGACGATCGACGGCCGGCTGGTCCACATGACCGAGTGCATCTTCAGGCAGTTCTGCTCGGCGACCGCGCCGAGCGCCTCGATATCGCGCGCCGCGACGGCGGCACGGGCGGCAGCGAGGTCCGCCTCCTGGCGCGCGAGCCATGCGCCGTAGAACGGCGACGTCCGCCGGCTGCGATTCATCGCATCGCCCGAGGACACGCTCTTGGCCGTCGCCGCGGTGACCGCGACCGTGACGGTCAGCGGCCAGTCTGCGGGTGCCGCCAGCGAAACGACGTCGATGTCGTCGCCGCCGGCGTCGAGCTCGACGATGCCGCCGTACAGCGAGCGCGCGGCCGAGCCGGAGGCGCGCCCGGCGGCACGCGCCAGCTCGAGCGTCGGCCGCTCGCGACCGAGCGCGCCGTTCGCGGCCACGACGAGAGCGGCGAACGCGGAGGCGGAAGAGGCGAGGCCGGCGGCGATCGGGAAGTTGCCGCGGCTCGACACGCGGGCGGCGGCGCGGCCGGGACCCGCGACGTCGTCGAGGCAGCGGCTGACGCGACCGAGCATCGCCGGCGCCTCCGAGCCGTTGACCTCCAGCCGGTCGCCGGCGAGCGCCGGGTCGAACTCGACGGTCGTCCGTGTCCAGAGGCTGTCGAGCGTCAGCGACAGCGAGCCCGTCGCCGGCAGGTTGCGCGCGTCGTCGCGCTTGCCCCAGTACTTGACTAGGGCGATGTTGGGCTGTGCCTGGCTCGATGCGCGCATCACGCCGTCCCTGCCGATGATAGTGGCGAACTGCGGCGCGCGATTATAGCCCGCCCGCGCTGCGGCGCGCCGCGCGGAATCGGTGTACGCTGGGCACCCCCTGCTGCCGCCGGAGCCCGTGCCTTGCCGTTCGCCGATCGCCTGCCCGAGTACGTGGACCGCATCGGCGACTGCCTCGAGCGCGCGCTGCCGCCCGCCGACGAGACACCGCGGCGCCTGCACGAAGCGATGCGCTATGCCGTCCTGAACGGCGGCAAGCGCATCCGGCCGCTGCTGGCCTACGCGAGCTGCGAATCGCTGGGCACGGATCCCGCGCGGGTCGATGGCGCCGCGACCGCGATCGAGTTGATTCACGCGTTTTCGCTCGTGCACGACGACCTGCCGGCGATGGACGACGACGACCTGCGCCGCGGCAAGCCGACCGTGCATCGCCGCTACGACGAAGCGACTGCGATCCTCGCGGCGGACGCGCTGCAGCCGCTCGCCTTCGCGGCGATCGCCGGATCGCCGCACACGACGCCGGCCCAGGCGCGCGAGCTGGTGCGGTTGGTCGCCGACGCCTGCGGCTCGCGCGGCATGACCGGCGGCCAGTCGATCGACCTGTCGTCCGAGGGCAAGCGCCTCGACGCCGACACGCTCGAACTCATGTACCGGTTGAAGACCGGCGCGCTGATCCGGGCCGCCGTATTGTGCGCCGCCTGTGTCAGCGACGACGCCAGCGACGGTCAGCGGCGGGCGCTGGAGGACTACGCGGACTGCACCGGGCTCGCGTTCCAGATCCGCGACGACCTGCTGGACGTCGAGGGCGAGACCGTCGTGATCGGCAAGCCGGCCGGCTCGGACCTGCGCAGCGACAAGGCGACCTGGCCGGCGATGTTCGGCATCGACGCGGCGCGCGCGCGCTGCGACGAACTGCTCGGGCGCGGCCTCGACGCGCTGGACCCGCTGGGCGAACGCGCGGAGCCGTTGCGCTGGCTGGCTCGCTACATCGTCGAGCGCTCGGCGTGAGCGGCGCGCGCGAACGCAGCATCCTGCACGTCGACATGGATGCGTTCTACGCGTCGGTCGAGCAACGCGACGACCCGGCGCTCTCCGGCAAGCCGCTGGTGGTCGGCGGGGACGGCAATCGCGGTGTCGTCGCGGCGGCCAGCTACGAGGCGCGCCGCTACGGCATCCGCTCGGCGATGCCGATGCGCGAGGCGCGGCGCCGCTGCCCCACCCTGCTGCAGGTGCGGCCGCGCATGGCGCACTACCGCGAGATTTCGAAACGCGTGTTCGCCATCTTTCGCGACTTCACGCCCGACGTGGAAGGCCTGTCGCTCGACGAGGCGTTTCTCGACGTGACCGGCAGCACGGCGTTGTTCGGCCCGGCGCCGGGTATCGCGCAGGCCGTGAAAACCCGCATCCGCGACGAACTCGAGCTGACGGCCTCGGTCGGCGTGGCGCCGAACAAGCTCGTCGCCAAGATCGCGTCGGACCTCGACAAGCCGGACGGCCTCGTCGTTGTAACGCCTTCGAACCTGCGCGAGGTGCTCGACCCGCTGCCGGCCGCGGTCATCCCGGGCATCGGCCGGCGCACGCTCGCTCGACTCGATGCGGCCGGCATCCGCACGTTGCGCGACCTGCGTACGGCCGACGACGGCAGGCTGCGTTCCCTGTTCGGCCGCTACGCCGAACGCACCCGCGAACGCGCCGCCGGCATCGACGAGCGTCCGGTCGTCAGCGCGCGCAGCGAGAAAACGATGAGCGCCGAGCAGACCTTCGAGCGGGATCTCTACGAAGTCGCCGACATGCAGCGGCAGCTGCTGCGCCTGACCGAGCGGACCGCGGAACGGCTGCGGCGCAAGGGACTGCACGCAGGCACGCTGCGCCTCAAGATCCGCGAAGCCGACTTCACGACCTTCAGCCGGCAGCGCAGCCTGCACCCGCCCGCCGACGACACGCAGACGCTGTACGAGGTTGCCGGCGAGCTGTTGCAGCTGTGGCTGGCCGAGCACCCGGGCGCAGGCATTCGCCTGCTGGGCGTCGGCGGCGGCGACCTGCAGTCCGCCCGCCAGGGCGACCTGTTCGCCGGGGCCGGTGGCGACCCGCGTTCGGCCCTCGACGAGACCGCCGATGCGATCCGGCGGCGCTTCGCCACGATCCCGGTCGGCCGCGCGCGCGGCTTCGACGACGGGCAAATAAGTTAGAATCGGCGGCCTGTCGGCCGCCCGAAGGCCCGTCCCGCATGTATCTCAGCTTTTTCGGCCTCAATGAAAAGCCGTTCGCGATCACGCCGGACCCCCGCTACCTGTTCCTGAGCGAGCGGCACGGCGAGGGCCTCGCACACCTTATTTACGGCGTCACCGAGAGCGGCGGTTTCATCCAGCTGACCGGCGAGGTCGGCACGGGCAAGACGACGCTGGTGCGGACCCTGCTCGGCCAGCTGCCCGCCGAGGTCGACGTCGCGCTGGTGCTTAATCCGCAACTCAGCGCGCTCGAGTTCCTGTGCGCGATCTGCGAAGAGCTCGGCGTCGAGATGCCGGCCGACACGTCGAGCTCCAAGGCCCTGGTCGACGCGCTGAACCGCCACCTGCTCGCCGCCCACGCGCGCGGGCGGCGCACGATCCTGCTGGTCGACGAGGCACAGAACCTGTCGAGCGCCGTCCTCGAGCAGGTACGACTGCTGACCAACCTCGAGACCGCGCGCCAGAAACTGCTGCAGATCATCCTGATCGGCCAGCCGGAGCTGCGCGAGCTGCTCGGCCGCGTCGAACTCCGCCAGCTCGCGCAGCGTGTCACCGGTCGCTATCACCTCGAGCCGCTGACCCGCGACGAGACGCTCGCCTACATCGATCACCGTCTGCGCGTGGCCGGCGCGCTCCGCGAGATTTTCCAGCCCGCGGCGAAGCGCAGCGTCTATCGCCTGTCAGGCGGCATTCCGCGGCTGGTCAACGTCATCTGCGATCGGGCCCTGCTGGGCGCCTACAGCCGCGAGAGCCGCGAGGTCACGCCCGCGATCGTGCGCCGCGCCGCGCGCGAGGTCGAGGGCGAGGACGCGCCGCGGCGGGGCTGGTTGTGGCCCGCCGGCGCATTCGCGGTCGCGGTCGCGGCGGCAGCTGTCGCGTGGTGGCAATTCGCGCCGCAGGCGCCCGCCGACGTCAACCTGCCACTGGCCGGGGTCGCGCAGGCCGACGCGGCCGGAAGCGAGCCGGAACCTTCCGCAGCGCCGGCGCCGATGCCGCCCGCGGACGCAGAGGCCGGGACCGCGGTTGCGACCGATGCCGCGGATACCGCGAATGACGACGAGCCGCCGCCGCCCGCATTGCCCGACCTGCTCGCCAGCCGGCCGACCTCGCCGACCGGCGCGGTCGCGCGCCTGCTCGCCTTGTGGGGCGCGCCGGCCCCGCCGGGTTCCGGATGCCAGCAGGCAGCCGATGCGGCCGGGCTCGCCTGCCTCGTGCAGCGCGGTACCTGGCCGGTGCTGCGGCAGCTGGACCGGCCGGCGATGCTGACGCTGATCGACGCCGACGGCGGCCGGCATTACCCGGTGCTGACCGCGCTCGACGAGCGCGAGGCGGAACTGCTGATCGGCGACGAGCGCTTCCGGCTGCCGCTCGCCGAGGTGGGCGAGTTCTGGTTCGGTGACTACCTGCTCGTCTGGCGGCCGCCGACCGGGAGGGTCGAATCGCTGCGGCCCGGCTCGCAGGGCGAAGGCGTGCGCTGGCTGCAGCAAAGCCTCGCGGCGCTCGACGGCTCGCCGGCGCCGGGCGCCGACCAGCCCGCCGTGTTCGACGCGGCGCTCGAGGAGCGACTGCGTGCGTTCCAGCGCCGCAACCGGCTGCAGGTGGACGGCCTCGCCGGCCAGCAGACCCAGATCCTGATCAATTCTCTGCTGGCCGCGGAGAATGCGCCGCGGCTCAGCGATGCCGCACAGTGATAGTCTGATCCCCCCGGAGCGCCCCCGGCGACGATGTCCTACATACTCGATGCACTGAAGAAATCCGAAGCGGAGCGCCTGCGCCAG
>ERZ869936.250-NODE-250-length-58574-cov-5.207146_pt1 | contig 58574 bp, 56 predicted proteins | sample MGYA00520876_ERZ869936 | MGnify/ENA primary metagenome ERZ869936 (study PRJEB32218, sample SAMN09650985) | biofilter metagenome | isolation source: enrty point of leading RO module | place: Saudi Arabia: Thuwal, RO plant located on Red Sea | collected 2016-02-17 ... | reverse complement strand
CGCGCGACCCGCGCCGATGTGCTGCAGGCGCAGACGGCGCGTTCGCAGGCGCAGCTCGACCGCACCCGCGCGCAGGGCGACGCCGCCACTGCCGGCGGGCAGCTCGCCGCCGCGCTGGGCCTGCGTGCCGACGTAGTTCTGTTGCTGGCGCCGCCGCCGGATCTGGCGGCCTTTGCGCTGGGCGAGCAGGCGGTGGAACAACTGATCGATGCGGCGAAGGCGCAGCGCCCGGAACTGCTCGGCGCACAGGCCCGCGTGCGCCAGGCCGAGGCCGACCTGCGCGCGGCCGAGGCGGCCGACCGCCCGGTGGTCTCGCTGTTCGGCAGCGCCGCCGCCAGCGCGTCGAATCCCGGCGCCGACCCGGTGGAAGGCACCGTGGGCGTGCGCCTGCAGGTGCCGATCTTCACCGGCTACCGCAACAGCTACCGCATTCGCGCCGCGCGCGAGCAGGTGGACGTGCGCCGCGCCGAGTTCGACCGCGCCGGCAGCGATGTTGCGCTCGAGGTGTGGCAGTCGTGGCAGCAGCTGCGCACCGAGGGCGAGTCGTATCGTGCCGCGCTCGATCTGGTGGCGAGCGCGCGCGAAGCCTTCGAGGCGGCGCTGGCGCGCTACAACGCCGGCGTCGGCACCCTCATCGACCTGCTCAACGCGCAAAGCGCGGCCGCGGGCGCCGACTTCCAGCGCATCCGGTCGCAGTACGACTGGTACGTGTCGAAGGCTTCGCTGGTGCGCGCGCTCGGCACGCTCGATCCCGGCCTGTTCGCGGCGCCGGCGCGGCCATGATGCGCGCCCTGCTTCGCGTGCTGGTGCCGCTCGCGCTGATTGCCGCCGCGGCAGGCGCCGGCCTGTGGTACTGGCAGTCCTCGCGCGGGCAGCCGATCGAGGCGCGCTACGTGAGCGAAGCGCTCTCGACCGGCCCGCTTACCCAGGTGGTCACGGCCAACGGCACGCTCAATCCGGTGTCGCTGGTCAGCGTCGGCACCCAGGTGTCGGGCACGGTGAAGAAGCTGCACGCCGACTTCAACGACCGGGTGAAGGCCGGCGACATCCTGCTCGAGCTGGACCCGACGACATTCCGCGCGCAGGTAGAACAGAGCAACGGCCAGGTGGCGATCGCCACCGCCGCGCTCAGGCTGGCCGAGGCCAGCGAGCGCCGGCTGCGCGGGCTGTTCGAGCAGGACTATGTCTCTCGCGAAGAGCTCGATCAGGCGGTGCAGCAGCTCGAGGCGGCGCAGGCGCAGTTGCGCATCGCCCGCGGCCAGCTCGCGCGCGACCGTGCCAACCTCGCCTACTCGGTGATCCGCTCGCCGGTGTCTGGCGTGGTGGTGTCGCGCGAGGTCGACATCGGCCAGACGGTGGCGGCCAGCTTCCAGACGCCGACGCTGTTCAAGATTGCGCGCGACCTGCGGCAGATGCAGATCGACTCGAATGTCGCCGAGGCCGACATCGGCAGGGTCAGGGTCGGGCAGGCGGTGCGCTTCGCGGTGGATGCGTATCCGGGGCGGGACTTCGACGGTGTGGTGCGCCAGATCCGCCTGAACCCGATCGTCGAGCAGAACGTGGTCACCTACAACGTGGTGGTGAGCGTCGACAATCCGGAACTGGTCCTGCTGCCGGGGATGACCGCCTATCTCAGCATCGAGGTCGACTGCCGTGCGTCCGCCCTGCTGGTGCCGAATGCGGCGCGGCGCTTCCGGCCGCGCGACCCGGCGCTGCTGCGCGAGCGGCCGCCCGGCGCGGTGGTGTGGACCCTGGCCGGCGAGCGCCTGCGGCCGGTGCCGCTGGAAACCGGCATCAGCGACGGCCGCCACACCGAAGTCACCGGCGGTGCGCTCAAGGCCGGCGACGCGGTGGTGGTGGAAGCGGTCGGCGGCGGCGAAGCGGCACGGCCCGAGCGATTCCGGCTGTTTTGATGCCCGTTTCTGCGAAGAGCGCAATGCTGAAAGAGCGAAACACACAACACGCTGCGCAGCTGCTTGTTGCGTGTTTCGCCTGTGCGTCTTTGAATCTCGCCTGCGAACTTTCGCTTTCGACGCCATGAATGCCCCGCTGATCGAAGTCGAGTCGCTGTACAAGCAATACGAGACGGCGGCCGGGCCATATCCGGTGCTGCATGGCGTCAGCCTTACTAGCGACGCGTGCGGGTTCTTGGCGGTGATTGTGCCCTGGGGTGCGGGCAATTCGCCCTTCAGGAGCATTCTCGGCTGCCTCGACGCGCCGACGGCCGGCCGCTACCGGCTGGATGGCGAAGACACCGGGCGGCTGGATGCCGACCGCCTGGCGGCCTTGCGCAACCGGGTGATCGGCTTCGTGTTCCAGGGCTTCAACCTGCTGCCGCGCATGAACCTTCGCGACAACGTGGCGCTGCCGCTGCTGTATGCCGGCGTCGACGCGGCGAGCCGCCGCCGTCGTGCCGACGAACTGCTCGAGCGCGTGGGGCTGACCCGCGTGGCGCATCACCTGCCGAACGCGATCTCCGGTGGGCAGCAGCAGCGGGTGGCGATCGCGCGCGCGCTCGTGAACCGGCCGCGCCTGGTGCTGGCGGACGAACCGACCGGCAATCTCGACACCCATACCAGCCGTGAAATCATGTCCCTGCTCGCGGAGCTGAACCGGGAGAGCGGTCTGACCATCGTGCTGGTGACGCACGAGGCGGACGTGGCGCGCTTTGCGCGCCGGCAGGTGCATTTTCTCGACGGGCGCATCGACGCCGACCATGCCGCGGCCTCAGTGCGGGAGGCAACGGCATGACCTTCGAGATGCTGCGCGAGGCCTGGCGGGCGATGGGCGCGAATCGCCTGCGCACCTTTCTCACCATGCTCGGCATGATGATCGGGGTGGGCGCGGTGGTGCTGATGCTGGCGATCGGGCAGGGCGCGCAGTACCAGATCCAGCAGACCATCGCCACCATGGGCAGCAACCTGTTCATCGTGTTCGCCGGCTGGACGCGCACCTCCGGCGCCCGCGGCGAAGCCGGTTCGGCGCCGACGCTGACCATCGGCGACACGCGCGCCATCTCGGCGCTGCAGAGCGTCGCCGGCGTGGCGCCGCTGCAGCGGAGCAGCCTGCAGGTGGTGTACGGCCCGTCGAACATGAACACCTCGGTGTACGGCACCACGCCGGCGTACTTCGAGGTGCGCAGCTGGGAACTGCGCGCCGGCACCGCTTTTGTCGAGGCCGACCTGCGCTCGGCGGCGCGCGTGGCGGTCATCGGCAGCGTGGTGGCCGACACCCTGTTCGGCGCGCAGGAGCCGGTGGGCAAGACCATCCGCATCCGCAACAGCCCGTTCCTGGTGATCGGCGTGCTCGCGCCCAAGGGCCAGAGCCTCGACGGGCGCGACCAGGACGACAGCATCTACGTGCCGTTCACCACCGCGCAGACCCAGCTCTTCGGCAACCGCTTTCCCGACCGGGTGCGCTACATGCTGGTGCAGGCCGCCTCCGAAGACACGATGGACGAGGCGCAGCGGGCGATGACGGCACTGCTGCGCCAGCGCCACCGGCTGCCGGCGGACGCGGACAACGACTTCTCCATCCGCAACCTGTCGGCGATCGCCGAGGCGCGGCAGCAGACTACGCGGGTCATGTCGCTGCTGCTCGGCGCGATCGCGTCGGTGTCGCTGCTGGTCGGCGGCATCGGCATCATGAACATCATGCTGGTGTCGGTGACCGAGCGCACCCGGGAAATCGGCATCCGCATGGCGATCGGCGCGCGCCGGCGCGACATTCTCATGCAGTTTCTGCTCGAAGCGGTGATCGTGTCGCTGATCGGCTGCGCGGTGGGCGCCGCGCTCGGCGTCGGCATCGCGTTCGCGGTCAACGCCCTGGCCGGCATCGCGGTGATCGTGACCGGCGCCTCGATCGCGCTGGCCTTCCTGGTGGCCGCCGCCATCGGCGTGTTCTTCGGCTGGTATCCGGCGCGCAAGGCGGCGCTGCTGCGGCCGATCGATGCATTGAGGTACCAATAGGCGGTGCCGGGCTGCGAGTGCGCCGCCTGCGGCGGCGGTCAAGCGCTCAACGCAGAGGCCGCGAAGGACGCAGAAGTGCGCAGAGGAAATCAACTGCCAGGCGAACCACCAGGGCACGAAGTGTTGTCGCTCGGCTTGCACCCTATTTGTTCCTCCGCGTGCCCCGTAGTTCGGCCGTGCAGTTCATCGGCAGGCGTCCGGCGACTGGTTTGACGGCGGGCGCCGGGTCGCCGACACTGGCGCGCATCGTCCGATTCCCGGAGCTCCGTACCATGCCCTCACGCCTGCTGCCGCTTGCGCTGGTTGTTTTCTCCCTGCCCGTTCATGCCGACCTGCGCAGCGACACCGAAGCCGCCGCACGCGCCATCGAGCCGAAAGTCATCGCCTGGCGGCGGGACATACATCAGCATCCCGAGCTGGGCAACCGCGAGTTCCGCACCGCCGGCCTGGTTGCCGATCATCTGCGGCGGCTGGGTCTCGAGGTGAAGACCGGCGTCGCACACACCGGCGTGGTCGGACTGCTGCGCGGCGGCAAGCCCGGGCCGGTGGTGGCGCTGCGCGCCGACATGGACGCGCTGCCGGTGACCGAGCAGGTGGACCTGCCGTTCGCCTCGAAGGTGCGCACCGAGTGGGCCGGCAAGGAAACCGGGGTGATGCACGCCTGCGGCCACGACACCCATGTCGCCATCCTGATGGGCGTGGCCGAGATCCTCGCGCAGCAGCGCGACCGCCTGCCGGGCACGGTGAAGTTCATCTTCCAGCCGGCCGAGGAAGGCCCGCCGCCGGGCGAGGAAGGCGGCGCGGCGCTGATGGTGAAGCAGGGCGTGATGGAGAATCCGCGGCCGGCCGCGGTGTTCGGCCTGCACATCGGCTCGATGCACGAAGCCGGCACCATCGCCTACCGGCCGGGCCCGGTGATGGCGGCCGCCGACGTGCTGCGCATCCGCGTGCAGGGCCGGCAGACCCACGGCTCGGCGCCATGGACCGGCGTCGATCCGATCGTGGTCGCCTCGCAGATCGTGCTGGCGCTGCAGACCGTGGTCAGCCGGCAGGTCAACATCACCCAGGAGCCGGCGGTGGTGTCGATCGGCGGCATCGACGGCGGTAACCGCTTCAACATCATTCCCGACAAGGTGGAGATGGTCGGCACCATCCGCACCTTCGACGAGGCGATGCGCGACGACATCCATGCCCGCGTGCGCCGCATCGCCGAGAACATCGCCGAAGCGAACGGCGCGACAGCCGTGGTCGAGATCGACAAACCCTACGCCGTCACCATCAACGACCCGGCGCTCACCGAGCGGATGCTGCCGACGCTGAAGCGGGTGATGGGCGAGGAGAACGTGATCCTGCGCCCGAAGACCACCGGCGCCGAGGACTTCTCCTACTTTGCCCAGAAGGCGCCGGGTTTCTTCTTTTTCCTCGGCGGCTCGCCGAAGGGCACCGACCTGTCGACCGTCGCCTATAACCATTCGCCGAAGTTCTACGTCGACGAATCCGCGCTGCTCTACGGCGTGCGCGCGCTCACCCAGGTCACGCTGGACTATCTGCAGATGAAGTGACGGCGCCCGGCAGAAGAACCGAAAGGACCGGCGCTCACCGCGGAGGACACGGAGGACATGGAGGACGCGGAGGAAAGACGCGAGTTGATCCTAAACGAATGACCTCGTGTCTTCGTCCCCTGGTGTGTCGTTCTTGGATTTTCCTGGCGCCCTTGGTGCCTTGGTGGTTCGCAATTGCTGTTGCTTTAGCTCCGCGCCCCCTGCGTTGAGCATCTGACCGCCGCCGCAGGCGGCGAACTCGGCCTTGTTCATTTGCCGCCTGTTGCCGAGGCGCGGCCGAGCGCCTCGACCGCCTGATGCGCGCTGAGAAACACCTGCCCGTCCTGCAGCCAGTGCTCGAACTGCGCGCGCTGCAGATGATCCATCACCGGCCCCTTGACGTCGGACAAGTGCAGCGTCACGCCGGCTTCGGCGACCGCGAGCGCCACCCGCTGCAGCGCTTCCAGCGCGGTACTGTCGACGGCGTTCACGCTGCTCATCACCAGGATCACGTGGCGTACTTCGTGATGCGCCGCAAGCTCGGCGGCGATGGTGGATTCGAGAAAACCGGCATTGGCGAAGCTCAGGTTCTCGTCGACGCGGATCAGCAGCAGATGCGGCCAGGTCTCCACCTCGTGCCGGCGTACGTTGCGAAAGTGCTCGCTGCCGGGCAGCCGGCCGAGAATCGCCACATGCGGACGCGCCGCGCGCAGCGCGAAGCTCGCCAGCGATGCGGCAATGCCGAGCGCCAGGCCGATTTCGATGCCGAGCAGCAGCACCCCGGCGGCGGTGCCGGCGAGCACCGCGCCATCCACGCGGTCGTAGCGCCACACGGCCGCCGCGCCGCGCAGGTCGATCAGCCGGATCACCGCGACGATGATGATGGCGGCGAGGGCGGCCTTGGGCACCTGAGAAAGCAGCGGCGCCAGCGCCAGCACCGCGGCCGCCACCAGCACGGCGGTGACCACCGAGGCGATCTGGGTGCGGGCACCGGCGGCGTAGTTCACCAGGGTGCGGGAAAAACCGCCGGCGACCGGCATGCCGGCGGATACGCCGGCGGCGAGGTTCGCCGCGCCAAGCGCGATCAGCTCCTGGTTGGCGTCGATGCTCTGGCGGCGGCGATGCGCCAGCACCTTGGCGATCGACAGACTCTCGACATAGCCGACCAGGCTGATGAGCAGTGCCGACACCGCCAGCGAGCTCAGTTCAGCCGCCGCCGGCAGCTCCAGCGCGAGCGAAGGCAGGCCGCGCGGGATATCGCCGACCACTGCCACGCCGGCGCCAAGATGGCCGGCGAACAGCGCCGCGCCCACCACCACCACCAGCGGCATGGTGCGCGAGATCATCAGTGCGCTCGCCGCGGACAGGCCGGCCCGCGCCAGCAGCCGCTGCAGCGGCGAGCCCGCGAGCAGCAGCAGCGCGATGCCGGCCGCACCAATGAGCAGGGCGCCCGGCTGCATCGAGCGCAGCGCGTCCAGCACGGCGGACGGGTGTGCGGCGAAATCCGCGAGCCGCGGCCACTGGGTGCCGGTGAGCCCCGGCAGCTGCGACAGCACGATGATGACCGCCGCCGCGCTGGTGAAGCCGGAGAGTACCGGGTGACTCAGGAAATTCGCCAGCACACCCATCCGGGCGAGGCCCATGCCGAGCAGCATGGCGCCGCACAGCAGGGCGAGCAGCAGCGCGGCGCCGACCGGATCGGTGCCGGGCGGAAGCTGGGCAAGCGCATGGGCCACCATGATCGCCGCGACCGACACCGGCCCCACCGCGAGGGTGCGGCTGCTGCCGAACAGCGCATAGGCAACCGGCGGCAGGATGCTGGCGTAGATGCCCGCCTGCGGCGGAAGACCCGCCAGCAGCGCGAACGCCATGCCCTGCGGCACCAGCAGAATGGCGGTGACGATGCCGGCGACCAGGTCGCCGGAAAAATCCTCGCGCCGGTAAGTCCGGATCCAGCGCGCCAGCGGCACCAGGCGCGCGAGCCGCTCGCCGGTCGCAGATGCGCCTGAATTGCTCGCCGGAGAATTCATCCCGTCATTATGGCCGAGCGCCGATCCGCCGCCGGCGGCGCGGCTCAGCCCTGCTGTTCGGCGATGTCGCGCAGCGCGGCGGCATCGAGCACGCGAATCTGGCTGCGCGAGAGTTCCACCAGGCCGCGGTCTTCGAAACTGCGCAGCACCCGCCCGACCATCTCGCGCACAGTGCCGAGGTCGTCGGCAAGCTTCTGCTGCGTCACCTGCAGCACCGGCCCGCCGGCGATCAGCGCGGCCGCGAGCCGCCGGTCGAGACGCTGGAAGCTGATTGCCTCGACCAGTTCCATCAGTCCCGACAGGCGCTCGCTGAACAGCCCGAACACCCAGCGGCGGAAGGGCTCTTCGCGCGCCATCAGCTCGCCGAACAGGCGCGGCGGAATCGTCAGCACGGTGACGTCGCTCTCGGCCACGCCCGAGGCGCCGTACTCGACTTCGCTCAGCAGGCAGCCGGTGCTCATGATGCAGGCTTCGCCCGGGCGCACCCGGTAGAGCTGCACCTCGCGGCCACCTGGCGAGGTGCGGGTCACCCGCACGCTGCCGTCGATCAGCAGCGGAAAGCCGTCGCAGGGATTGCCCGAGGCGAACATCAGCCTGCCGGCCGCGAGTCGCCGCACGGCGCTTGCCTGCAGCACCTCATCGAGCGAAGCCGGCGCGATGCGGGCAAACACCGGGAACAGGCGCAGCAGTTCGCCGCGCAGATCGGGGGACGTCATCGCCGCAGTATCGGCGTCCGCCGCGCCGGCTTCAACGGCGGCGGCGCCAACGCGCGGGCGCGCCGGCAGCCAGCGCCGCGGTCATGCGCGACCTCAGGGCTTGAAGCCGAGCTCGGTCTGGCGGAAATTGAGCTGCATGCGCACCGCCGATTCGCGCCCGCGGTAGTAGCCGGGCGCGGTGCCGGCGTCCTCGAAGCCGAGCGCGCGATAGAACAGGCGCGCTTCCCGGTTGTTCGAGCGCAGTTCGAGGCGCATGGTGGCGATGCCGGCGGTCAGCGCCGACTGCTTGAGCCAGTCGAACAGCGCGGTGCCGATTCCCTTGCGCTGCCATTCGCGGCGCACCGCCAGCAGGGACAGGTGGGCAATCTCGTCGCCGAAGCTGGCAATGGCGAAGCCGATCATCATCGATCGGTTGCGCGCGATCAGCACGATCGAATCCGGGTCGCGGATCTCGCGCGCCACCCGGAGCGGCGTCCATGACCAGCCGAGGCCGGTCTCGATCAGGTCCCGCGACAGCTCGGCAATCCCGAGTGCGTCGATAGGGTTTGCAAGTTCGATCGGAAGCGGAGTCTTGCTCATGGCCGGCACCGGGACGCTGCGTCGTCGCGTTGAGTATACGCCCTCGCGCCGGGGCGTAAAGCCTGCGGCGCGTCAGCGAAAGCGGTACAGGAACGCCGCGCGCAGGGCGTAGCCGTCGTAGCTCAGGCCGCCGGCGTCGGTCTCGGAATCGAAATACGACGCCGACAGGTCCACGGCGCGCGTGCCCGACAGCGGCAGGTTGAATCCCAGCTCGTAGACGAAGGTGCCGGCCTCGATGCGGTAGCCTGCCGGCGTGCTGCCGCCATAGCCTTCGGCGAGCGCCGGGTCCGGCGCGAACCGCTCGGCGTAGGTCGACAGGCGCGCCTGCGAGTTGCCGTAGATCGCGTTGAACACGTGGTCGCCGTCCACGCGGGTCACGCTGCCGTAGAGCGCGCTGGCGATGCCGACACGGTAGTCGAGCGTGGCCCAGATGCGGCGGGTCGACAGTTCGTACAGGTCGCCTTCGTCCGCCATGCGCTCCTCGACGCCGATGCCGAGCCCCACGCGCAGCCGGTCGGTGACGTAGCTGCCGGTGCCGGCCGAGACGCCCAAGATGGCGCCGTCGCGCAGGTCGCTGTCGCGGTGGCGCAACCAGGTCGCGGTGCCGGCGACTTCCAGCCAGGGCGCGCTGTAGCCGAGGCTGGGCTGCATGCGCCAGGCGGCGCGCCCCGAGAGCGCCAGATTGCTGAGGTCGCCGAAGCTGAAGTGCTGGCTGGCCCTCAGTCCACCGCGCAGCACCAGGCCGCTGCGCTCGCCGAGCAGCAGGCTGCGCGCGACGTAGGGCTCGGCCGCGACGATGTTGTCGGACTTCTCGTCGAGCCCGGTCGGCCCGCGGCTGATGTTGCTGTCGTGCAGGTACTCCGCGTCGATGCCGTAGCGCCAGGAATCGGCCTTCGCGGGTGCGCCGGGCAGCGCGAGCAGAACGAGCAGGCAACCGGATGTCACGCTGCGTGAGGCCATCGGGGCTATCCTTCGCGCGTATTGAAGCGACATAATGACAGTCGTCTCCAGTATGCCAAAGGGTTGCGCCGATGCCAAAGCCATTCGACGAGACTGAAGATCCGCGACGCGCATTCCTGGTGCGGGCGCTGTCGCTCGGCCTGTTCGCGGCCGGTGCGCTTGGCGCGGGTGCGGACAGTGCCGCGCAGCTGTTCGGGCGCCGCCCGCGGCGCCTGCCCGAAGGCCAGTCGGTTTACGACGTCAGCGGGCCGGTGATGGTGAACGGCAAGCTGATCCGCCGCGATGCGCGCATCGGCGCGAACGACACCGTCGAAACCGGCAAGGGCGCGCAGCTCGTCTTCGTGGTCGGCGCCGACGCCTTCATCCTGCGCGAGAACAGCAGGCTCGAAATGGGCGGCAGCGGCGTCCTGGTGGAGACGCTGCGCCTGGCGACTGGCGCGCTGCTGTCGGTGTTCGGCCGCGCGCAGCGCAAGGAGGTGGCCGGTCCGACCGCGACCATCGGCATCCGCGGCACCGGCCTGTACGTGGAGTCGGAGGCGACGCTCACTTACGTGTGCACCTGTTACGGCGAGGTGAGGATCGCGGCGTCGGACGATCCGTCGATTGCCGAAACGATCGTGTCGCGCCACCACGACGCGCCGCGCTACGTGTACGGCCCGTCGGCGCCGCAGCGCATCGTGCCGGCGCCATTCAAGAATCACGACGACGTCGAACTGACCCTGATCGAGGCCCTGGTCGGACGCACGCCGCCGTTCTCGCTGTTCGACGAAGGCTACGGTTCGCCCCGCCGGTACTGATGGTGGATCGGCCGGCGTCCTCAGTCGGCGCCAGCGAGCAAGTCGGCAAGCTCGTCCAGCAGCGGCACCTGCGCGGGCAGCATGCGCTGCCGCGCCTCCTCGAGCGGGAACCACTCGATGCGGTCGAGCTCGGGAAAGGACTGCAGTTTTCCCGAGCCGCGCGGCCATTCCATCTCGAACACGTTGCTGCACGCGCACGCAGGGTCGCAATCGCCCTCGACCGCGAAGGCGATCACCAGCTTGCCGCCCTTCTGGCGCCGCGGGCGCAGCGCGAGGAACTCGCCGCTGACGTCGAATCCGGTCTCTTCACGGAATTCCCGTCGCGCCGCATCGAGCGCCGCTTCTTCCGCGGTGAACTCGCCTTTCGGGATGGACCATGCGCCGTTGTCCCGCCGCCGCCAGTACGGGCCGCCGGGATGGCCGAGCAGCACCTCGAGTCCGCTACCGCTTCGCCGGTACATCAGAATGCCCGCGCGCTTGCTACCCATGCCGCGCCTTCCGGGGAAAAAAAGGGGGAGCCGCAGGCTCCCCCGGGGTTGCGACGCGAGCCGGTCAGGCGCTGCGCTTGTGCACGTAGCCGTAGGCGACGTTGTTGCGCTCGACACCCTCGTTCTCGTAGATCTGCTTCATTTGCGCGAGCTGGTCGCGGCTCAGGTCCTCGTACTCGGCGCGGATGCGGTAGTTGTAGACGCGCGCGGAGTTCTCGCCGAAGATCATGCGCTTGACCTTGCTGTCGGGACCGCCCAGCTTGGTCTTCCAGCCCATCTTCTTCATGATGTCGTCCGGCACTTCCAGCCGGCGCATGGCTTCGATCTGCCACTGCGGGCTGCCGTACCACACCGAGTCGGTGCCCCACACCACATGGTCGGCGCCCATCTCGTTGACGAACTGGCCGACCATCGCCGCGGCAAGCCGCGGGCTGGCGACTGCACAGGTGGCGAAGGTGGTGCCGAGCTCGGCGTAGACGTTCTTCAGGCCATGCTTGGTGGCGAGATCGCACACGTCGGTGGTCCAGTCGATGCGCCCGGTGCGCTCGAACTGGTCCAGCGTGGGCTGCGGGTCTTCCAGGAACATGCGCAGCGCGCCGTGGTAGATCACGAAATTGAGCTGCGGCCAGTCCTTCGCGGCCTTGAGCACGTCGTCGACGGTGGCGTGCTTCCACACGCCCGGCCAGGACTGCTCGTAGTCGCGCGGCAGCAGGCCCTTGTGGATACAGATGGTGTTGATGCCGGCTTTCACCGCACGCTCGTACCAGGGATAGACCAGCTTCTCGTCGTCCAGCCGCCAGGCGGTGCCGCGGGTCGACGGCGCCAGCGGGTCGCCGATGGTGTAGCACTTCCAGGAATCCGGCTTGAACTCGGCGATGCCGCGCTCCACCTGATCGTTCAGCCAGTCGCCCTGTCCGGGCGTGACCACGGTGTGGGCGAACATCCGCCGCGAGCCTGCAACCTTGTTGATCGCCTCGCGGGCCTGCACCAGCTGGTCGTTGAACAACAGGTACCACTCGGGGTCGTCGAACGGCGCCGAGGACAGCAGCGCGACCTTGGTGTCGCTGTCCAGGTAAATTTCCTTCAGGTAGTTCTGGAACTTGTAGCGCTGCAGCACCAGCGGCATGTCCTTCAGCATGTCGGGGTTCCAGTGCTCGGCGGCGTACTTGCCCAGCCCGAGCAGGCCTTCCTTGTCGAAGTCGTCGCGCACGAAGTGCGTCTGGTCGTCGAAGATGAACTGCTTCTTCAGCGCCTTGGCCCGCTCATTCGACAGGTCGATGTCGGCGGCCTCGGCCTCCGACACGTCCCACACCGGTCCGAAGACCTGGTTCATTGCCAGGAAGGCGAGCGCCATGCCGGACGAGGTCTTCAGGAACTTGCGGCGGTCCATGTTCAGCTTGTGCGCGTACTGGTCCGCCAGCTCCTTGATGCGCGCCTCGACTTTCTTCTGCTGCTCCGACTGGGGCATCGGGTTGTATTCGCCGTTCGACACGATCTGCGTCGGCACGGGCGAGGTGAATCCGATGTCGAGTTCGTCGTGCGTGGTAACGTCCTTGCGTTCGTTATCGGTCAGCCACATTTTGACTTCCCCTCCGAAAGATTTTAGTTGTCGGAATCATGAGACAGGGCGCCCTGACCGGGCGCCAATCCACCGCCCCTGACCTCGGACACCTAAGCTAGTTTTTAGCCGGATTCCCGCGGGCGTCAAGGCGATATTTTCGCTGCAACACGGCAGGCCAAACCACCCGCGCTGCTAGAATCGCCGCCCACCATGGCGAACCGTATTGCGCTGCCGGAACCGAGGCGCTATGACCCGGCACCGGATTCCCCTCTGGCCGCCGAGGCGATGCGCCTGGCGGCCATGCCTGCCGCGTTGCAGCAGGGAATTCTTTACGAGCTGTCCGAGCGCGTTACCAGCCTGCTGCTGGATGGCGAGGAGGCAGCTGTTCGCGCCGCGCTGGCGGCGCCCGGCTCGCGGGCTGCCGGCGAGGCGCTGCTGACGGCGGTCGGCCGGGCAATCGCCCCGCCGCCCGCGGACACCGGCGTGCAGACCCGGGTTTTCGCGCTGCCATTGCTGCTGGTGGCGGGCGGCCGCGCGGGCGCCCGCGTTCCGGGCGTGATCGCGGACCCCGGCGCGATCGAACTCGTGTTCGCACAGGCCGGCGCGCTCGGCCATGCGCGCAACGTCGGCTTCTCGAACGCACTGGTCGCGCGCGACGCGCTGGAGGCGGTGTCGCTTGCCCGGCTCTGCCGCCTGGCTCGCGGCGAGGCGGGCACGGCCTTCGAGGCGCTCGACCTGCCGCCCGCCGATGTCGAGCTGCCCTCGGCGGAAGAGTCCGTGCACCTGCGCTTCATCGTCGGCGCGATGCTCGTGCCCGCCGATGCACCGGGCCTGGCGGAGACCGGCAGCGACATCGCGCGCTGGGGCATGTCGCTGACCCGCGCGCTGGCGGCGCAGCTGGCGGTGGACGGCGTGTCGCTGCTGCCGATGGCGAGGCCGCCGGCGGGACTGCTCGAGGCGGCGCGCGTCGGCCGTTTTACGGCGCAGGAGCTGGGTGTTCAGCTGTTCCTGAGCAAGGCGCTGCGCGATGCCAGACTGCGCAGCGGCGACCCCGAGGCAACCGTATCGGCTCACGCCGACGGCAGCGTGAGGGTGCGGCTGACCTCGGTGTTCGACGAGCGCTTCGACCGCAGTTACTGCTGGCCGCTCGCGCCGCTCGACGATCTCGCTGCGATCAGCGACAGCATTCTCGGCCTGCTGGCCGAATGCCGGCTCGAGCGCGTCGAAGTACTAGACACGGTGCAGGCAGCGCCGGAGCGCGGCTGACTTACTCAGAAACGGCGGCCGCCCCTGCTGCGGCGTTCACTCCTCGAGAAAGAGCTGTACCTCGCGGAACAGCTGCAGCCGGTTCTTCTCCATCACCACGGTGTGCGTGCCTTCGCCGATCGCGACCATGCGCCGGGTGGCGGCATTTTTCAGCAGCCCGAAAACCGCGTGCGCCATGTAGGGCGGCGTGTCCTGGTCCCATTCGGCGTAGATCACCAGCGTCGGCGCGGTGATGCGCGCGGGGTCGTACAGCGGCGTGCCCTTCATCCAGTAGTTCACGACGTCGTGAATCACGCCGTTTGGCGCGCGCAGCAGCCCGGTCTGCGCCGCGCGCGGATCGGTGGCCCAAGTGGCGTCCGCCCAGGCCTCGAACCAGCCGTGCGGAATCAGGGTGGCCGCCTCGCTCTCGGGCACGTCGCGCAGCCAGCGCTGGCGGGCGGCATCCCGGCTGACTTCCCGATAGGCGCCGAGCGGGCTGGCGCCGGCGAGCTGCGAGGGCGTGTCGCGCAGCCATACCGGCGCGAACAGCACCAGCCGTTCGACCACGGCGGGATTGGCGGCGGCGAAGCCGCCCATGATGGTGGTGCCCCACGACCAGCCCATCAGGTTGATGCGGGGGATGTTGCGCGCGCGCAGGATGTGGGCGACCGCCGAGCCGACATCGCGGATGGCGACGTCGGTGGTGACGATCGGCGTGTTCTCGTCGGCCGGGCGCGACATTTCCGGCGGCCGCGTCGAGCGTCCGTATCCGCGCAGGTCCACCAGCCACACATCCCAGCCCTGCGCCGCGATGTAGTCCATCCAGGACAGACCGTCGAGCGGCAGGTCGAAGGCAGTCTCCGCCGGATAAGTGGCGCCGTGCACGAAGAGCAGTGTGCGCTGCGCCGTGGACACATGACCCGGCGGGCGCTTGTTGCGCAGGTACAGCTCGATGCCGGGCGTGTCCGACGCGATCATGAGATGGGTGGTCTCCAGTGCGGCGGCGCGCGCGCGCAGCGCGGCCGAATCGGGTTCCACCGCGCCGGAATGGGCGGGCGAAAACAGGGCTGCGGCGAGCGCAATGACAATGGCAGGCGAAAAATTCACGTCCTGTTCTCCTTCGTTGAATGCGCCGACAGCTTAGCAGCCGCGGGCAGCGCCTACTGCGTTTCCCTCAGCGCTGCGCCGAGCGCGACGCCCGCCAGGCCGACCAGCGCGAACGCCAGAATCAGCGCCGCCGCGCCCAGCGCGGCAAACGCTGCGCTCAGGCCGCCCGCTGCCAGCAGGACGACGCCGATCAGCGTGTTGCTGACTGCGACGTAATCGGTGCGCCGGTTGCCGCCGGCGAGATCGACGACATAGGTCTTGCGGCCGACGCGGATGCCGTGGTGCCCGACGCTCAGCACGAAATAGGCAAGCGGCAGGAACCACGGCGTGCCGAGCAGCCACGGCGCCAGCGCCGCGGCCGCGAAGACCAGCAGCCCGGTGACCGACGCGATGGTCGCCGCGGCAAGCATCACCCGTCGGCTGGAGGCATCGGCAAAACGGCCCCAGATCGGGCCCGACAGCAGGGCGGACAGTCCGCTCATCGCGACGAGCAGGCCCAGCAGCAGCGGCGAACCGTTGCCGTGTGACTGTGCCAGCAGCACGTAATAAGGCGCTGCCAGCGCGGATGAGATGAACAGCGCGCGCACCAGGACGAAGCGGGCGAAATCCGCGTCTTCGCGCAGCAGCCCGAGGCTGGCCATCGCATGGCGCAGGGCGCTGTCGCCGCCCCCGGTCTCGCCCGGAAATTCGCGGAGGGCGGCAAACACGCCCGCCGCGGCGATCCACAGCAGGGCCGCCGCCACGAGCAGCGCCGCGTAGAACGCGCCGTCGCCGCCCGGCGGTGCCCAGGCGAGCGCGAAGCCGACCCCCAACGTCACCAGCCCGGCGGCGGAAGCCGACCAGCCGTTGAGCTGCCCGCGCTTTTTCTTCGGTATGGTTTTGCCGAGCACGTCCTTGGACGCGACCGAGCAGAACCCGCGCGCCAGGCTGAACAGCGCCACCAGGCCGACGATGGTCCAGCCGGCGGCCGCGCCCTGCAGCGTGGCCGCCGCAATGCCGATGGCGCCGATGGCGAGCGCCTGGGCGATGCTGCCGGCCGCCCACACCCACTTGCGCAACGGCAGCCGGCGCAGATAGCCGGCAATCGCAAGCTGCGGCAGCAGCGACCCCGATTCGCGCAGGGGCACCAGCAGCGCGGTCAGCGCCATCGGCGCGCCCACCGCCGACATCAGCCACGGCAGCACCGTCTTGGCATTGCCGATTTCGTCGCCCAGTTTGGTCAGGAAGTTGCCGCATAGGATGAGCACGAAGCTTGCCGGCGTTTCGCGGCAGGCCTCCTCGGGTATGTCGCGGCAGGCGCGCGCGTCCTCCTCGTCCGTGAGCTTCTCGTATACCGTTTGTGCCGCCGCACGCAGCGGCGTGACATCGCCGTCGGTCATCGATGCATCTTCTGCCGGTTCCGGAAAACTGTCTCGGCGCCGCGGCCGCGTGCCGGTTTCGCCGGGCGGCTTCGCGATGCCCCTATACTCGCGCGATGCCAGACGCCGCACCTTACTCAGGACTTACCCCCGACCGAGTGCTCGACAGCATCGAGACCACCGGCATGCGCTGCGACGGCCGCCTGCTGGCGCTGAACAGCTACGAAAACCGCGTCTACCAGGTCGGCATCGAGGACGCGCCGGCGATCGTGGCCAAATTCTACCGGCCGGGACGCTGGAGCGACGCCCAGATTCTGGAGGAGCACGCTTTTGCTGCCGAGCTCGCGAGCGCGGAGCTGCCGGTGGTCGCGCCGCTGGATATCGACGGGCGGACGCTGCATGCGCACGAAGCGTTTCGTTTCGCGCTGTACCCGCGCCGTGGCGGCCGGGCGCCGGAGCTGGACGACCCTCAAGTTCTGGAGTGGATCGGCCGTTTCATCGGGAGAATGCACGCGATCGGCGCGACCCGCGCCTTCGTTGCGCGCCCGGTGCTGGATGCGGAGAGTTTCGGCCACGAGCCGCGCACCTGGCTGATCGACAGCGGCCTGCTGCCTGCGGAGCTGCAGGCCGCCTATGACGGCACCAGCGCGCGCGCCCTCGAGGCGGTGGCGCACTGCTATCGGCGCGCGGCCGACGTGGCGGCGATTCGCCTGCACGGCGACATCCACGGAGGCAACATGCTGTGGACCGACGACGGTCCTCACTTCGTCGATCTGGACGATGCACGCACCGGCCCGCCGGTGCAGGATCTGTGGATGCTGCTGTCGGGCGACCGCGCATCGATGTGCCGGCAGCTGTCCGATGTGCTGGCCGGCTACGAGGACTTTCGCGAGTTCGACCGGCGCGAACTGCACCTGCTGGAGGCGCTGCGAACGCTGCGCATGATGCATTACGCGGCCTGGCTGGGGCGGCGCTGGGACGACCCGGCGTTTCCGCAGGCCTTTCCCTGGTTCAACACCCCGCGCTATTGGCAGGAACACATCCTGCAAGTGAAGGAACAGATCGCGGAGATGGACGAGGCGCCGCTGGGACCGGTGTAGGTTACGACTGACGTAACGTTACCTTGACGCACCGGGGTCGACTCTTTAGAGTCAGGCGCACGCAGTTTCGCGATTCGGAATGACGGATCGATAAACCGGCAGCGCAAAAAGGGGAGCGGTCGGATATGGTCTATCAGCTGCACGAGTTTCACAAAACGGTGATGACGCCCGCCGTGCTGTTGGCGGACGCCACCCGGCACCTGTTCACCAGCCCATTCAGCCCTCTGGCCTACGGTCCGCTGTCGCGCACCGTCGCCGCCAGCAACGAGGTGTTCGTGCGGCTGATGCGCCGCTATCCGAAGCCCGCCTGGGGCATCGACGAGACCACGGTGAACGGCGAGCCGGTCGAAGTGGTGCGCGAGGTAGCGGTGAACAAGCCGTTTTGCCAGCTGCTGCACTTCCGCAAGGCAGTGAAAATCGACCAGCCGAAGCTGCTGATCGTCGCGCCGCTGTCTGGACACTACGCGACGCTGCTGCGCGACACGGTGCGCAGCGCCCTGCCCGATCACGATGTGTGGATCACCGACTGGGTGGATGCACGCATGGTGCCGCTCACCGCGGGGGAATTCCACCTCGACGACTACGTGGAGTACGTGCAGGAATTCATCCGGTTTCTCGCGCCCGAGGTCAGCGTCATGTCGGTGTGCCAGCCCACGGTGCCGGTGCTGGCGGCGGTGTCGCTGATGGCAGCGAACGACGACCCGGCGCTGCCGGTTTCGATGATCATGATGGGCGGCCCGATCGATACCCGGCGCAATCCCACCGCAGTCAACGACTTCGCGATGGGCCGGCCGCACGAGTGGTTCGCCGACCGGGTGATCATGCGGGTGCCGCAGAACTACCCGGGTTTCATGCGCAAGGTCTACCCGGGCTTTCTTCAGCACGCGAGCTTTCTCGCGATGAACGCCGACCGCCACGTTGCCGCGCACCGCGATTTCTACAATCACCTGGTCGTGGGCGACGGCGAAAGCGCTGAAGCCCACCGCAAGTTCTACGACGAGTACAACGCCGTGCTCGACATGCCGGCCGAGTACTACCTCGATACCATCCGCGTCGTGTTCCAGGACTTTCTGCTGCCGAGAGGCCAGTGGTATGTGCGCGGCGAGCGGGTGCAGCCGCAAAAGATCCGGCGTTGTGCACTGTTCACCATCGAGGGCGAACTGGACGATATTTCCGGCAACGGCCAGACCGAAGCGGCGCACGGGCTGTGCAGCAGCATTCCTTCCGAGCGCCGCCGCCATCTGCTGGCCAAAGGCGTCGGTCACTATGGAATCTTCAGCGGCCGCAAGTACCGCGAGATGATCTATCCGCAGATCCGCGAATTCGTGCGGCGCGAACTGCGCCACGTCCGCAGCCGCGGGCAGCTTCAGGTCGCCAGATAGGCGCTGCCAGACAGCGTAGCGCGAGGTCGGTAATCCGGGCTGCGCGCCCCGCAGGCGAGCCGATGGGTGCGCCGGCACGGGCCGGCCGCGTGCCGGTGCTTGCTCCACTTCTTCGCGATCCACTGAAGCTGCCGACCTGGGCTTGACCAACGCGGGTCCAGCCGAGTCCCGTTGTGGCCGACGGGTGGCCAAGCGACGCGACGGCGTCGTCCGGGTTGCCGCCTTCGAGTTCCCCGGGTGACGCCGCCGGGGCGCGAATGCCCGATAATCGCATGCGGGCGGAATACGAAGGCGGCAAGCGAAGCCATGCCCGGCCCGGCATCGGCCGGAATACTCGTCGACCATGCGCCTGGCCCGGATGACCCGAAAGCGAATGGATTTTTGCGGGCGAACCGCCTCGACGCCGAGGGCCTGCGCCGTTTCGCGTTTCGCCGTTTCCGAAAACTCCGACCATCTCGGCAGATAGCCCGATGAGAGCGATAACCGAAACGTTTGCCCCGTTTCTCGAAAACAAGACGGCGCTGGTGGTCGGCGGTACCAGCGGCATCGGCGCCGCGATCGCGGCGGCGTTGCGAGGCGCCGGCGCGCGGACCATGGTGACCGGCGCATCGGCCGCCGAGGCGGACGCCGCGCGCGCCGCGCCCGGCTTTGGCGGCGAAGCGGTCGCATTGGACGTGCGCGACCGTGGGGCGGTTGAATCGCTGATCGGCGGTTTCAGCCGGCTCGATGTGCTGGTCAACTGTGCCGGCGTCATCCGCCGCAACGACGAGCACGATCCCGAGGTGTTCGCCGAGGTGCTGGACGTCAATCTCACCGGCACCATGCGCTGTTGCGCTGCCGCGCGCAGCCTGCTGGCGAAAAGCGGCGGTGCCATCGTCAACATCGCGTCCATGCTGTCGTACTTCGGCGGCGGACTGGTCCCCGGTTACAGCGCCTCCAAAGGCGGTGTGGCGCAGCTCACCCGCAGCCTCGCCATTGCGTATGCCGCTGATAAAATACGTGTGAACGCGATCGCACCCGGATGGATCTCTACCCCGCTGACGCAGGCCTTGCAGCAGGACGAGGCCCGCAGCCGCGCCATCCTGGAGCGTACCCCGATGCGTCGCTGGGGCCGGCCCGATGACCTGGCCGGCGCGGTGCTTTTTCTGTGTTCGCCTGCCGCAGGGTTTGTCACCGGCGTGGTACTGCCGGTGGACGGCGGCTATCTGGTTGCCTGATTCCGCAAGGAGCGTTGCAATGAATGCCCCGTTGAAAGCCAGCCCGCTGTCGGCCGCCGGCATGCAGCACGAGATCGTGACCCTCGCGGTGCCGCAGGACGAGCGCCTGTGGGTGCCGCAGGCACCGGACGTGTGGTTCCGCCCGCTCATGCTCAACACTGTATCCGGCGGCTGGTTCAACCTGCTGCGGGTGCGCAAGAGCGGCATTCTCTCGCGCCATCGGCATCCGATGGCGGTATACGGCTACGTCATCAAGGGAAGCTGGCGCTATCTTGAGCACGACTGGATCGCCGAAGAGGGCGGGTTCGTCTACGAGCCGCCGGGCGAAGTGCATACGCTCGTGGTGGACGAGGGCGTGGAAGAGATGATCACGATGTTCAACGTCAACGGTGCCATGATCTACGTGGACGAAAAAGGCGACACCGTGGGTTACGAGGACGTGTTCACCAAGATAGAAATGTGCCGCAGGCATTACGAAAAGAACGGGCTGGGCGCCGACTTCGTGAATCAGTTCATCCGTTGAGGCGAACGGCTCGGTGGCCGTGTTTGGCTGGCCGCCGAGGGAAAAGCAGGTTCCGCGCGCGCAGCGCGTGGATGCGACCCCGGCGCGCGTAGCAGGCCGCCGAGAGCAGGGCAGGTTAATTGATACTGGCGAGGAGACAGAAAAATGACGAAAGCCATAAGATTCCACAAGACAGGCGGCCCCGAAGTCCTGATGTACGAGGACGTCGAAGTCGGCGCACCGGGCCCCGGTCAGGCGCGCATCCGCAACAAGGCGATCGGCCTTAACTTCATCGATACCTACCATCGCTCGGGTCTGTATCCGCTGGAACTGCCCAGTGGCATCGGGCTGGAGGCCTGCGGCGTGGTCGATGCCGTCGGCCCGGGCGTCACCCATGTGAAAGTCGGCGACCGGGTGGCGCATGCCGGCGGACCGCCCGGCGCCTATGCCGAGTTGCGGCTGATCCCGGCCGACCGGCTGGTGAAAGTGCCCGACGGCATCACCGACCAGCAGGCCGCCGCGATGATGCTGAAGGGACTGACCGTCTGGTACCTGATCCGCCGCACCTACCGGGTGGAAAAAGGCGAGACGGTGCTGTTCCATGCCGCCGCCGGCGGCGTCGGCCTGATCGCCTGCCAATGGCTGAAGGCCCTCGGGGTCACCGTCATCGGCACCGTGGGTTCGGACGAGAAGGCGAAGATCGCGAAGGCCCATGGCTGCGATCACACCATCATCTACACCCGCGAGAACTTCGTCGAGCGCGTGAAGGAGATCACCAACGGCCGCAAGGTGCCGGTGGTGTTCGATTCGGTGGGCAAGGACACCTTCATGGGCTCGCTCGACTGCCTGATGCCGCGCGGGCTGCTCGCCGTGTTCGGCAACGGCTCGGGGCCGGTGCCGGCGTTCGACCTCAATTTGCTGGCGGGCAAGGGCTCGCTGTACGTCACCCGTCCGACGCTGATGACCTACGTCGCGCGCCGCGAAGACCTGGAGGCCGGCGCGAAGGAGTTGTTCGACGTGGTGAAGTCCGGCAAGGTCAAGATAGAGATCAACCAGACGCATCCGCTGAGAGACGCGCAGCTCGCGCATCGCAACCTGGAAGGCCGCAAGACCACCGGCTCCACCGTGTTGCTGCCTTGAGAGACCTCGGGTCGCCACAGAGGCACAGAGACACAGAGAAGATCCAGACAAAGCCGGTCGCAAAGTCGATCAAGCGGCTGAGAAGAAGGCCAGGCCTGCTGTCTTCCGGCCATACCAGGTGTCGTTGATCGTTCGCGATCCTTCTGTCTTATTGCTCTCTGTGTCTCTGTGGTCAATAACGAGAATCCGGGAGGGAGCATGATCGAGGATCTGAAGAACAGGGCGGTGCTGATCACTGGCGCCAGTACCGGCATCGGCGCGGCGGCGGCGATCGCCTTCGGTCGCAACGGGGCGCGCGTCGGCGTGCATTACAACCGCAGCCGGAAAGAGGCGGAGAAAGTAGCGGCCGACATCGAGAAGGCCGGCGGCAAGGCCTTTCTGGTGGGGGGCGACGTGACGCAATCCTCCGCCTGCCGCGAGGTCGTCGACAAGACGGCGGCCGAATTCGGGCGGCTGGACGTGCTGATCAACAATGCCGGCGGCCTGGTGCAGCGGGTGCCGATCGAGACGGTCACCGACGAGCTGTTCGACCAGGTGCTGCATCTGAACGTGCGCTCGGCTTTGGTGTGCACCGCGGCGGCGGTGCCGCATCTGCGCAAGGCCGGCGGCGGCAGCGTGATCAACGTGACCTCGGTTGCCGCGCGCCACGGTGGCGGCGGCGGCGCGGTGCTCTATGCCGGGGCAAAGGGTTTCGTCAGCACCGCCACCCGCGGCCTCGCCAAGGAACTGGTCAAGGACAAGATCCGCGTCAACGCGGTGGCGCCGGGCGTCATCACCACGCCATTTCACGAGCGTTACTCGACGCCGCAGATGCTGGAAGGCTTCAAGGCCACCATCCCGATGAACCGGCTCGGCGCCGCCGACGAATGCGCCGGCGCCTTTCTGTTTCTTGCGTCCGAGCAGTTGTCCGGCTACATGACGGGGCAAATTCTCGAGGTCAACGGCGGGCAGTACATGCCTTGAAGGCAGGCGCCAGGCGCCAGGCGCCAGGCGCGAGGCACTCGGCGCGAGGAAATGCTGCAATGATCGAGCGCGTGCCGGGTAGAAGAATCGCGGCGACAAACGCAGATTGCATAACAATTGATACGCGGCGCGAGCCGCATCAACCCGGCCTAGCGCCTAGAGCCTGTTTTTTTGGGGGGAATCGATGTTCGATCTGTCAGGCAAGGTGGCCCTGGTATCCGGCGCCTCGCGCGGGCTCGGTTGGGGCATGGCGCAGGCATTGGCGCAGGCCGGCGCGCTGGTGCTGCTCAACGCGCGCGACGCGAAGGCGCTGGAGGCGCGGGTGAAGGAGATTGCCGCCGCCGGCGGCAAGGCGGAGGCGGCCGCCTTCGACGTGAACGACCATGCCGCGGCGGCGGCGGCGGTGCAGGGCGCGGCGAAGCGGCACGGTCGTCTCGACATCGTGGTCGCCAATGCCGGCATCCAGCATCGCGCGCCGATAACCGAGTTCGCCACCGCCGACTTCCAGCGCGTGATCGATACCAACCTGACCGCCGTCTGGGCGCTGGCGCGCGAGGCGGCGAAGATCATGATCCCAGCCAAGCGCGGGCGCATCATCATGACCGGGTCGATCAGCGCCATTCTTGCCCGCCCGACGATCTCGGCCTATATCGCTTCGAAAGGCGCGGTGCACGCGCTCACGCGCGAGCTCGCCTATGAGCTGGCGCCGCACGGTATTACCGTGAACTCCATCGCGCCCGGCTACTTCGCCACCGAGATGAACACCGCGCTGATCGAGAACAGGGAGTTCAACGACTGGGTGTGCCGGCGCACGCCGGCGAGCGGGTGGGGCGGGGTGCGACGAGTATCGCCTGAGTCGGTGTTTATGAGCTAGAACTAGCTGTAGTTTATCTACGGCCACGTGCTGGTAGTTGACGGGGCTTTTTCGGCTGCGATGTAGGGGGAGGAATCATGGCGGCAAAATTCAGGGTGGGCATCACGCGCGACGTGGTTACCAAGGACGGCACGATCTTCGGCACCGAGCCGTTGAAGATTCTGGACGATCCCTCGATCGAGTGGGAATTCCTGCCGGAGACTGTGCGCGAACTGACCGCGGAGCACGCCGCGAAGTACGATGCGCTCGGCGTGCTGTCTCCGAAGGTGACTCGGGCGACGTTGTCGGGCCCGAACCGGCGGCTCAAAGTCGTGGCCCGCTTCGGCGTGGGCTACGACTCGGTGGATGTGCCGGCCTGCACCGAGCACGGCGTGATTCTCACCACCACGCCCAACGGCGTGCGCCGCCCGGTGGCCGCCTCGGTGATGGCGTATGTGCTGGCGCTTGCGCACCGTATCGTGCTGAAGGACCGGCTGGTGCGCGAGGGCCGCTGGGCGGAGAAGGGAAACTTCCTCGGCATGGGGCTGGTGGGGCGCACGCTCGGGGTGATCGGCGTGGGCAACATCGGCGCAGAGGTGCTGCGGTTGGCGCGGCCCTTCGGACTGAAGCTGCTGGGCTGCGACCCGCATGTGAAGCCCGCGGCCATCACCGATCTCGGGGCGATGCCGGTCGACAGGGAGAAGCTCTGCCGCGAGGCTGATTTCATCTCGGTCAACACCTACCTGGACGACACTACTCGCGGACTGATCGGTGCGCGCGAATTCGGCCTGATGAAGCCGACCGCCTACTTCATCAATACCGCGCGCGGACCGGTGGTGGACGAGAAAGCGCTGATCGACGCGCTCGCCAACCGGCGCATCGCCGGCGCCGCGATCGATGTGTTCGAGCAGGAGCCGGTGTTGCCCGACAATCCGCTGCTGAAGATGGACAACGTGCTCCTCGCGCCGCACGCGATCTGCCACACCGACGAATGCTTTGCCGGCATCGGCAGCGATGCGTTCCGATCGGTGGTGGACGTGGCCCACGGCCGCCGACCGGCCGGGGTGGTCAATACCGATGTGCTCCAGCACCCGGCCTGGTCGGGCAAGCTGCACGCCTGAGGAGACAGCAATGCGCGACAACCCGGTAAAGAAGCGGCTGCTCGGCGGCGAGGCGGTGTTCGGCGCCTTCGGATGGGAATTCCTGGTGCCCGGCCTGCCGCAGATCGTCAAGGCGGCCGGCGCGGATTTCCTGCTGATCGACATGGAGCACAGCGGCTTCGGCTACGAAACGGTGAAGGATCAGGCGGCGCTGTGCCGTGGCATCGACCTGGTGCCGATGGCGCGGGTGCCGACCAACCAGTATCACTACATTTCGCGCGCGCTCGATCTCGGCATCATGGGCATCATGGCGCCGATGGTGGGCTCGGCGGAGCAGGCCGAGTACATCGTCTCCTGCACCCGTTACCCGCCGGTCGGGCGTCGCGGCGCCGCCTTCGGCTTCGCCGCCGACGACTACCTGGGCGGCGATGTCGCCGAGAAAATCCGCATCGCCAACGACCGGGTGCTGGTGATGTGCCTGATCGAAACCGCCGAAGGCGTCGAGAACGTCGAGAAGATCGCGGCGGTGCCGGGCGTGGACGTGCTGTGGTTGGGGCACTTCGACCTCACAAACTTTCTTGGCATTCCGGCGCAGTTCGACCATCCGAAGTACGTCAAGGCGATCGATCGCATGACCCGGGCGGCGAAGAAGCACGGCAAGGTGCTGGCCTGCATGACTGCCGACGACCAGTGGAGCCGTGATTACTGGGACAAGGGCTTTCGCCTGTTCGCGATGGGGGTGGACGCGATACTCATGCAGGGGGCGCTCAGGCGCGGGCTGGGCACGCTCGAGACGCTGCGCGCCGGCGGCGCCTCGAAGTCAAAAAAGAAGTAGCGACCCGCCGCCGGCAGGAAAACGGCGCCGTCACGGCGCCGTTTTTTTGCTGTGCAGGACTTCAGTTCTCGATCGAGAGCACCGCCACCGCGTAAGGGGCAAGCGTGAGCGCCGGCTTCATCGCGCGCCAGCGCGACTGGAAGCCGCGCGGGTCCGACACCGCGAGCGCGTAGCTGTCCTCATCCAGCATGGTGCCTGCAATCGCGCCCTTTGCGCCGGCCAGCGTCACCGGCTGCGCCTCGGCGGTGAGATTCGCCAGCCACAGGGTCGTGCCGCGCTTGCCGCGGTAGGCCAGACACTGCACGCGGGCCGTGTCGGAGGATTCGGCGGCTACCAGCTTCTGCCCGGTGCCGCGCGTGAGGCCGGCCACGACGTGGAAGGCGGGAAACACCGGCGAAACTTTCGCTCCGTCGTATCCCGGCTGGGCGTGCTCGCACTTGCGCCAGGCGATGCCGAGCGGTCCGGTGAGCGCGCCCATGGCGATGTTCTGCACGTCGGCACGGGCGAAGGTCGCGATGTAGCCGAGCGTCCACGCGGCGCCGAACAGCGCGCGCTGCCGCGGGTCGAGCTTGGTCAGGCACACCCGGACGTTGTCCGGATTCGGCGTCCAGGTCTTGCCATGGGGGTTGTCGCGGCAGCCAATCGCGCTCGGCCCTATCCGGTACGCGGTCTTGCCGATGAACGAGCGTGCGGTCGTCACCTGGTAGGGCAGCGCTTCCAGGGTTTCCATCACCGAGCGGTCATCGGCTGCATGCACGATCGGGCAGGTGGTGTTGTGCACGTAATCGAGCAGCGCCGCCGGCGGGCGCTTGCGATTGAGTTCGGTGAAGAAAGAGAACATGCCGCCGCCCAGCGCGACACCGGGAAACGCGGCGCGCGCGGCGGCATACAGTTCCTCCAGCGGCGGGGCCGGCGGCCGCGGGCCGCCGGGCAGAACCGACTTCAGGTCCCCGACCGGGCAGACCTGCACGGCGGCGAGCTTCAGGCCCGACTGCTGCACCAGGCCGGCGAGCCGCTGCAGTTCCTGCCGGTAACCGTCGACGCTTTCGACCACGACCTCCAGCACGCAGTCGGCGCCGCCCTGCTCGCAAAGCACCCTGTAGCCATACAGCTCCCGCAGGCCGTGCTTTTGCCGCGGATCGAAATGGCAGACAAGAAACTTCGGCGCCGCCAGCCTGAGCAGGTCGAGCCGGGCGACACTGTGCTCGATTTCCTCGGCCGGCATGCCGAGGCCGAGCGGCGGCAGCGATCTCGAAGTCGCCGCGCCGAGGCGGACCTCGGTGCCTTTCGCGGCGGCCGATTTCGCGCCACCCGTGGCGCGGCCGCTCAGCGTGACCTTGATCGACTGCATCACCTTCTCGCCGGCCTTTAGCGTGTAGGGCCACGGCAGGATCAGCGGGCGCACGTAGGTCTTGAACGAGGCGTCGGTCCAGTTGCGATGGTCCTCCATCTCGAAGGTGTCGCCCTCCATGCGTACGGTCGCCTTGAGCCCCGGCGAAACCTCATGGGTGAGCGCGCGGATATTCAGGAAGGGTTGAATCGGATTCACCAGTTCGGGAAACCGGTCCTTCACCATCTTGCCATCGACATGCTCGACCTCGACTTGCCGTCCGGCGACGCCGGTCAGCGGATGCAGCACCACGAAACCGGTGCGGGCGGTGAGAAAGTCGGTCTTCGGCAGCGCCGTGCCGCTGAACTCGAGATTGCCCTCCGGGCTGCCCTCGATGCGCGCGTCGTAGGCGATCTCCTGTCCTGGACGGCTGCACACCGCATGGAAGGACACGCTGAAACCGTCGCGGCGCTGGTCGATCTTCAGGCCGCTGATCTTCGGCACGTAGGTGCCCCAGTTCTCGTCGCGCACCAAAAAGCCGACTGCGCGCAGCACCTCGATGCCATTCACCTTGAGGTAGCGCAGCTGGCCGTTGTCGAACTCCACCTGCATCGGGCCTGCCTTCAGGATCCGGACCGGCGTGTCCGGCTGTCAGGTGCCGCACAGCGCGATCGCGCGCGGAATCTTCGCGTTCTTCATGTCGATGGCTCTCCTCCGGAAATGACAGGTGCCGCGCCGTGGCGGGCTACAGCACCTTTTCGCTGTCCGGGTCGATCACGATCGCCCGGTTCATGTCGATGACCAATTCGACGCGCTCGTTGACCTGCGATACGTCGTGAGCCTTGAGCTCCGCGACCACCTCGGCACTGCCGACGCGAAACGTCCCGTAGGTGCGCGAACCGGTGGGCTGCAGCAGCTCGATCACCGCGCTGTAGCGTGCGAGCCCCGGGCGCGTGTCGCCGGGACTCGCGCGGCCGATGTGGTCCGGCCGAACGCCGAAGGTCACCGGGCGGTCGCGGTATCCGGCCAGCGCCGCATGGCGCGCCGGCGGCAGCGGCAGCACGGTGCCGTCCGCCAGGCGCACGCCGAGGCCGCCGTCAGCCGCAACCAGCGTCGCGTCGAGGAAGTTCATCGAGGGCGAACCGAGAAACCCGGCGACGTAGCGCGTGACCGGCTGCTCGAACAACTCCAGCGGCGCGCCCGCCTGCTCGATGCGACCGTCGCGCAGCAGCACGATGCGGTCGGCCATCGTCATCGCCTCGATCTGGTCGTGGGTGACATAGATCATGGTTTTGCCGAGCTCCTGGTGCAGGCGCTTGATTTCGCCGCGCATCTCGTCGCGCAGCTGGGCATCCAGGTTCGACAGCGGCTCGTCGAACAGGTAGAGGCGGGCGTTGCGCACGATGGCGCGGCCGATCGCCACCCGCTGAAGCTGGCCGCCGGAGAGCTGCCTCGGGTAGCGCTGCAGCAGGTGACCGATGCCGAGCATTTCGGCGGCACGGGCGATCTTCCCGGCGATGTCCTGCTTCGGCGTCTTGCGCGCGCGCAGGCCGAACGCGATGTTGTCGTACACCGTCATGTAGGGGTAAAGCGCATAGTTCTGGAACACCATCGCGATGTCGCGTTCGCGGGGGGCGAGATCGTTGACGACCTCGTTGCCGATCTCGATCGTGCCCTCGTCGGCGTCCTCCAGCCCGGCGATCGTGCGCAGCAGCGTGCTCTTGCCGCAGCCCGACTGGCCTACCAGCACGGTGAATTCGCCCGCCGGAATTTCCAGGTCGATGCCGCGCACCGCGTGCACGGCGCCGTAGTACTTGTGCAGTCCGGTTATCTTCAGATCAGCCATTTCAGAATCCGTCAGTGTCCGAGCGCGCCAAGCGTGTGGCTGTGCGTGCGTGAACGGGCGACTGCCCGAGAGGCCAAGCGCGAAGCGGGATCGCCCGCGCCGCCCGGATGCTTATCCCGCACGACGTGCCTCATCCCTTTACCGCGCCCAGCGAAATGCCGCGCACCAGGTAACGCTGCATGAACCCGACGACGATGAAGATCGGCAGGGTGCCGAGCACCGACATCGCCGCGATCTTGGCCCAGAAGTTCGACTGGCCGCCGAAATAATGGGTGACCTGCACGGTGTAGGTGGTGACCTCGGTGCGGGTCAGCACCAGGGCGAAGATGAAGTCGTTCCAGGCGAACACGAAAGTGAAGATTGCGGTGGCGAACAGCCCGGCGCGGCACATGGGAAAGACTACTTTCCATAGCACCTGCCAGCGGGTGTAGCCGTCCACCAGCGCGGCTTCTTCGAGCGCCTGCGGGATGTCGAGGATGTAGCCGCGCATCATCCAGATCACGTACGGCAGGTTGAAGGCGGTGTACAGCAGGATCAGCCCGATATACGTATCGACCAGGCCGAACCACACATACAGCAGGAAGATCGGGAACACCACCGCGATCGGCGGGATCATGCGCTGCGAGATGATCCAGTTCGCCAGATGCTCGCCGCCGGTGCGGAAACGCGCGAGGCTGTAGGCGCAGATGGTGCCGATGAACATCGCGATCACGGTGCTGGTGCCGGCCACGACCAGGCTGTTCCACACCGTCTTGGCGTCGCCGTCGCGGAACAGCACCAGGTAGTTGTCGAGCTGCAGGCTCGAGGGCCACCACACCGGCGGGTAGGCGTAGATCTCGTCCGCGGTCTTGAACGAGATCATGAACAGCCAGTAGATCGGGAACAGGAAGAACACCGTCAGCGCCACCGCGGCGACGTAGCGCAGCGCAAGCTTGACGGCCCGGCGCCGGCGCAGGCTCATCGCGACAGCTCCACCCGGCGCAGGGCCGTCAGGATCGCGACCGACAGAAGAACGATGATCAGCAGCGCCACCGCTGAGGTGTAGCTGATCTCGAACTGCTGGAAGCCGCGCACGTAGGTGAAGATCGACACCGTCTCGGTCATCGTGCCGGGGCCCCCCTTGGTCAGCGCCCAGACAACGTCGAACAGCCGGAACAGGTCAAGCCCCCGGATCAGAATCGCCACCGCCATCACCGGCCAGATCGCCGGCAGCACGATGCGGAAAAAGGTGCGCCAGTACCCGGCGCCGTCGATCGATGCTGCCTCGAGCTGCGACTTGTCCACCGCCGACAGCGCCGCCAGCAGCAGCAGGAACATGAACGGCGTCCACTGCCAGACTTCGGCGGTGAGGATGGCCGGGTAGACCAGCTCCGGGCTGATCGTCCACAGCAGCGTCATTTCCTCGCCGGTGATCCAGCCGAAGATCTGGTTGATCGGGCCGAAGCGGTTGTCGAACATCAGCGACCAGGTGGCGCCCGACACGATGGGGGCGACCAGCACCGGCAGCACAAGCAGCGCGACGAACACCTGGCGCCCCGGCAGATGGTCGATGAACAGCTGCGCCATCAGCAGCCCGAGCAGCAGCTCCAGCGGCAGCGCGATGGCGGTAAAGATCAGCGTGTGCAGCAGCGACTCCCACAGGCGGGCGTCGTCGAACAGCCGCCGGTAGTTGGCCAGCCCATGGAAGCTGGTGTCGTTGTCGATCATGGTGATGCCCTGAAAGCTCACCAACAGCAGGTAGATCAGCGGAAAGATGCCGATCAGCAGCAGCACGAAGATCGACGGCGCGATCAGCGTGAACCGGAAATTGCGGTCCCCTGCGCGCGGACTTCTTATGGCGCCTTCAGCAGCCACGGCTTTTCCCAGTATTCAATTGCGAAATCCCAAAACAAAGGCGGGCGCTGCCCGCGCCCGCCCCGCTGCAGCCCGCCGGCACCGTCCCTTCCGGGTTCCGGCACCGGCGTTTGTCGCCTGGTCAGCCCCGGGCCGGGCTCAGTTGGGGTAGGCCCCCGACTTTGCCGCCCAGGCCTCGTACACTGCCTTCTGCTTCTCCACGCCGACCTGATTGGTGATGGCATCCCAGTCGGCGGCGATCTTGTCGAGGATCTTCTGCGGATCCTCCCCCGCCCACAGCCGGCTGATGCCCTGGCGCAGCGCTTCCTCGTACTTGTCGGTCTGGATCAGCGACAGGTCGAGCAGTCCGGTCTGCGCTGCCTGGCCGAGCGCGGCGAGGTAGTCCTTCGCATCCGGCCACAGCGCCGCGTATCCCGGGTTGGTGAAGTGCGAATCGCGGAACGGATCGCGCAGCGCATACGGCAGCTGCACCCGCTGGTTGCTGATTTCTTCGCTGTTCAGCCACTGGATGAACAGGTAGGCGGCTTCCTTGTTCTTCGAGGTCGAGGCGACCGACAGCGCGAAGCCGGCCGCCAGTTCCGGATGGCCGCCCGGCGGCAGCGCATAGCCGACCTTGCCGGCGACCTGCGACTTCGGCACCCAGTCGAGCGCCTTCTCGTTGGCGAGATAGCCGGCGGCGAAACGGCCATACGGCGGCCAGGAGATCGTCATCGCGCTTTCGCCCTTGAGGAACACCGCCAGGTTCTCGACGAAGCCGAACTTCTCCACGCCCTTGGGCATGAACTTGTTCTCTTCGAGCCAGCCCTTGAGCACCTTCAGTCCCGCCGGGCTGTTGACGGTGGCCTTCATGTTGGCGTCGAAGAACTTGCCGCCTTCGTTGCGGAAGTGCTCCTGGAACATGAAATTGCCGTAGCCCGGCTCGCGGAACATCGACGCGCCGTAGATGCCCTCGGACTTGAGCTTTTCGGTGAGGAAAGCGCCGATCTGCCGGAACTGCTCCCAGGTCTTGGGCGGAGCGAGATCGTAGCCATGCTTTTCCTTGAACGCCTTCTTCAGGTCCTCGCGCGCGAACAGGTCCTTGCGGTAATAGAGGAGGAAGACGTCGCCGTCGTCCGGAAAGCCGTAGATCTTGCCGTTGACCGTCATCTGGTTGTCGCGGTAGGTCGCGGCGATGGTCTGCAGCTCCGGGCGGTAGCCGTACTTGTCGACGTAGGGATCGAGCACTTCCAGCGCGCCGGCCTGCGCCAGATCGGGCATCCAGGCCGGGATCACGTTCAGCGCGTCATAGGCGCCGGTGTTGGCGCGGTATTCCTGCATGATCTTGGTGAACATCTCCGAGGTCGGCACCTCGACCACCTTGACCTTGCAGCCGGTCTCCTGCTCCCACTTCGGGCCGGAGAAATTCAGCGGGTCGAGCGACTGCAGGCCGGCCTCCCAGACGATGGTGATCGTCTTGCCGCCCTGGCACAGCGGCTTGGCGGCTTCGACCGCGATCTGCGCGGCGCTCTTGCCGGCGGTGGCCGCGGTATCGGCGGCCGGGGCGGCCGCCTCCTCTTCCTGCTTGCCGCACGCGGACAGGGCAAGCGCGGCAGCCACGGTCAGCGGCAGCAGCGCATGCCTGGCGGTCGTGAAACGGCCGCCAATTGAGAACATCTCTAACATTGGATTTTCCTCCTCGGTTTCCGGGTGCCTGATCGGCTTTCTTGGACTGACTGCGGGTGGTCCCGCTTATGTTGGCGACATTCTGTTGGGGTGCCGTGACGAGGTCAAGCCGGAACTTCAGAGCCGGTTTCGGGCCGCCGCCGGGGTGGGGCAAGCCGGCAAATGGCGGACGCTGGGCACAAAAAAGAGGTACGATCAGCCCATGAAGAAGAGGCCTGCACTCGGGTTGGGTGGGAAAAACTGGAAGCGGCCCGCCGAATCCATTGTCGAGCAGCGGCTGTCGCTGACCCCGCTCGACCTTCCCCAGAAGTTGCGTCCGCGCGACGAATCCGAAGGCTACAGCCTTCAGTTCGAGGTCAACCAGCGCCTGTCGGAGGCCGGACTCGGCCATATCGTCGGCCACAAAATCGGCTGCACGACGCCGGTCATGCAGTCGTTTCTCGGCATTCCCCATCCCTGCGCGGGCAGCGTCTTTTCCAACACGGTGCTGCAGCGCTCGGGCAGCGTGCGGCGCTCCGGCTTCGTCAAGCTCGGCATGGAGTGCGAGCTGGCGGTCGAGCTGGGGCGAAACATCTTTCCCTCCGACGGGCCTTTCACCCGCGAGACCGTCGAATCGGCGGTGCACGCGGTGATGCCGGCGATCGAGCTCGTCGACGATCGCTATCGCGACTTTCGCGAACTGGGCGTGCCCACCCTGATCGCGGACGACTTCTTCGACAGCGGCTGCGTGCTCGGCGAGCCGGTCACCGACTGGCGGCGGCTCGATCTCGCGTCGATCGGCGGCATAACCTATATCAACGGCAGGGAAGCCGGCCGCGGCAAGGGCACGCTGGTCATGAACCATCCGCTGGAAGCGCTGGCCTGGCTGGCACGCTCGCGCGCGCAGCGCGGCATCGGGCTCAAGCAGGGCGATTTCGTGCTGCTTGGCAGCCTCGTCGAGACCAAGTGGCTCGATGCCGGCGACCGCGTGCGCATCGCCGTCGACGAACTCGGCGAAGTCGAGCTGAACGTCACTGCGTGAGCGCGCGGCGCATCAGCGCCGCGGTGAGCAGGTACAGCACGAGCGCGTTCAGCAGGTGCCAGATGAAATGGGTGCCGAGCGGGAACTGCGCGCACACCGCGGCGTCGATCGTGCGGAAGGTCAGCGACACCAGCAGGATGGCGGTCGCAAGCGCGAACTGCATGCGAAGTTCGCGCGCGCGCGACAGGTACGCGATCATCGCGAACAGCGCGAGCACCATCGGCAGGTACACTTCGCTGCCGTTCAGCCTCAGATCCGGCGCCCACAGCTTGGTGGCGAAGGTCAGCGCGAAGAACCCGATGGCGGCGGCCAGGGACAGCGCCCGCGAGGCCCCGCCCGCCACGCGAAAGAAGGCGTAGAGGAACACGCAGGCGAACAGCAGGATCGACAGGGTATCGACCCAGCCCGCCCACACTGTGGCGAGCAGATGAAACGCCAGGCTGCACGCGCCCACCAGCATCAGCAGCACGGGCAGCGCCGCGACGCTGCCGCCGGCACCCGGGCGACCGCGCAGCAGCCGCACGAGGAGCAGCGCGCCCGCCAGGATGAAGGCGAGATTGGTGAGCGCGTTGACCGGCTCCGACCACAGGCCGAAGTCGGTGCGCTCGCAATACAGATCGATCTGGCCTGACATTGTCTCGGGCTCTATGACGCGGACGCCGCGCGCGGCAGTCGACGTGCGTGCGCGACGGGAGGGGAAGACTATGCCGAAAAACTACACCCCCGGCTACAGCGCCGCGGCGGTGGCCTTCATGTCGCGCCGCCGGCTGGACCCCGACGGCGCGTTCTTCAGGCCGGTTCTGCATGCCGGGCTGTCGGTACTCGATTGCGGCTGCGGGCCGGGCAGCATCACCTGCGATATCGCCGGGGCGGTGGCGCCCGGCAGCGTCGTGGGGGTGGACGCCAGCGACGCTCAGGTGCAGCTTGCGCGCGCGCATGCCCGCTCGCGCAGCCTCGGCAACGTCTGGTTTCGTCGTGCCGAGGCGGAGGCGCTGCCGTTCGCGGATGGCCAGTTCGATGCTGTTTTTTCCAACGCGCTGCTCGAACATCTGTCCGACCCGGAACCCGCGGTCGGCGAGTTCTTTCGCGTGCTCAAGCCGGGTGGCGTCCTGGGCGTGCGCACGCCCGACTGGGGCGGGTTCCTAGTGGCGCCGCCCGGCGAGGCGCTCGACCGGGCCTTGGCCGCCTATGTCCGGCTTCAGCAGTCGAACGGAGGCGATCCGTTCGTCGGGCGCCGGCTCGGCGACCTGTTCGAGCAGGCGGGGTTCGAGCGCATCGCGCAGGAGGCGCGATTCGAGAACTATTCGTCGCGAGCGCTGATCGCCGATTTTCTCGCGCTCAACCTGGAGGAAGCCGGCGATCATGCAAACGCCGCGACCTGGCGCGGTTACGCGCGGCAACCGCGCGGAATGTTTGCCCAGGCCTGGGTGTTCTGCACCGGGCACAGGCCCAGTTGAGGAAATACGGCGACAGCGGCGCGCCTGTTCCCTCGAACCGGTGCTGCGCGATTGAATGATCGAGAGTGTCGCTGCCGAATACGCCAAAGTGGATGGGCCGGTTAGCAAAAAAAAACCGGCAGGCGCGGGTGCGCGCTGCCGGTTCGAGTGAATGCTGCTTTGGTTGTTGGCTGCTTGATGCCGATCAGTACAGAACCACCGGGTTGCCGGGCGAGCCGGTGCCGCCGATAATGCGCAGCGGCGCCCAGATGAACGCGGCCTCCTTGATGCCAGCCTTGACCAGCGAGTCGGTGTCGACGTTCTCCAGGTTCCAGATCCCGAGGCGGGTCTGCAGCTGGGTGTGGCAGGGCACGGCAAAGCCGTCGCCTGCCTCGCCGAAGGGCTGCGCGTCGTTAGCCGAGGTGTCGCCCATGGTCAGCGCGATGTCGCGCGAGGCCATGTATTCGCAGGCGCTGATGCCGAAGCCCGGCTCGCCTTGCGCGAACAGGGCGCGGGCTGCGGCGCGCTGCTCGGCGTTCATCGACTTGTACTTCGCGTTGCTCCAGGAGTTGCCCTGGCCTGTGTGCAGCGCCACGCAGTCGCCGGCACCGATTTCGCCGATGCCCATTGCCTTGACCATGCCCTTCACGTCGTCAGCGGTGACGATGCCGGGCGAGTCGGTGCTCTTCGGAATCGGCAGCATTTCGGCCGAGGATGCCAGCTTGCCCTGCGACTTGCGCCAGGCCACCGCGTCCAGCACCACCAGGCGGCAGACATAGCCCAGTTCGCCGACATGCTCCACGCCCAGCGGGCCCATGCCCATCACCTGGCCGCCGGCGCCGCGATCGTACGCATCCCAGGAAATGACGCCGTTATAGAAGAACGGCCCCTTGGAGGTGTTCACGCCGATATGGCCGGGACCGTCGAACTGGGTCTGGATCTGGCCGATCTGGGTGTGAACCAGCTCATCGTGATAGACCAGCGCGTTCTTGCCGAACGGGCCGCCCGTGGGGGTACCCGGAATGGTCATGTGCCACAGACGCGGGCCGAAGGCCGGCGCTTCGCGGTGGTAGTACTTGCCCACCGTCATCGCCTTGTACTGCTTGACCATCGACAGCGCGCGACGGATGTTGGCGCTGTTCTTGGTGTGGTTGGCGCTGCCTGCGCGGTCATTCGCACCCCACTTGCTGGGCGCCCACTTGTCGTTCAGCGGCGAATCGTCGACCGGACCCTTGAGAGTCTGAGCGAAGGCACCGCCGGCGCCAACGCACAGAGCGGCAACGGCCGCTGCAATAACGGTACGTCTCATTGCTATCTCCTCCTACCCGTGAGTTTTTTGGTTGCGAGATCTTCTTGTTACTCGTTCCGTGATGCCGCAATGCACCATGCGAACAGTCCAGCGGCATCACAGAGCGGTGTAAAAGTGTCATATCTGCGGCCTCTCGGCAACTGTCACCGGTAAAAAAGTTGCGGATAATCCGCTTCATTGACACGCGCAGCGGCCAGGCGCTACCGTATTTGGCGGTTTTCAGGGCCGGCGCGCGGCGCCGAATCTCGTTCAGGAGGGCAGCGTGATCTCCAGTCCGCAGGTCGAGTCTTACCGGGAAAACGGCTACATCGTGGTCGAGAACGTCCTCGATACGGCTCAGCTCGATCGCCTGCGGGGCGTGCTTGCCGACTATGTCAGCAAGGCGCGGGACGTCGCCACCCACAACGAGATCTACGATCTCGAGCCCACCCATTCACCGGAGCGGCCGAGGGTTCGCCGTATCAAGACGCCGCACAAATGGCACCCGCTGTTCTGGGAGGTGATCCGCAGCCCGCGCATGGTCGAAGTGCTGACCGCGTTGCTCGGGCCGAACGTGCGCCTGCACGGCTCGAAGATCAATCTCAAGGCGCCGGAGTACGGCTCGCCGGTCGAGTGGCACCAGGACTGGGCCTTCTATCCGCACACCAACGACGACCTGCTGGCGGTGGGCGTGATGCTCGACGACATGGAAATGGAAAACGGTCCGATGATGGTGATGCCCGGCACCCATCGCGTCGACAAGGTCTGGGATCATCATCTCGACGGGCGCTTCTGCGGGGCGATGGACCCGACCAGCACGCCCGACCTCGACTACTCGAAGGCGGTTGCCTGTACCGGCAAGGCGGGTGCCTGTTCGTTTCACCATGTGCGCCTGGTGCACGGCTCGGCGCAGAACACCTCGAAGAAATCGCGCAACCTTCTGTTGTACGAATGCGCCGCGGCTGATGCGTGGCCGATTACCGCGCTCAACTTCGGCGGGCTCGACGATTTCAACAGCCGCATGATCTGCGGCGAACCGACGCTGGAAGCACGGCTCGAAAAGGTGCCGGTGCGCATGCCGCTGCCGCCGGCCGTCGCGCAAGGCTCAATCTACGAGAACCAGACGGTGCTGCGCAACCGCTTTTTCGCGGTCAAGACCGCGGCGACCTGATCGTCCGTACGAGACGGCGGGCCGGCACCGGCCCGCCGTTTTGTTTTGTCGCAGGCCGGCAGGCGCGGAGCGATGCCGGCAGCATTCGCCGGATAATGACAATCAAAGGGGGGAGCTCATGGAAGTGCGCGCTGCGGTGGCGTACGAGGCGGGAAAGCCGTTGTCGCTGGAAACCGTCATGCTGGAAGGGCCGAGGGCCGGCGAAGTGCTGGTCGAAATCAAGGCCACCGGCATCTGTCACACCGATGAATACACCCTGTCGGGCGCCGATCCCGAGGGCTTGTTCCCGTCGATTCTGGGGCACGAGGGCGCCGGCGTCGTGGTGGATACCGGGCCCGGCGTCAAAAGCCTGAAGAAGGGCGACCACGTCATTCCGCTGTACGTGCCGGAATGCCGCGAGTGCGAGTACTGCACCTCGCAGAAGACCAACCTGTGCCAGTCGATTCGGGTGACGCAAGGCCAGGGCCTGATGCCGGACGGCACCAGCCGCTTCTCGGTGGGCGGCAAGCCGCTGCATCACTACATGGGCACTTCGACATTCGCCAATTTCACCGTGGTGCCGGAGATCGCGCTGGCGAAGATTCGCGAGGATGCGCAGTTCGACAAGGTGTGCTACATCGGCTGCGGCGTGACTACCGGCATCGGGGCGGTGATCAACACCGCGAAAGTCGAGCCCGGCGCGAACGTCGTGGTGTTCGGCCTGGGCGGCATCGGGCTCAACGTCATTCAGGGCGCGAAGCTTGCCGGCGCGGCGATGATCGTCGGCGTCGATATCAATCCGAAGCGAAAGGCGCTCGCCGAAAAGTTTGGCATGACGCACTTCGTGAACCCGAAGGACATCGCCGAAAACGAACTGGTGCCCTACCTGGTGAATCTCACCAAGGGCGGTGCCGACTACAGCTTCGAATGCATCGGAAACGTCAAGATCATGCGCCAGGCGCTGGAATGCTGCCACAAGGGCTGGGGTGTTTCGGTGATCATCGGCGTGGCGCCCGCGGGGGCGGAAATATCCACCCGCCCGTTCCAGCTGGTGACCGGCCGCGTATGGAAGGGCACCGCCTTCGGCGGCGCGCGCGGTCGCACCGACGTGCCGAAGATCGTCGACTGGTACATGGACGGCAAGATTCAGATCGATCCGCTGATTACGCACACGCTCAAGTTCGATGACATCAACAAGGGCTTCGACCTGATGCACAAGGGCGAATCCATCCGCTCGGTCGTTGTGTTCTGATCAGGGCATTGATTACCACAGAGACACAGAGGCACAGAGAAAACCGGACAAAATCTCATAGGCGTTATCGGCGCAAGGAGCGGTGCCGGCCGGCCTGTGCCGGTTGCCTCACATCGCTGCCTGATATTCCGCCCAGCGATGCGGTTTCATATTCAGCTTGGCTGTTCTCTGTGTCTCTGTGGTGAATTCGAATCATGACAATCAAGACTCTCAGCGAACACAAGTGCTTCGACGGCGTGCAGGGCTACTACAGCCACGACTCGCTGGAGATCGGCCTGCCGATGCGTTTCTCGGTGTATCAGCCGCCGCAGGCGCGCAAGCACAAGGTGCCGATGCTGTACTACCTGGCGGGGCTGACCTGCACCGAGGAAACCTTCATGATCAAGGCGGGCGCGCAGCGGCTCGCCGCGAAGTACGGGCTGATGCTGGTCTCGCCGGACACCAGTCCGCGCGGCGCCGGCGTGCCGGGCGAGGGCGACTCGTGGGACTTCGGCCTGGGTGCCGGCTTCTATGTCGATGCCACCCGCTCGCCCTGGTCGAACCATTACCGGATGTACAGCTATTGCACGGTCGAACTGCCGCGGACGATCGCGGACAGTTTCCCCGCCGACAGCGGACGGCAGGGCATCTTCGGCCATTCGATGGGCGGCCACGGCGCACTGATGATCGCGCTGCGCAATCCCGACCAGTTCCGGTCGCTCTCCGCCTTCGCGCCCATCTGCGCGCCCAGCCGCTGTCCCTGGGGGCAGAAGGCGTTCGGCGGCTACCTCGGCGACGACCGCGCCGCGTGGCTCGCGTATGACGCCAGCGAACTGGTCGCGCGCGAGCCGTTCGACGCGCCGATCCTGATCGATCAAGGCATGGCGGACAAATTCCTCGCCGAGCAGCTTCATCCGGAAGCGTTCGAGGCTGCCTGCCGCAAATCGAGGCAGGTGCTGACCCTGCGCCGCCACGAGGGCTACGACCATGGCTACTTTTTCATTGCGAGCTTCATCGACGATCACCTGAAGCACCACGCGATGCATTTAGTCGGCAAGGCGTAACGAACCACGGAGGACACAGAGCGCACAGAGAATTCAACTGAGTCGGTCGCCCCGCGCGGCCGCATTCAGGCCCGACGAAAACGCGTTAGTCGGGTTTCTCCCGCTCTCAGTGTCCCCTGCGCCGAAGAAAGGCGCGGTCACAAGGAGGCAACAGCATGCAAAAGCTGCTCGTGTACCAGTCACTGTGGGCGATGGAACGCCGGCGACCGGACGGCGCGGAATGGTCGCTGGAGGAAAAGCTCACCATGATCCACGACGCCGGCTTCGACGGCTGCGGCGTGCGTTTTTTCGATTACGCATACGCGAAAGAGGTCACGGCTTTCCTGCGCGCGCACGGCATGAGCTGGCAGGCGCAGTGCTATCCGAAAACCGTCGACGACCTCAGGCCGATTCTCGAGCATGTGAAGGAACTGGGCGCCGACCACGTCAACCTGCAGCCGGACGTGAAGCCCTACCGGCTGGAGGACTGCATCCCCTACATCGAGGGCTGGCGCAGGCTGGCGCACGATGCCGGCATTCCGGTGCACATTGAAACGCACCGCGACCGGATGACCACCGACCTGTTCTTCACCCTGCACCTGCTCGACTGCTTTCCCGACCTGCGCCTGACCGGCGACCTGTCGCATTACGTCGTCGGGCGCGAGTTCGCTTGGCCGATCAGCGAGGAAAACCACGGCTACATGCACCGCATCCTCGACAACTGCTGGGGATTCCATGGGCGCGTCGCCAGCCGCGAGCAGGTGCAGATCCAGATCAGCTTTCCGCATCACAAGGACTGGGTCGACTTGTTCATGGGCTGGTGGGAGTACGGTTTCCGCAGCTGGCGCCGGCGCGCGCCGGAGGATGCGACGCTCACGTTCCTGTGCGAGCTGGGGCCGAAGGAATACGCCATCACCGGCCCCGACGGTTACGAGCTGTCCGACCGCTGGCAGGAGGCGCTGATGATGAAGGACATGATCCGCGCGCTGTGGCGCAAGCTAGAACAGGAGGACGCCCGCGCCAGCTGGGCGGCCTGAACCGGGGCTGCGCGCTCAGGCGTCCCGCGACGGGCCGAGCCAGCCCAGCGCGCGGCACACCGCGTGGGCCGTCGCGCGCAGATGCGCGCGCGCCTGTGGGACGGTCACGCGCACGTCGCGATGGTTGAGATACACCACGGTCAGCGCCGCCACGACGCCGGAGAGATTGAATATCGGAAAGCAGATGTCGACCACGCCGGCCAGCGTGTCGCTCGGCCCTTCGTCGTAGCCGCGCGCGCGGATCTCGTCCAGCCGGGCGGCGAGCTTGCGCCGGCGTGCGGGCGCGGGTTTTTCGTCCGCCAGCAGCGCATCCAGCACCGGCTCGCGCCGGTCGGGATGCTGAAACGCCGAAATCACCCGTGCCGATACCCGGTCGTCGTGAAACGGAAAATGCGCGCCCTGCCGGAAAGAGGCACTCATCGGTTCCGGCGGCTCGGCGCGCGCCAGTACCACCAGCCGGGTATCGTGGTGTACGCACAGGTGATTCGACTGCCCGGTGAGCCGCGCCAGCTCCTGCATGTGCGGCATCGCAACATCGAGCAGTCGGTCCATTGGCGGGTGCCGGTGCGCCAGCTCGAACAACTGCAGCGTCAGCACGTAGGTCGCGTCGGGGCGCCGCGCCAGATAGCCGCGCCGCACCAGCACGTCGAGCATCCGGTAGATCTCGCTTGCCGAGCGGTCGAGGCGCACGGCGATTTCCTGCAGGCTGAGCCCGTGCGCCTCGCTTGCCAGCAGCTCCAGCACGTCCAGGCCCTTCTCCAGCGCCGGCGCCGCATAGCGGCTCTTGCTGCGGCGCATTGCACGCGAATTTGACAAGCCTGCCCCTGGTTTTTAAATTTGAAAACGCATTTTATAGATAAAGATCAGCCCGGCCCGCCAGAACCTGCCGGCGCTGGTCTCCCGCCGCCGCCCGACAGGCGTGCGGACATCCGTTACCCGGACGAAACGGTGTCGCGACCAGATGGAACCGGCGCCGGCGCCCGGGAACCCACTGCGAAGGAGGAGGAGATGGCGTCAATGAGGTTCGCAAGACAGGGCGGTGCAGTCATCGGTGTTCTGCTCGGACTGACGGGCATTGCGTTCGCGCAGTCGGACGCCGGGTTTCCGGCGCCCACCGGCGATCGCAGCGTGATTCCGGCCGGCGCCAAGGTGGAAAAGCTGTTCGAGGCGGACTGCTTCAGCGAAGGCGTCTCGGTCGGACCGGACAACATGGTCTATTTCAGCGACATCACCTTCACGAAGTTCTGCAAGGATCCGTCGGGCAATTTGCAGATGGGCGGCCATATCTGGAAATACAACCCTTATAACGGGAAGGCGGAGATCTTCCGCTCGCCCTCAGGTATGTCGAACGGCACCAAGTTCGATCGCGACGGCAACATGATCGTTGCCATGGGCGCGGACTACGGCCTGCGCATGCTCGCCAAGATCGACATGAAAACCGGGCGCAGCATGATCGTTGCCGGCGGCTTCGAGGGCAAGCCGTTCAACGCCCTGAACGACATCTCGATCGACGAGCGCGGCCGCATCTACTTCACCGACCCGCGCTACCTCGGACATGAGCCGGTAATGGCGGACGGTTTCGCGGCCTATCGTGTCGATCCCGACGGCAAGGTGAGCCGGGTCGCCACCGACTGCGGCAAGTGCAACGGCATCCTGATTTCGCCCGACCAGAAGCGCATGTACATCGTGAGCAACGACAACGGCTTTCTCGCGTTCGAGAACCTCAAGGAGGGCGAGAAGACCCTTCAGGGGCACCACCTGCTGCAGGTCTACGAAGTGAATGCGGACGGAACGCTCGCCAACCGGCGGGTGTTCAAGGACTACAGCAAGGACCGTAGCCCCGCCTGCGCCGGACCGGACGGCCTGGTGGCCGACGCCGATGGCAACGTCTGGGTGGCGGAGCGCTGCGAGCATCGTCCCGGCATTGCGGTGTACGCCCCGGACGGGCGCGAGCTGGCCTTCATTTCCACCGGCAAGGAACTGCCGACCAACGTCGGCTTCGGCCGCGGCGAGCTTGCCAACACGCTCTACATCACTTCCGGCAAGAGTCTCTACCGCATCAAGGTCGCCAGGAAGGGCTACCAGTTACCGTAAACTGTCGCGAACGAGGCCGTGGGGACCCGACGGTCCCCGCGGCCTTTTTTCCGTCCCGCAGGAGCCACGCATGGAAACTGCCCGCATCGAAACCCCGTCCCGTACGCTCAAGCGGCTCAGCGCCGACGAGGTGGAGGCGTTCCGGCGCAACGGTTATCACTTTCCGCTGCGCGTGCTGACCGAGCAGCAGGCGGGCGAGTGCCGCCGCAAGCTGGAAGCCTTCGAGGCCGCGCGCGGGCTGGTCATGAAGACGCCCTTCCGCAATAAGCCGCACCTGGTGTTCACCTGGGCGTACGAACTGATTCACCATCCGAAGATTCTCGACGCCGTGGAAGATCTGCTGGGCCCGGACCTGCTGGTGTGGGGCTCGAGCTTCTTCATCAAGGAGCCGAACGATCCAGCCTACATTTCCTGGCACCAGGATTCGACCTACTGGGGCCTGTCGCACCCGGACATCGTCACCGCCTGGGTGGCGTTCACGGTGAGCGACGTGCCGAACGGCGCGATGCGCGTCGTACCCGGCAGCCACCTGAAGGACCAGCTGCCCCACAAGGACACCTTTGCCCAGAACAATCTGCTCACCCGCGGGCAGGAGGTCGCGGTCGAGGTCGACCCGCGCGACGCGGTGGACCTGGTGCTGTCGCCGGGCGAGATGTCGCTGCACCATGTGCGCATCGTGCACGGCTCCGAGCCGAACCGAGCCGGCTATCGGCGAATCGGCTTTGCCATCCGCTACGTGCCGACCTATGTGAAGCAGACGGCCGGTCCGAAGGATTTCGCCACCTTGGTGCGCGGCACCGACCGGTACCGCCACTTCGAGTACGAGCACGGGCCGACCGTCGACCTGGGGCGGGCGGAAATCGCGGAGCATGCGCGCGTGACCGAAGCCGCCAACCAGATCCTTTATCGCGGCACCGACAAGCTCAACAAGCCGGCATGACCCGAGTCCGCCCCCCGGTCGCGAATGGGGACACTGGCAGCGCCCGCGGTCGCGGCCGTCGCGCGCGGATCCTGGCGCGGCTGCTGCTATCGCTGGCATTGCCCGCGCTGACCCTTGGCGGCTGCAGCCACCAGGTCGTGCAGCGCCACGCCGCCGCGCCGGCCGCGCCCGCGTTCAAGTGGAAAATGCAGTCGTATTGGCAGTCGGGCACGCTGCCCCAGGAACTGTTCGAGCGCTTTGCCCGCCGCGCCGGCGAAATCACCGGGGCCCGGCTGCAGATCGACGCACTGCCGGTGAACTCGGTGGTGGCGCCGCCGGAAAGCCTGGATGCAGTCGCTGCCGGCGTGCTGCAGGGGCACAACGGCGGACCGGCGTACTTTACCGGCAAGGACGCGGCCTTCGCGCTGATCGGCGATCCGCAGGGCGCCTTCGACACGCCCTACCAGATGCAGATGTGGATGGAATATGGCGGCGGCAACGAACTCGCGCGCGAGTTGTATGCGCAGTACAACGTGCACTTCGTCGGCGGCGTCTGGTACGGGCAGGAATGCCTGGTGTCTAAACGGCCGCTGCGCACCCTTGCCGACTTCAAGGGCCTGAAAATCCGGGCGCCGCAGGGCATGAGCGGCGAGATCTTCAGCCTGCTGGGCGCCGCCCCGGTGCAGCTGCCCGGCTCCGAGGTGTATACCGCGCTCGAGCGCGGCGTGGTCGACGCCAGCGACTGGGGCACGTTGTCGATGAACGACGACCTCGGCTATCACAAGCTCGCGAAGTATCCGTCCTATCCTGGTTTTCACTCCATGCCGATGGGCGAGATCTCCTTCAACAAGTCGCTGTGGGATTCGCTGCCGGCGGACGTGCGCGCCGCGCTGGAGGCGGCGACCTACCAGTTCGCTCGCGAGATGATCCAGCGCAACTATCTCGCCGACCGCCGCATCGCGGTGGAAGCCGACAAGCGCGGTTTCGAGCCGATCGACCTGCCGCCGGAGGAACGCCAGCGCTTTCGCGAGATCGCGCGCGGCGTCTGGAAGACCTATGCCGCACGCAGCCCGATGGCGCAGCGGGTCTATGATTCGCAGATCGAGTTTCTGAAACAGCTCGGATTGCTCAGGCAGTAGCCGCGCGACAGACGCGGCGCCTGCGGGATCGCCGATCAGAACAAGCAGAAAAAGGGGAGGCATGACCGATCCGGACCTTGCAGACCGTTTGACCGAGCGTGTCGGCGGCGCGGCAAGCTGGCTCTATCTCGTCGTGGTGGCGATCACCGCGTACGAGGTCGCAATGCGCTATCTCGCCAACGCGCCCACCCTGTGGGTGCATGAGCTGTCGGTGGCCCTGGCCGCCACCTGCTTCGTCATCGGCGGGCCGGTTGTCCACCAGGGCCGACGCCACATCGCGATCAGCTTTGTCTACGATCGCATGAGTGCCGCGCGCAGGCGCTGGGCGCGCCTGGCCGGCTCGGTGCTGGCGCTGCTGTTCTGCGGATTCCTGGCGTGGGCGGCGGGCGTGCAGGCGCTGCTTGCGCTGAAAGTCATGGAGCGCACCGGCACGGCGCTGAACTGGCCGATACCCGCTTACCTTAAGACCCTGTTCGCGGTGTGCGCGGCGCTGATGGCGCTGCAGTCTCTTCTGCATATCGCGCGCGACGTGCGGGCGGTGCGCGCACGCGCGAACTTGCCTGAATGAGCATCGAATGGGTCACCATCCTGATGTTCGGCAGCATGCTGGTGTTGCTGGCGCTGGGCCTCCCGCTCGCCTTCGTAACCGGCCTGATCGGCGTGACCTTCACCATCGGCCTGTTCGGCATCGACGGCCTGCAGCTGGTGGCGAGCCGCATCTACAGCTTCATGACCGAGTACGTGCTGGTGTCGGTGCCGATGTTCATCCTGATGGCCTCGCTGATGGAGCGCTCCGGGGTCGCGCGCGAGCTGTTCGACGTGATGCGCGCCTGGGCCGGGCGCCTGCCGGGCGGCCTGGCGCTGCAAACGCTGTTCGCGGCCACGGTGATGGGCGCCATGACCGGCATCATCGGTGGCGAGATCGTGCTGCTCGGCCTGATCGCGCTGCCGCAGATGCTGCGGCTGGGTTACGAGCGGAAACTCGCCATCGGCACCATTTGCGCCGGCGGCTCGCTCGGCACCATGATCCCGCCGTCGATCGTGCTGATCATCTACGGCCTGACCGTCAACGTTCCGATCGGCGACCTCTTCGTCTCCAACACGGTGCCCTGACTGCCGCTGTCCGCGGTGTACTCCCCCTACATCTTCGTACCCTTCGAGCTCAACACGAAGCTCGGCCCGCCCGCGCCGCCAAGCGAGCGTGCGCCGGGCTTCGCGCAGAAGCTGCTGCTGATGAAAGGCCTGGCGCTGCCGATCCTGGTGATCATGGCGGTGCTGGGCACCATCTACCTCGGCATCGCCTCGGTGACCGAAGCCGCCGGCATGGGCGTGGTCGGCACGCTGATCGCCGCGGCGGTGCGTCGAGAGCTGAGCGTGAAGATGCTGCGCGAATCGCTGCAACAGACCATGCAGACCTGCGGCATGCTGCTGTGGCTGTCCTTCGGCGCCACGGCAATGATCGGCGTCTACAACCTGGCGGGCGGCCCGACCTTCATCCGCGAGCTGTTCACCGGCCTGAACGTCGAGCCGATCGTGCTCATCCTGCTGATGATGCTGATCCTGGTGGTGCTCGGCAGTGTGATGGACTGGGTGGGCATCTGCCTGCTGACTATGCCGATTTTCGTGCCGATCGTGCGCGAGCTGGGCTACGACCCGGTGTGGTTCGGCGTGCTGTTCTGCCTGAACATGCAGATTTCCTACCTGACGCCGCCGTTCGGGCCGGCGGCGTTCTATCTCAAGGGCGTGGCGCCGCCGGACATCACGCTGACCGAGATCTTCGCCGCGCTGTGGCCCTTCGTGCTGCTGCAGGCCGGCGTGCTGGCGCTGGTGGTGTGGCAGCCGGATATCGCGCTGTGGCTGTTGCGCAACTGAAGCACCTCACCCGGCCCCTCTCCCCGCCCCGCGCGCGGAGAGGGAGCAAAGAGTCGTCCTCCTGTTGCGGAGTGTGGATGATTGCCCAACCGCCGTCGGGCCACGAATTTCGAGGATTGCATGTTTCTGCGTGTCTGCGCGCTGGCCTCTTTGCCGGTGCACTCGCGACGCGAACGGGCATGTACGAAGGGCCGGGATGAGGTGGAGTCCATGAAATTCAAGGCTGCAGTGCTGAACGCCGTCGGGCGGCCGCTCGAAATCGAGACGCTCGAGATGCAGCCGCTTGAGCCCGGCGACGTGCTGGTGAGGGTGCGCGCGAGCGGGTTGTGCCATACCGATCTCGAGGTGATCCAGGGCTCTCTCGCCTACCCGATGCCGATCGTGCTCGGGCACGAGGGCGCGGGCGTGGTCGAGGCGGTGGGCGAGGGCGTTTCCCGGGTGAAGCCGGGCGACCATGTGATCCTGTCCTGGAATCCGCACTGCGGGCACTGCTTTTACTGCGAGCGCGACCTGCCGATCCTGTGCGAGCCTTTCACCCGTCACCAGCCGCAGGGCCACCTGCTCGACGGCAGCTCGCGCATGCGCCGCGGCGGCGAGACGGTGCACCACTACTCGGTGACCTCGACCCATGCGCAGTACACCGTGGTGCCCGAATCGGGCGCGATCCCGATTTCCCGGGAGATGCCGTTCGATGTCGCCTGCATCATCGGCTGCGGCGTGATGACCGGCGTTGGCGGCGTGGTGCGCAAGGCGCGCGTTTCACCGGGCTCGAGCGTGGCGGTGATCGGCTGCGGGGCGGTCGGGCTCAATGCAGTCCAGGGGGCGCGGCTCGCCGGCGCGTCGCAGATCATCGCGGTGGACCTGGGTGCGGACAGGCTCGAGCGCGCCCGCGCCTTCGGCGCGACGCACGGGGTCGATGGCGGGGGCGACGCGGTGGCTGGCGTCAAGGCGCTGACGGCCGGGCGGGGCGCGGATTATGTGTTCGAGGCGGCGGGCAATGCGAAGGTGTTCAGAACCGCGGTGGAGATGGTGCGCCCCGGCGGCGAAGTGGTGTGGCTCGGCAAGGTCAACGTCGATGCGGAGGTGAGCTTCCGCTGGGGCTCGCTGATGGGCGAGCGCCGCATCGTGCGCTCGAGCTACGGCAACGCGCGCCCCTCGCGCGATTTTCCCTGGCTGGTCGACGAGTACCTCGCTGGCCGCCTGAAACTGAACGAACTGATCACGCGCCGCATCAGCCTGGACGAGATCAACGACGGCTTTGCCATGCTGGCGCGCGGCGAAGGCATTCGCACGGTCGTTATGTTCGGCGATTAGCAGATCAGGCGATGCTTACCACAAAGACACAGAGGCACAGAGAAAGCCTGCAACGAGAGCAACCCCGGAACGGCGCCGGCCTGCTCGCACGCTCGGCCCAGATGCACCGTCGGTCGCGCAGGGCGGGGCAACCTCTGCTGCCGGTGTCCCTGCGCTTGTACTCGCCTTTCTCTGTGCCTCGGTGCCTCTGTGGTGAACGGAGGGTCGCCAGGTGACCGGCGCGCCGAGCTACCGCCACCCGCCGCTGCAGGCCGGCTGGATCGACAGCCCGCACCGCTTCGGGCAGATGGGCGACCTGCGGCTGGAGAGCGGCGAGGTGATTCAGCGCTGCGCGCAATCGTTCGTCGCTCACGGGAAGCTGAGCCCGGCCAAGGACAACGCGGTCCTGGTGTGCATCTCCCTCACCGGCAACCATCACCGGCTCGATTTCCTGATCGGTCCGGGCAGGGCGCTTGACACCGATCGCTTCTTCATCGTCTGCGCCGACCCGCTCGGCAACGGCTTGTCGACCTCGCCCTCCAACAGCCAGCACCAACCGGGCATGCGCTTTCCTAGATTCACGATCCGCGACATGGTGCATGCGCAATACCGCCTGATGACCGAAACGCTCGGCATTCCGCGCCTGCACGCCGTCGTCGGCGCCTCAATGGGCGGCATGCAGGCGCTGCAGTGGGCGGTCAGCCATCCGGACTTTGCCGCGAATGTGGTGGCGATGACGCCGATGGCGAAGACGCATCCCTGGGCGGCACTTGCCGTGGCCGCGGCGCGCGCCTGCCTCAAGGCGGACCCGACCTGGAGCGAGCAGGGCTTTCATGGCGTGCCCGACCGCGGCTGGCGCGCCTACACCGCGCTGATGACGGCGCTGCTGTCGCGAACGCCGGCCGCGGTTGCAGATCTGGCGCCCGATACGGTGGCGGCGCGGCACTGGCTCGACCGGCTGACCGAGCAGAATCTGGCGAACGGTTTCGATGCGCACGACTATCTGTACCAGTCCTGGGCGTACGAGGCGCACGATGTCGGCGAAACCCCCGGCGCGGGCGGCGACGTGGCGAGCGCGCTTACGCGCGTACGCGCCACGACGCTGATCCTTGCGCCGCCGGTGGATCTGTTCAACCCGGCGGAGTCGGCCCGTATCGCCGCGCGCCAGATTCCGGGAGCGCGATTCGTCGAGATTCCCTCGCAGCAAGGCCACCAGGCGGCGACCGCGACGCGGGCGGACGATGCCGCCTTTCTCAACCGCGTGATTCGGGAATTCCTGATGCAGTAACGCGCCCCGGCCCCGGCGGGGCCGCGGGCGGTGCAGATTCCGGGAACAAACCCGCAATGGAGGAGAGCACATGATCGTGGACCATCGCACCTACTGGGTGAAGCCGGGGAAACTGAATGATTTCCTCAAGCTCTACGAAGAGGAAATGCTGCCGGTGCAGCTCCGGCACCTTGGCCACTGCGTCGGCTGGTATGTAAGCAACGACATCGGCGAACTGTCGCAGGTGGTGCACATGTGGGCTTACACGGATCTCGCCGACCGCGAGGCGCGGCGTGCGAAGATGGCGCAGGACCCCGCCACGCCGGGCTACATGGAAAAGGCGCTGCCGCTGCTCGATCGAATGGAAAACAAGGTCCTGCGGCCGACGGCGTTCTTCAAGCTGCCGGAGATGAAGGGCGCGGGCTGATCCCGCACAGCGCGCTGAATGGAGGTGCCGATGAAGACAGCCGCAATTGCAGCCCTGGTGCTGGCGCTCGCGTCCGGCGCCGGGCTTGCGCATCACGGACGCCTGCAGGAGCATCTGCTGTCGGCGAAGGTGCTGAGCGCCGGCCGCTATGCTCAGCACACCGAGGGTTTCGTCCGGACCGCAACCCATGCCGCTGCCGGCGCACTGGTCGCGCCGTTCGAGGAAACCGCCCGCATCCCGTTGCGTGCCGGTGAACGCTTCGGATTTTGCTTCGAGGCGGAAGGTTTTCTGGACGACGGCGAAGTCGACCTGCAGAAAATCGTGACCCATCCGCCGGCAGTCGTTGCCGGCCGGGTGGCGGACGGCTACGTGAACGAGGTCGAACTGATCGCCGCGGGCGGCACGGCGCGCGGCTGCATCGGCCACACGATGGCGGCGGACGAGCGGCGGGCGGGCGAGTGGACGATTGCGCTCGGCGCTGGCGAGACCACGCTGGTCTCGCGCCGCTTCACGCTGGAATAGGTGCCGCGCCGCCGGCGCGGCACGGACTGCAAGGAGGTGATGCATGGGTGAGTTCACCCGACGTGACACACTGAAAACCATCGGCGCGGCCGCGGCGCTGACCAGCCCGCCGTCGCTTCTGCTGTCCGCGAGCGCGTACGCCGCGTTCGACCCGAAGCCGGAGAAGGGCGCGAAGATCCGCCTGATGCGCTGGCGGCGCTTTATCCAGGGCGACGAGGATCAGTGGCTGGCGAACACCGCGCGCTTCACCCGGCTGACCGGCGTCGAAGTGGGCGTCGACAACGAGGGCTTCGAGGATGTGCGCCCGAAGGCGGCGATGGCCGCCAACGTCGGCGCCGGGCCGGACATCGTGCTCGGCTGGATGGACGATCCGCATCTGTTTCGCAACCGGCTGATCGAGCTGACACCGCTCGCCGAGCATCTCGGCGGCAAGTACGGCGGCTGGTACGACACCGCGCGCCGCTACGGCACGATCGGCAGCGGCGCGGACAAGGGCAAGTGGATCGGGCTGCCGCTCGGCGCCGGCGGCGCGCTGCTCAACTATCGCGTTTCCTGGCTGAAGGAAGCCGGCTTCGAGCGCATGCCGACCGATTTCGAGAACTATCTGAAACTGTGCCGTGCGCTCAAGAAGAACGGCCATCCACCGGGCTTCGCGCTGTCGCACGCCACCGGCGACGCCGAGACCTGGAGCCACAACATCCTGTGGGGATTCGGCGCGCGCATGGTGGACGAGAACAACCGGCCGGCGATCAACAGCCGCGAGACGATCGACGCCATCGAGTACATGCGCGAGCTGCATTCCACTTTTATCGACGGCACGCTCGCCTGGACCGGAGTGTCGAACAACAACTCGTTCCTGGAAGAAAAGATCGGCCTGACCTCGAACGGTCCGTCGATCTATTACGTCGCCAAGAATGCCAAGGCGCCCCGCCAGCGCGAGATCGCGCGCGACATGAACCATGCCCAGTATCCGGTCGGCCCGGCCGGCACGCCGGCGGAGCTGCACCTGCTGTCGCAGGGCTATGTGTTCAACTACACCCGCTACCCGAACGCTTGCATGGCCTATCTCAAGTTCATGTGGGAGCGCGAGCAGTACGAGCCCTGGCAGGCGGCGGCACTGTCGTACATGTGCCCGCCGCTCAAGGCCTACGCCGAGACGCCTTTCTGGAAGCAGGACCCCAAGCTCACGCCTTTCCGCGACGTGGTGGCGCGCATGCGCTGGTCCGGCTACGCCGGCGAGGTGGGGGAAAAATCCGCCGCCGCCCTGGCCGACTGGATCGTGGTCGACATGTTTGCCCAGGCGGTGTCCGGCCAGCGCACGCCGAAGGATGCCGCACGCGACGCCGAGCGCCGGGTGCGGCGCGCCTATCGCTGAGGCGGCCGCCGGCGGGCATGACAATCGGGTAATCTGTCGCGGCCCGCAGCCCGGAGCGCGCGACCATGCACTGGCTCTATCTCTTCATCGCCATCGTCGCCGAGGTGGTGGCCACCTCGGCGCTGAAGGCGGCCGAGGGCTTTACCCGCTGGGGGCCCGCCCTCCTGGTGGTGGCGGGTTACGGCACCGCCTTCCTGTTTCTGTCACTCACGCTCAAAGTCATCCCGCTGGGCGTTGCCTATGCAATCTGGTCGGGCGTCGGCATCGCGCTCATCTCCCTGGCCGGCTGGCTGCTGTACGGCCAGGTGCTGGACGGGCCCGCGCTGCTGGGCATCGGGCTGATCGTGGGCGGGGTGCTGGTCATAAACCTGTTTTCCCGCTCGGTACCGCACTGATGGCCCGCGCCGCGGCCGGCAGACGTGGTGGGGGCGCGACCCGATACCCGGCTGTTGCCGGGGCCCGACAGGGCGGTGCCGGCGGCAGGCCTTCTTTGCAGAGCAATCGTGTTGCCGGACAGGCACCTGCGCGGCCGGGTGCGCAACTTGCTCCGTCTTCCCCCCGAGGCCGCCTTCGGAGCGCGGCCTGGAGGCTGCCGACATGATGGTCCTGATCCCCAACAACGAACTGAGCCCCGGCGACATCCCGTCGCTCAAGGAAGCCTGGGCACGGATCGAGCCGTTCGCCTACACCTTCGACGGCTTCCGCCACTGGGGGTCGATCGAGCGCTGTGCTGCCGAGGCGGAAAAGCCCCCGTCCACCCTGACCCAGCTCCGAAACGCGCTGTTCTTCGAGGCGAAGCGCTGGAAGCACCTCAAGCGCAAGCCCGACGAGAATGCGATGCGCCGCATCCGCGCCCTGGTCTACGCCATCGCCGAAAAGGTCAGAGCCGGCGACATCCGCTGAGCCGACGCCCGCCGCGGAACTTCGCGCCCGCCTGCCGGCCTTACCTGTCGGGGAGGTCAACCAGAGAGGAAAGGCCACCGTAATGAATCGTCGTTTGTTGCCGCTGCTGGCGGCGCTCGCTCCCTTGCCGGTGCTTGCCCAGGCCAGCTACTCGGCCGATGAACTCGCCACCGTTCAGTTTGGCGAAAGAGTCGTCTACGACGCCCAGTCGGTGCGCACCCTGGGCGAACTCACCCGCTTCGAGGTGATGATCACCGCGCGCCCGCCCAGCGAGCGCACGCCCGGCAGCGCCGCCGAGCGCAAGGTGCGCTACGCCGCGCGCTGCACCGCCGGCGAGCTTGCCATTGCCGGGGTCACGCTGTACGACGACAGCGGGCGGATGCTCAAGACCATCGTGGTACCGCCCGGCGCGGGCGACTACGTCAAGCCGGCGGCCGGCTCGAACGAGGCGCAATGGATGTCGCGCGCCTGCTGAGCTGACCGGGCCGGGTCACCCGCGCGCGGTCGTTCGCTCCGTAGTCGTCAGCCGGTGTTGCCGATCGGGCCGCCGGCTTTCTTCCAGGCGTCTATGCCGCCCTTGAGATGCACGCTGCCGGCCAGCCCGGCACGGTCGGCGGCATCGACAGCCATGGCCGAGCGCTCGCCGAAGGCGCAGAAGAACACCACCTGCTTGCCGGTGGCGGGAATCAGCTCGTGCAGCACGCCGCCGCTGGCGAGCTCGCGCGGCAGCAGCGGATAGGGCACGTGCAGCGCGCCGGGGATGACGCCGTGGCGGGCGCGCTCCCGGTCTTCGCGCAGGTCGACGAACACCCCCTTGCCGCTGTCGACCAGCGCTTTCGCCTGCCCGGCGGAGAGCGCGCAGCCGCGCGCCTCCAGTTCGGCCTGCGACAGGCCGATGTGCAGGTTCTTCGGCACCGCGACATCCATCATCTTCGGGTTTGGCAGGTGCAGGTTGTTCATCAGCGCCACGTACTCGTCGACCGACTTCACCTGCAGCCGCGGGTTGAACGCCTTTTCCTCGGCAATGGTGCTGACCGTGTCGCCCTTGTAGTCGTGGGCGGGATAAACCAGGGTGTCGTCCGGCAGCTTCAGCAGCCGGTTGAACAGCGAGTCGTACTGCGCGCGCGCGTCGCCGTTCTGGAAGTCGGTGCGGCCGGTGCCGCGGATGAGCAGCGTGTCGCCGGTGAACACCCGGTCGTGGCACAGAAACGAATACGAATCGTCGGTATGGCCCGGCGTGTACATCGCGGTAAGCCGCAGGCCGTCCACGTCGATCTCGTCGCCGTCGGCCACCCGCATCGATACCAGATCGACCTTGCTGTGTTCGCCCATCACCGTGATGCAGTGGGTGCGATCGCGCAGCGCGCCCAGCCCGGTGATGTGGTCGGCGTGCACGTGCGTGTCCAGCGCCTTCACAAGCCGCACGCCCAGCTCGTCGAATAGCTGCAGGTAGCGGTTCACCTTGTCCAGCACCGGATCGATGATCAGCGCCTCGCCGCCCCTGCGCGCCGCAAGCAGGTAGGTGTAGGTGCTGGAGGTGCTGTCAAAGAGCTGGCGGAAGATCATTATTGAAACCAGGCACTAGGCACTAGGCTCTAGGCGCTAGGCACCAGCAAAAAAATTGAAGACGGCATCGCTCACCTTGACGAGTGAATTGGAGTGTCTGGTTTTCTTACGAGCCTAGAGCCTAGAGCCTAGAGCCTATTTATTTTCGCTTGTCGCCCAGTTCGCCATCAGCGTGTTCGACGGCAGCTTCTCGTCGACCAGCTTCTCCGCGGTTTCCTTGCCCGCGACCGGCAGGCCCTTCGGGTCCAGCTTGCCGATCTGCACCAGGACCGACGCCTGGTCCCAGTAGATGTGCTCGTTGTAGAGCTTGTCGCCGCGGAACTTCACGATCGCCACCAGCGGCACCTCGACGTACCTGCCGGTCGGCGCGATGCCGGGCAGCATCCAGTCGATCTCGATGTCGTGGGTGAAGCAGAACACCATCTCGTCCACCAGGATGCCTTCGCCGATGGTGCGCGAGATCGGGATGAGCTTCGTGTCCTTTGGCGTCTTCGGAATGAAGTGATGCTTGTAGAAGCGCTTGAGCTGCTTGTGGCCGACGCCGCCGGTCATCGTCGGGATGTGGTTCACATACGGCTCGGCCACCATGGTTTTCATCGTGGCTTCCACGTCGCGGATGGCGAATTCGTATTCGCAGTGCTTGTCCCACAGCGACGAGAAATCGTAGTGCGGACCCATCACCCGTCGAAACAGCGCAATGGAGCGGTGATGCGCCATCAGCGCAGACGGCTTGTGATAGTGCGGCGATGCCGGGCGCGCAAAGGCATGGTCCACGCCGGGGTAGACATGGAACTCGACGTCGTCGCGATCCTTGAACGCGGCCCTGATCTGCTCGACCTTCTCCATCGGCGCGTACTGGTCCTGGGCGGCGAAGTGCAGCGCCATCGGCACCTTGATCTTCGGCGCCTCTTTCAGGTACTGGTCGATGGTCACGCCGTAGTACGACACCGCACAGTCCACGCCGGAACGCGCCGCTGCCAGGTAGGCAAGCCGACCGCCGAGGCAGAAGCCGAGCGCGCCCACCTTGCCGATGGTTTCGTCGCGGGTGCGCAGCACCCGAACCGCGGCGGTGATGTCGTTCATGCCCTTGTCGGTGTCGAACTTCTGGAACAGCTCGAAGGCCTGCTTCCAGTCCGCTTCGCTGTAGCCCAGCTCGATACCCGGCTTGATGCGCCAGAACAGATCCGGCGCCAGCACCACGTAACCCTCCTCGGCGTAGTAGTCCGCCACTTCCCGGATGTAGGTATTGATCCCGAAGATCTCCTGGCACAGGACGATCCCCGGGCCTTTGCCGGATGCCGGCACCGCGAGATAGCCGCGGAACTTGCCGCCGTCCGCGGCGGGAATGTCGATCCACTGTCCAGGCATTGCGTGTTCTCCTCTGTCGTTCGGGCTGCTGAGTTGCACGCCTTTTAACCCGCTCGTGCGCGCAGTGTCAAACGGCGGTGGCGGGGGTTTCTTGACACCTCCGGCGCCGGCCCATAGATTGCCGCGGGTCCGGCACTGACCGTCCAGGGCAACGAAGAAAAGGCGCGCCGCCGGCCCGCACAAACAACCAATCAGGGGGAGTCCGAGATGACACCGTTTTCACGCCGCCGCTTCCTGCAGGCGACCGGGGTGGCCGCCGCCGCGCCCTTCGCCGGGTCGTTGCTGCTGTCCGGCTGCGGGCAGCAGGAGCAGGTGCTGACCATTGCCTACAACGTCGCGCTGCCGTCCTGGGACCCGACCACCGGCCCCTCGTCGGTAAACCCGACGATCCAGACTTATTACAAGGCGGTATTCGACGCCTACGTCGACCAGAATCCCGACCTGTCGTTCAAGCCCGGGCTGCTGACCGAATGGGGCTGGAACGACGACAGGTCGAAGGTGATCATGAAGGTGCGCGAAAACGCCTTCTGGCACGACGGCTCGCCGGTCACCGCGGAAGACGTGGTGTGGTCGCTGGAGCGCGCCGGCGATCCCGCCAGCGGCAATCCGATCCAGTTCGTGTGGGGCAAGATCGGCAACTTCAGCATCAGCGGCCAGACTATCACCGCCGACGTAAAGGAGTTCGAGCCCACGCTGTTCAAGTGGATGGCCTTCCTGACCGGCTACGTGCTGCCGAAAAAAGCCTACACCGCCGCCGGCCCCCAGGGCTGGGAAGAAAAGCCGATCGGCAGCGGGCCGTACATGGTGGAGAAATTCGAGCGCAATGCTTTTGTGCGGCTGAAGGCCTTCGACAAGTACTGGGGCCCGAAGCCGGCGTTCGATACGGTCGTCATCAAGATGGTCGGCGATGCCTCCGCCCGCGTGGCGGAAATCGAGAGCGGCTCGGCCGATCTTACGCTGCAGATTCCCTACGAGGAATTCGACCGCCTGAAGGAAAAATCCGGCCTTGCCGGGGCCGCCTACCCGGTGTCGGACATCGGCATGATCTTCATCTCCAACCGCGCGCCGATGCTCGATCGCAACGTGCGGCTGGCGATGGTGCATGCCATCGACAAGAATTCGATCGTGAAGAACCTGCTGCGCGGCTACGGTACGCCGATCGACACCCTGCAGGCGCCGCAGTACGCCGCGTTCGACGCCTCGATCAAGGTGGAGTACAACCCCGGCCTCGCGAAGGAACTGCTGGCGAAATCCGGCTACTCGAAAGACAAGCCGGTGCGCTTCACCGTCCAGACCACCCGCGGTTTCAAGCCGAAGGACTACGAGATGATGGAGGCCGTCGTCGGCATGTGGCGCGAGGTCGGCATCGACGCGACGATCGAAACCTACGAGATTGCCAAGCACTTCGAGCTGCGCACCCGACATGCGCTGGCGCCGGCGGCGTTCTACAACTGGGGCAATTCGATCGGCGACCCGTCCACCTCGACCGGCTTCGCGATGTTCAGCTATTCCCCGCATTCGGCCTGGAAGACGCCGGACGTCGACGCGCTGATCGGTCCGCTGTGGGGCGAAAAGGACGAGGCGAAGCGCATCGCCGGCTACCAGGCCGCAGACCGCTACATCGCGCAGGAGGGGCTCGTCATCCCGCTGCTGCAGTACGCGCAGCCGGTGGTGCACAAGGACAGCCTGCAGTTCACCCCGCACACCGCCGGCTTCATCCTGCCGCAGGACATCAAGCCGGCTTAGGGCGCAAAGGCGTTCACCACAGAGGCACAGAGGCACAGAGAAAGACATAAGGCGTACACGGAATTTTTCTGACCTGGACGGCATGACGCGCGGTGCGAGTCGGCACCAAACGTCAGGACGTGTCCGGGCCGTAGTAGTTGAAACGCAACTTCTGTTTTCCTCTGTGCCTCTGTGTCTCTGTGGTGAAGCCGTTTTGTAGCGAAGCCGCCCTGTGATGAAGTCCCTCCTGCGCTGATTCCTGATGTCAACCAGCTATCTGCTGAGGCGCCTGCTGTGGGCGCTGCCGACGCTGTTCGGCGTGGCGGTGGTGGTATTCGTGCTGGTGCGGGTGGTGCCGGGCGACCCGATCGCGATGATGCTGCCCCCGGGCGCCACCGCCGAGGATGTCGGCCGGCTGCGCGCGCTGTACGGGCTGGATGCGCCGCTGCTCCAGCAGTTCGTGAACTGGCTCGGCGCGCTGGCGCAGGGCGATCTTGGCAACTCGATCAGCCTGCGGGTGAGCGTGGTGTCGTTGGTGCTGTCGCGCCTGCCGGCGACGCTGGAACTGGTGCTGGTGGCGATGGCGGCGGGCTGCGCCCTGGCCCTGCTGGCGGCGGTGGCGGCAGTGCTGTTTCGCGGCCGCTGGCCGGAATTGGCGGTCGACGGCGCCACCGGGTTCACCCTCGCGATCCCGGATTTTCTCTGGGGCCTGCTGCTCATTCTGCTGCTCGGCGTGCTGCTGCCGGTGCTGCCGATCTCCGGCCGCATCGACCCGGTGGTGAGCTTCGATCCGGTCACCGGTTTTTATCTGCTCGAGGCGCTGGTGACCGGTCAGCTGCGCGCCTTCGGCGACCTGCTGCGCCACATCCTGCTGCCGGCCACGGCGCTGGCGCTGCCGCTGGCGGCGGCGCTCACCCGCGTGCTGAAGAATTCGCTGATCGAGGCGATGAGCCAGGACTATGTGACCCTGGCGCAGGTCAAGGGCTATTCGCGCGCACGCATCCTGTGGCGGGTGGCGCTGCGCAATGCGCTGATTCCGACAGTGACGCTGACCGGCGTGCAGTTCACCTTTCTGATCGGCGGCACCGTGCTGATCGAGCACATCTTCTCCTATCCGGGGCTGGGTAACCTGGCGATCGCCTCGGTGATCCAGCGCGACCTGCCGCTGATCCAGGGCCTGGTGCTGACCTTCGCGGTGCTGTTCATCGCCGCCAACCTTCTGGTCGACATGACCTATGCGCTGATCAATCCGCGGGTGCAGGCATGAGCGGCAGGGCGCGACCGGTCCTGCGCGCGCCGCGCGTCGCCTCCGGCCTGACGGTGGTGGCGCTGCTGGCGATCGCAGCCCTGGCCGCGCCATGGCTGGCGCCGCACGATCCGCTGGCGCAGAACCTGTCGAACGCGTTCGCGCCGCCGGTGTGGGCCGGCGGCGAGGCCGTGCATCCGCTCGGCACCGACAGCCTCGGCCGCGACGTGCTGTCGCGGCTGATCTACGGCGCGCGCGCCGCCCTGGCGGTGGCCTTCGTCGCGGCGCTGTTCGCCGGCCTGCTCGGCACCGTGCTGGGCCTGGCGGCCGGCTACTTCGGCGGCGCGGCCGACACCGCGATCTCGCGCCTGGTCGACATCTGGATGAGCTTTCCCTCGGTGCTGCTGTGTATCGTGCTGGCCGCGGTGCTCGGGGCCGGGCTGACCACGGTGGCGATCGCCATCATCGTCATCGACTGGACGCGCGTCTGCCGGGTGGTGCGCGCCGAGGTCATGGTG